>ENA-OPSD01000115-OPSD01000115.1-human-gut-metagenome-genome-assembly--contig:-NODE-115-length-71952-cov-7.629818_pt1 | contig 71952 bp, 61 predicted proteins | sample MGYA00241453_ERZ501898 | MGnify/ENA primary metagenome ERZ501898 (study PRJEB25962, sample SAMEA2042226) | human gut metagenome | biome: human gut; feature: human-associated habitat; material: faeces... | reverse complement strand
TCAGCTCGTGTCGTGAGATGTTGGGTTAAGTCCCGCAACGAGCGCAACCCCTATCTTCTGTTGCCAGCACCTCGGGTGGGGACTCAGAAGAGACTGCCGCAGACAATGCGGAGGAAGGCGGGGATGACGTCAAGTCATCATGCCCCTTATGGCTTGGGCTACACACGTACTACAATGGCTCTTAATAGAGGGACGCGAAGGAGCGATCCGGAGCAAACCCCAAAAACAGAGTCCCAGTTCGGATTGCAGGCTGCAACTCGCCTGCATGAAGCAGGAATCGCTAGTAATCGCAGGTCAGCATACTGCGGTGAATACGTTCCCGGGCCTTGTACACACCGCCCGTCACACCACGAAAGTCATTCACACCCGAAGCCGGTGAGGCAACCGCAAGGAACCAGCCGTCGAAGGTGGGGGCGATGATTGGGGTGAAGTCGTAACAAGGTAGCCGTATCGGAAGGTGCGGCTGGATCACCTCCTTTCTAGGGAAAACCTAAGAAGTCGAGCACTTTGGCAATTCATTCATTGTTTAGTTTTGAAAGGTTATCACCTTTCAATCGTACCTTGACAACTGCATAAAAATGTTTAAAACCTCTTTTTAAAAAAGAGATCTTAACGAACCTTAAATTCTTGTTTATAAAATGTAAGTCAAGTAAGTAAGGGCGTACGGCGGATGCCTTGGCCATATCAGCCGATGAAGGACGCGATAAGCTGCGATAAGCTGCGGTGAGGTGCAAGTAACCTTTGACCCGCAGATTTCCGAATGGGGAAACCCGGCGTGAGTAGTCACGTCATCCTCGATGAGGATGGGTACCCGGTGAACTGAAACATCTAAGTAGCCGGAGGAAAAGGAATCAACAGAGATACCCCTAGTAGCGGCGAGCGAACGGGGCAGAGCCCAAACCGGATTGGGAAACCAGTCCGGGGTTGCGGACTGCTAACAAGTGCAGGCGTGAAGCAGAACCGGTTGGGAAACCGGGCCAGAGAGAGTGAGAGCCTCGTAAGCGCAAGCAAATGCATGGAGCAGGATCCAGAGTACCACGAGACACGAGAAACCTTGTGGGAAGCAGGGGGGACCACCCTCCAAGGCGAAACACTGATATGGACCGATAGCGAATAGTACCGTGAGGGAACGGTGAAAAGAACCCCGGGAGGGGAATGAAAGAGAACCTGAAACCGTATGTCTACAAGCAGTCGAAGCACTTTATATGTGCGACGGCGTGCCTATTGAAGAATGAACCGGCGAGTTGCTGGTGCTAGCGAGGTTAAGCAGAAAATGCGGAGCCGCAGCGAAAGCGAGTCTGAACAGGGCGTATAGTTAGTAACAGCAGACCCGAAACCACAGTGATCTACCCATGTCCAGGTTGAAGCACAGGTAAAAATGTGTGGAGGACCGAACCAGTGAGCGTTGAAAAGCTTTTGGATGAGATGTGGGTAGGGGTGAAATGCCAATCGAACGTGGAGATAGCTGGTTCTCCCCGAAATAGCTTTAGGGCTAGCCTCATGGCGAGAGTACAGGCGGTAGAGCACTGAACAGGGTAGGGGCCTATCCGGCTACTGAACCTAATCAAACTGCGAATGGCTGTACTTATCCATGGGAGTCAGACTGTGAGTAATAAGGCCCATAGTCAAGAGGGAAACAGCCCAGACCAACAGCTAAGGTCCCCAATGCCGTACTAAGTGGCGAAGGATGTGGAATTTCAAAAACAACCAGGATGTTGGCTCAGAAGCAGCCACCATTAAAAGAGTGCGTAATAGCTCACTGGTCGAGAGACTCTGCGCCGAAGATGTCCGGGGCTAAAGTACGGAACCGAAGCTTTGGCAATTAACTTATGTTAATTGGGTAGGGGAGCGTTCCTGCATGGGAGAAGCCTGACCGGAAGGACAGGTGGACAGGCAGGAAGAGAGAATGCCGGTATGAGTAGCGAAAAGAAGGGTGAGAATCCCTTCCACCGAAAGCCTAAGGGTTCCTGGGCAACGATCGTCGTCCCAGGGTAAGTCGGGACCTAATCCGAGGCGGAGACGCGCAGGAGATGGACAACAGGTTGAAATTCCTGTACTGGCTGATTTCGTTTGAGCAATGGAGTGACACAGGAAGGAAGGCGCGCGTGCGATTGGAAGAGCACGTCCAAGCAGGTAGGTGGGAAGATAGGCAAATCCGTCTTCCCAAAAGCTGAGATGCGATGGGGAGCGACTGGAAACAGTCGCGAAGGGGCTGGCACTAAACTGTCGAGAAAAGCTTCTAGTGAGAAATCAGGCACCCGTACCGAAACCGACACAGGTAGGCAGGATGAGAATTCTAAGGTGCGCGGGAAAACCCTCGTTAAGGAACTCGGCAAAATGTATCCGTAACTTCGGGAAAAGGATAACCCGGCGTACGTGAAGTGCAGAAGCGCACGGAGCGGAACCGGGTGGCAGAAGAGAGGCCCAAGCGACTGTTTACCACAAACACAGGCGTCTGCTAAAGCGAAAGCTGATGTATAGATGCTGACACCTGCCCGGTGCTGGAAGGTTAAGAGGAAGTGTTAGCGCAAGCGAAGCAGTGAATTGAAGCCCCAGTAAACGGCGGCCGTAACTATAACGGTCCTAAGGTAGCGAAATTCCTTGTCGGGTAAGTTCCGACCCGCACGAAAGGTGTAACGATTTGGGCACTGTCTCAACGAGGGACCCGGTGAAATTGAAGTACCTGTGAAGATGCAGGTTACCCGCGACTGGACAGAAAGACCCCATGGAGCTTTACTGTAACCTGAGATTGGATTCCGGTAAGAGATGTACAGGATAGTTGGGAGGCGGAGAAGCAAGTACGCCAGTATTTGCCGAGCCGATGGTGGGATACCAACCTTGTTTTATTGGAATTCTAACGAGAAGTTTAACAGACTTGCGGACAGTCTCAGGCGGGCAGTTTGACTGGGGCGGTCGCCTCCGAAAGAGTAACGGAGGCGCCCAAAGGTTCCCTCAGCGCGGACGGAAACCGCGCGAAGAGTGCAAAGGCAGAAGGGAGCTTGACTGCGAGACGGACAGGTCGAGCAGGGACGAAAGTCGGGCTTAGTGATCCGGTGGTAGAGAGTGGAATTGCCATCGCTCAACGGATAAAAGCTACCCTGGGGATAACAGGCTTATCTCTCCCAAGAGTCCATATCGACGGGGAGGTTTGGCACCTCGATGTCGGCTCATCACATCCTGGGGCTGAAGTAGGTCCCAAGGGTTGGGCTGTTCGCCCATTAAAGTGGTACGCGAGCTGGGTTCAGAACGTCGTGAGACAGTTCGGTCCCTATCCATCGCGGGCGGAAGAAACTTGAAAGGGGCTGCTCCTAGTACGAGAGGACCGGAGTGGACCGACCAATGGTGTACCAGTCATGGCGCCAGCCGTGCAGCTGGGTAGCTACGTCGGGGACGGATAAACGCTGAAAGCATCTAAGCGTGAAACCAGCCTAAAGATGAGGTTTCTCATTGTGAAAACAAGTAAGGTCCCACAAAGACGATGTGGTTGATAGGCCGGAAGTGGAAGTACAGCGATGTATGGAGCGGACCGGTACTAATAGACCGAGGACTTGACTACAGAGTCGTTAAGACAAACATTTTTATGCAGTTGTCAGGATACGAATCCTGAAACAATTCAGTGGCGATAGCTGCGGGGATCCACCTGTTCCCATGCCGAACACAGCAGTTAAGGCCGCAAACGCCGAAAGTACTTGGGGGGAGGCCCCCTGGGAGGATAGGAAGCCGCTGATTCAGCAAAGAAGCACTTCGATATGAAGTGCTTCTTTTTTGTATGTCTAAGCAGAGAAGCAGGTTTAAGCAGAGAAGCAATTTTAAAGGAGCGAAAGCGACGCATAAAATTGACTGAATCGCTTACTCCGGAGCAGAGCTTCGGAGTGGGTGAGAGAATCTGGAATCAGATAATTCTGGAAAAGCGACGCATAAACCTTCGTGAGTCGCTTACTCCGAAGTGAAACTTCGGAGTGGGTGGGGGAGTCTCGAAGCAGCTTTTTTTGACGGATGTCGAAGACGACCGGACTGCCGTTGGTGTGGCGATGTGACCGGATGGATGTCGCAAGACGACTAGAAGGCCGATGCCGGAACTATGCGGCATCTCTTTAGCAGGAAGCTGGAGGCGACCAGACCGAAGTAATCTTACCTATGAAGCATCACTTACGATGGATGTCGAAGACGACGAGACGGCCCTTCTCAAAACCATATATCTTAACAACGCAAAAGAAGCACCGACTGACGTCAGTGCTTCTTTTCATATATATGCTCTGTTGTAATTATTAAGCAGAGCGAATAAAAAGGAGATAAAAATGGGAGACAAATTTAATGATCCGACGAGATGGCTATCAAACGGAATAGCGCCTAGGAATTTAAACTATCAGTCTAATGTGGTACTTCTTATTTTCCTGATAGAGGATCATGGACACCCGGTCCTTGTCATCAAAGGATACAGTCAGATAGTAGTCGGGATAGACGACATCACTCAATAAATAAGCAGGCCCAATGGCTTTTAATTCGTACATAAGGGTAAAGGCCGGACGAAGCGTCTTTATGACGTCACTTTTTTTATCGCCGATTTTTAGGCCGTAAAAGGAATGGCTGACAGCGTCATCGGGACTGATTACCGTCATTTCCTGAGTGCGGCGCAGGCCGTATAAATCAGAAAACACGGAAGATTCCTGTATGGCAGTCGCCTGGTCAGCAAAGGCAGGGGGCGTCGTCAAAACGGGAAGGGCTAACGCCAGCATTAAGAGGACAATATATTTTTTCATGGGTATAGCTCCTTCATAATTCGTTGATTTTTACTTAAGGGTATTAGTTTGGATAGGAATGTAGTTTACAGAGAATTTTATTCGGTAATTGAACGAGGATGATTCCTGTGATGATGAAGATGGCTCCGATTAATTGAGTCGTTGTAAACATTTCATTGAGGAAAAATGCACCGAGAACGGATGCGATTAAGGGATTCAAGGCCGTAAATAAGCCGGCTTTTTCAGCACTGGTATATTTTTGAGCTACGGGCTGGAAGGTAAATCCGAAGACGGAGCAGATGAGGACTAAGGTGATGATTGCCAACCACGTTGTCGTATCGGTGGGGATGACGGTCACTTCAAACAGCAGGCTGGCAGTGGTACTGTAAACGGCGAGAAATCCCATCTGGAGGATTCCCAGCAATAAAGGATCATGCTCTCGAGCCAGGCGGGCTGTCAGGCAGATCCATACGGTATAGAAGAGAGCCCCGGTCAGGCAGATGATTTCACCTGGTTCCAGACTGAGGGCCGCCCCTTGGAGAGTGAGACAGGCGATGCCGATAAAGAGCAGTGTCGTTGCCAACAATACTTGTTTTCCCGGCCACTGGCGATTGAGGATGGCCATGAGCAGGAGGACCCAGACGACAGACGTATTTTCCAAGAATGCAACCGTTGAAGACGGAATTGTCGTTAAGCTGATCAGTTCACAGGCCATACAAGCGAAGAGCAGCGTTCCTAACAAGCCGGCGGCCTTGAAAAGGGCCGGTGTGATATTTGGCAGCCGCTTATGAAAAATAATCAGTAAAATGATGGTAGTCAGGAAAAAGCGGATAGCCAGTAATTCTAAGGGAGGCACCCCATGGAGGCCGATTTTTGATAATAGATAAGAAATGCTTCGTGAGACGATAACTGTGAGGAGTAATAATTCAGCAGTTCCCTGTTTCATACAAAAACCTCCTTACTTTTTTCTTACTTTTATGATACGCTATAATCAGCATGGAGAGAATAGCAAAATAATATATGAGGAATTGATAAAAAAGCAAAGGTGATTTTTATGAATACGGAAAAATGCAGACTTCTCTTGCAAGTCGTCCGAGCCGGTAGTTTTTCTGCGGCAGCGGAACGGCTGGGTTATACTCCGTCCGGGGTCATGCGTGCCGTTACGTCCCTTGAAAAGGAAATTGGCTTTCCTCTTTTAGGGAGAACGGCCCAAGGCGTCTATCTGACACGTGAAGGGACGGCTGTCTTGCCGTTCTTGCGGCAACTCATTCGCGATGAAGAGACGATACTTCAATACAGTGCCCAGCTTCGCGGTCTGACGGCGGGTGACATTTATATCGGTTCTTATTTCAGCGTCGCTGCGAACTGGCTCCCCCAAATCATTCAGGCCTTTCAACAGACCTATCCTTCCGTTCACGTCCATATTGAAGAATGTGCCAATAAGTCGATGTATGAAGGGCTCGAAGAAGGGCGCTTCGACTGTTGCATTACGACGAAGCGCCCTTTTTCGGGAGATTGGATTCCTTTGTGTGAAGATGAAATGGTTATGTGGCTGCCGGAAAATCATCCCTTGGCCAAGGCTAAAGCCTATCCCTTGAAGGAGTTAGCGAATGAATCCTTTATTGAATCGCTGCCCCAACAGGATACGGATTCGGCCTTGCTCTTGAAAGCTGAGAATATTTCCTGCAAGGTTCGTTATACGGCGATTGATAATTACACGACGTACCGCATGGTAGAAGCCGGTTTGGGGGTCAGCATGAATAATCGCCTTATGACGGCTCAATGGCAGGGGAAGGTGGCTATTTTACCGATGGATCCGGTCCATACGATTACCATCGGCATTGCCATTCCCAGTCGGGATATGGCGGCTCCCGCTGTCAAAAAATTCATAAAATACGTCAAGGACGGCATCAGTCAGATGCGGCTGCCGATGACGACTCACTAGGAGAACCGTGTCTTTTGGGTAAGATGAGGTTGAGGCTGATGGCAATCATAGAGGCCAAAACGACGGGGGCTTTGCCGAATATCGTCGTGACCCAGGCCGGGAAGAGATAGAGTGATTCCGGGGCTGCCGAAAGACCCATGCCCATGGCGACGGCCAGTCCGACGATAGCCATGTTGCGCGGTGTAGCACCGTCAGACAGGGCCAGTTTGATGCCGGTCATGGCAATGGAGGCAAAGACCGGGATGGTGGCTCCGCCGAGAACGGCATAGGGAATCGTCGTCAAGAGGCCGGAAAACTTGGGAACGATGCCGGCGATGAGGATGATGATGGCTGCCAGCGCCAAGGTGGCCCGGTTGATGACTTTTGTCGTCGTGACGATGCCGACATTCTGGCTGAATGAGGCTGTCGGTAAAAAGCCCAGGACGGATCCCAAGATGCTGGTAGCTCCTAAGCCTAAGATGGCTCCGTGGAGTTCGTCTGACGTGGGTTGGCGGTTCATGGCGCCTGATGTAGTGGCCGAAAAATCGCCGATGGCCTGGATGGAATTGATGACGAATAGGATCGAAATGGCGATACAGGCGGCAGGATCGAATTCTAATCCGAAGTGCAGTATCCGCGGCATTTCAAAATACCCGGCGTTCATGACATTGTCAAATTGTACCATGCCCATGGCCAAGGCCAGTAGATATCCGGCTACGATGCCGACCAGGATGGAGGCCAGGCGCAGGAGACCGCTGGCAAAATGAGTGAAAAATATCACAACAACTAGGGTAAATAAGGCGACGACCCAGTTCTGCCAGCTGCCGTAGGTCGGGGTTCCGACGCCGCCGGCCATATAGTTTATGGCAATGGGATAGAGGGAGAGACCGATAGTAAAGATGACGGTCCCGGCAACGAGGGGCGGAAAGAATTTCCGGATGCGATGGATGCTGAGCCCTACCAGGATGGCGCAGATTCCGCCGAAAATTTCAGCACCTAAGATGGCGGCGATTCCGTATTCACCGGCGAGAGACTGCATGGTCGGAACGTAGGCAAAGCTGACGCCGAAGATGACCGGAAGGCCGGCGCCGAAGTGAAGTCCCGTGCGTTTCCCCAGGGGATAGAGCTGAAGAATCGTGCCGATGGCAGCTGCGATAAGGGAGGCCTGAATGAGTACGACTCGGTCAGGCTGGGAGAGTCCGGCTGCACCGGCGACGATGATGGCCGGTGTGACGCAGCCGACAATCATGGCCACGACGTGCTGTAAGGCTAAGGGCAGGGCTTCAAAGAAATGGGGAATGCCGTCCATGGCAAAGAGTGAGGCGCTGCGGGTGTTTGAAATCGGTAGCTTTTCCACAATGGTGCACCTCCTTTAAGGCTGGTGAATGCGGGTACCTGTTTTTCCAAGGATGCCTTCTTTTGCCTTTTGCAGTAACGTAATGAGGGCCGTGCGTCCCGGACGGGACTCGGCAAATTTGACGGCTGCCTGGACTTTGGGCAGCATCGAACCGGGAGCGAAGTGGCCTTGTTCCATATAGGTCCGGGCTTCTTCCGGCGTGATATCGTGCAAGGCCTGTTCTTCCGGTGTCCCGAAGCGGATGGCGACGTTTTCGACGGCTGTCAGGATAATCAAGTAGTCGGCGTGGAGGTCTTCGGCCAAGAGTTCACTTACAAAGTCCTTGTCGATGACGGCGCTGGCGCCTCTCAAGTGATTGCCCTGATGGATGACGGGGATGCCGCCGCCGCCACAGGCGATGACCAGCTGTCCTGAATCGACGAGGGTTTTAATGGCACCGATTTCGATGATTTCACGGGGAAGGGGGGAAGCGACGACACGGCGCCAACCGCGGCCGGCGTCTTCTTTGACGATGTAGCCGTATTCTTTGGCGGCGTGTTCGGCTTGTTCCTTGGTCATAAAATGGCCGATGGGTTTGGTCGGGCTCTTAAAGGCCGGGTCTTCCGGATCGACACGGACCTGGGTAACCATGGTGGCGACAGGGATATCGAAGATGTCACGATTGTGCATTTCTTCACGTAATGCGTTCTGCAAATCATAGCCGATGTAGGCCTGGCTCATGGCGACACAGACCGATAAGGGCGTATTGGGCTGATTGGCATCTTCCCGGCTCAAAGCGGCCATGGCGTGATTAATCATGCCTACTTGCGGGCCGTTTCCATGAGAAACGATGACTTCACAACCTTCTTGGATGAGATCGACAATAGCTTTTGCCGTCGTTTTGACGGCCATCATCTGTTCGGGGAGAGTGTTGCCCAAGGCGTTTCCTCCGAGGGCGATGACGATGCGCTTCTTTTTTTGAGTCATAATAATGCTCCTTTTATGAAAAGAGGGGCCGGCCCAGAGGACCGGCCCCTTTCACGGCTGCAGGTTTATTTCAGTTTACGGACAGTACCTTTTTCTTCTAATGCTTTTAAGGTAGTTGCCGGGTCTTCACATTTCGCCAGCATAATCATGGCGGCGATGACATAGGGTTTATAGCTGGCCTCTTTGTAGAGGGAATCGCGGTAACGATCGAATACGGAGGCTTCGACTTCGCCGTCTTCACAGCTGACGCCGTTGATATCGGCCGGCAGGCAGTGAAGGTACATGGCTTTGCCGTCTTTTGTCGTCTTCATCATGTCTTCCGTACAGCACCAGTCTTTATGCTGGGCATTTTGCGCCAGCAGCTCTTGTTCTAAGGCATCGATACCGGCCTGGTCACCGGCGGCGTAGAGATTGGTTCTCTTTTCCATGGCGGCAAAGGGAGCCCAGCTTTTGGGATAGACGACGTCAGCGTCTTTGAAGGCATCGGCCATGTCGTTGGTGATGCGGAAGGATCCTCCAGACTGCTGAGCATTCTTTTTGGCGACGTCGACGACGTCGGGCATGACTTCGTAACCTTCCGGATGGGCTAAGACGACGTCCATGCCGAGACGGGTCATGAGGCCGATGACGCCTTGAGGGACGGACAAGGGTTTGCCGTATGACGGAGAGTAGGCCCAGGTCATGGCGATTTTTTTGCCTTTCAGGTTTTCCAGGCCGCCCATTTCGTGGATGATATGAGCTGCGTCGGCCATACATTGGGTCGGATGGTCGATGTCGCATTGGAGGTTGACTAAGGTCGGTTTCTGTTCGAGAATACCGTCTTTATAGCCCTGGGTAACAGCGTCGACGACTTCTTTTTGGTAAGCATGGCCTTTGCCGATATACATGTCGTCGCGGATACCAATGACGTCGGCCATGAAGGAAATCATGTTAGCCGTTTCGCGGACTGTTTCGCCGTGGGCAATCTGGCTCTTCTTTTCATCGAGGTCCTGAACCTGGAGTCCTAAGAGATTGCAGGCCGAGGCAAAGGAAAAGCGGGTACGCGTCGAGTTGTCACGGAAGATGGAAATGCCGAGACCGCTTTCAAAGAGTTTGGTAGAAATGTTATGTTCCCGCATGAAACGAAGCGCGTCGGCTAAAACCCAGATGGCTTCCAATTCGTCGTCGGTCTTATCCCAGGTGAGGAAAAAATCGTTTTCATACATTTCTTTGAAGTTGAGGGCCTTTAATTTATCGATATAATCCTGTAATGTTTTCATCAGAGTGTCTCTCCTTTTAGGTGAATTAAACTTATTTGCTGGTGTAAACGGATGGTAAGGCAGCGTAAACGGCGGCGCAGGTCACTAAATCCTGTTTCCAAGTCTTTTCATTCGGAGCATGGGCCTGGGCTTCCGCGCCGGGACCGAAACCGATGACGGGGATGCCGTTACGGCCCATGATGGAAACACCGTTCGTCGAGAAGGTCCATTTATCCGTAAGGGGCAGGGCTTTTCGCATTTTTTCCGTTTCAGCCGAACCGATGCGGCTATTTCCGAAGAGGCCCGTATAGGCTTCTTCTAAGGCTGTCGTAACTTTGTGATCCTTGGGGATGACCCAGGTCGGGAAGTAGCATTCAATGGGGTATGTCAGGCCGGTATAGCTCGGGCGGGCGTAGTCGTATAAGCTGACTTTGACGTCTTTGCCGTACTTTTTAACACTCGGCAAGGCGCGGATTTCGTCGAGACAACTTTCCCACGTTTCGCCGGCTGTCATGCGGCGGTCGAGGGAAATGGAGCAGGAGTCGGCAACGGCACAGCGGCTGGGGGAGGTGTAGAAAATCTGTGAGCAGGTAACGGTGCCGCGGCCGAGGAAGTTGGCTTCTTCCCATTCCGGGTTATATTTCTTGTCGAGCATTTTTACGAGTCCCTTGATTTCCGTCGTGTCAGCGGCGTCATTTTCATTGAGGGCACGGATATCCTGGATGATGTCAGCCATCTTGTAAATGGCGTTGTCACCGCGTTCCGGTGCAGAACCGTGGCAGGAAACGCCTTGGACGTCGACGCGGATTTCCATGCGTCCGCGCTGACCGCGGTAGATGCCGCCATCGGTCGGTTCCGTCGAGACGACGAAGTCCGGGCGAACCTTGTCTTCGTTGATGATGTACTGCCAGCAGAGGCCGTCGCAGTCTTCTTCCTGAACGGTACCGGTAACGAGAACCGTATAGGCATCGGACAGTAAGCCTAAGTCTTTCATGATGCGGGCCCCGTAAACGGCCGATACGATGCCGCCGAGTTGGTCCGATGTGCCGCGGCCGCCGATTTCCGTGTCCGATTCAAAGCCTTCATAGGGATCGAAGTTCCAGTTGCCCTTATTGCCGATGCCGACGGTATCGATGTGGGCGTCGAAGCCGATAAGGGTCTTGCCCGTTCCCATATAGCCGAGGACGTTGCCCATGGGATCGATTTCAACCTTGTCGAATTCAAGTTTTTTCATTTCTTCGGCAATGCGGTCGATATGGGCTTTTTCGTCACAGCTTTCACCGGGGTATTTTACGATGTCCCGCAGGAAACGGGTCATATCCTTTTCGTAATTTTGAGCTGCTTCTTTAATCTTAGCGTAATTTACAGTCATGGTATTCTCTCCTTTTATATAATGATTCTCTTGTGAGGTATTTTATTTGTCTAAGCCTCGCCAAACGATGTTTTTATAGCGTTCCGGATCGGTATCGCCTTCTGTTGAAAAAGCGAGCACTTGGGAATTTTCATCGAGGCCTAATTGACTGCGCAGTTCTTTACATTCATCAGACAGCATGATGGTGGCCAGGGCACCAAAGGGGACGGCACCGGATTCGCCGGAAATGATAGGAGCGTCTCCTTTTAAGGGGGCTGCCAGCAGGCGCATGCCGCGGACCGTGACCGGATCATCGGCAGAAATAAATGTCGTGACGTGGTTCTTGAGGATGTCCCAGGAAATGGTATTCGGTTCTCCGCAGGCAAGGCCGGCCATGATGGTGTTGAGGTCGCCGCCGACGATGCGGGGCTTGCCGTCACCGGCTGCCGCACCTTTATACAGGCAGTCTGCGGCCGAGGCTTCTACGACGATGAATTTCGGCGGATTGTCTTTATAGAGATTGGCAAAATATCCGACGATGGCGCCGGCCAGAGAGCCGACCCCGGCTTGAACGAAGATATGCGTCGGTCTTTCAACGCCGGCTTTCTTCAACTGTTCGCCCGCTTCCATGGCCATTGTCCCATAGCCCTGCATGATCCACGACGGGATTTCTTCGTAGCCGTCCCAGGCTGTATCCTGAACCATGACGCCGTGCGGCGTTTCAGCGGCTTCCTTGGCGGCTTGACGGACACAGTCGTCGTAGTTGAGTTCTAAGATATCGACGTCAGCACCCAGCTTTTTGATGTTTTCCAAACGGGTTTGGGTCGTACCCTTGGGCATGTGAACGACCGCTTTTTGTCCCAGCTTTTGTGCCGCCCAGGCGACGCCGCGGCCGTGATTGCCGTCGGTTGCCGTAAAGAAGGTCGCCTGTCCGAAATCCTTTCGAAGCTCATCAGACGTCAGCACCTGGTAAGGCATGTCTTCAATTCGGCGATTCGTTTCTTTGGCGATGTACTTGGCCATGGAGTAGGAGCCGCCGAGGACTTTAAAGGCGTTGAGGCCGAAACGATACGATTCGTCTTTGACAAAAATCGAACCCAAGCCTAAGTAGTGAGCCATCTGATCGAGGCGCGTAAGCGGTGTTTCGCTGTACTGAGGGAAGCTCTGATGGAAAGCTCGGGCCTTTTCGATTTCACTGAGGCTCATGATGGGGAGATTTTTATCATCTGATTTGGGCAAATGATTCATGGCCCATTTCATATCCTTTTTCATAATCCGTACCTCCTAAAATAAACTGAAAAAAATATTTTAGACAATCTAAAAGTTTTTGTATACCTAAAGTATAACATGAGTATGCGGATTTGCAATAGGATAAACCTAAAAATCTATTTGGTTGCTACACTTTTTTTGCAAGAGAAGAAAGAAGGCTATCGGTTTTAGGCATAATAAAAAAGAGACCTTACGGCCTCTTTTACGATTCGCTGCTGCTGTCTATATAACTATATAAGGTGTATTTTGAAATACCGAAGTGTTTGGAAATCTTATCGCCGGCCTTGGTGATGAGTAAGGCGCCGCGGTCATTTAAGAACTTAATGGCCTTTATTTTGTCTTCGCGGGTCATGAGGGGAACGGGTTTGCCGACCTGACGCGTCGACTCTTCGATGAGATCGTTGAGGAGGTCGGTGACATTCTGCGGAATGGGGCTGGCCTTTTCTTTGGAGTCGACCGATACCAAGGGTTTTATGGCGTTTTCAATCATAATCAGCTCGGTAATATCGTAGTTGATCGAGAAGACGCCGATGATTTTTTGCTCGTCATTGCGAATGTAGATGGTCGTCGATTTTAAGATGCGGCCGTCTTTGGTCTTGGTAAGGTAGCTGGCGTGATCTTCGACGTTTTGCGGGTCGTTTCGCAGGGCGTCTAGAACGGCAAGAGACGGCCCGTCACCGACTTTTCGGTTTGAAACATGGCCGTTTTCAATGGCTACAATGGAATTTTCTTTGTAATTGTCACTCAGGTCGTGGATGACGACTTCACAGTTTGGTCCGAACTGGTCGGCCAGCCCTTTGGCTAAATGGCGTAAAAAGTTAAGGACGGCATCGTCTAACATAAAAGACACCTCTCTCTATGACAGAAAACAGATTATTAGCTGTTCTGCTAAATATTTTTTAGGTAATGTTACTATACCATATTTTTAGGAGAAAGTAACGATTATTGGAAAAAATATATATGTCAAAAAATCATCCTTAACGGCAGGCTATAATAAAATTAACAACAAAATTTTTTAGGCTCAAAAAAGTTTGACAGATACATCACAAGACGGTAGTATTAAGGTAGATTCATAAACGACAATGACGATATGATAAAAACACAATTGATAACAGCGTCGTCAGTGTTTTATACGACGAAGGAGGGGTTTATATGATTATCGTAGGAAATGGACATGTCGTGACGCGAGATACGCACAATCCATATGTTCCTGATGGTGCCGTTGCCATAGACGGGACAAAAATTTGTGGTGTAGGCCGGACCGAAGATCTGCGCAAGCATTTTCCGGAAGCCTCGTTTATCGACGCCAAAGACGGAGTCATCCTGCCGGCCTTTATTAATACGCATGAACATATCTACAGCGCTATGGCCCGAGGCCTTCAAATTGAGGGTTATGCGCCGCAAGGCTTTTTAGATATCCTGGACGGGCTTTGGTGGAATATTGACCGCCATTTGACGAATGACCTGACGTACTTGAGTGCTATGGCGACGTACGTGGAATGCATTAAGAACGGCGTGACGACGATTTTTGACCACCATGCCAGCTTCGGCGAAATCAAGGACAGCCTGTTTGCCATCGGACAGGCTGCACAAGAAATGGGGGTTCGTTCCTGTCTGTGCTATGAAGTGTCTGACCGGGACGGTCTCGATAAGGCGCGGCAGGCGGTCTTGGAAAATGAAGCCTGGATCCGTCACACTCAGCAAGATACGACGGATATGCTGGCCGGTATGATGGGCATGCACGCGCAGTTTACGCTCAGCGATGAGACCTTAGCCTTGGCGGCAGAACACAAACCGGACGGGGTAGGTTATCACATCCACGTCGCTGAAGGAATTGAAGATCTGCATGACTGCTTAAAGAAACATGGCAAGCGCATCGTCGACCGTCTCTATGATTGGAATATCCTTGGACCGAAGACTCTTCTCGGTCACTGTATCTACGTCAATAGCCACGAGATGGATCTCATCAAAGAAACGGATACGATGGTCGTTCACAATCCTGAGTCGAACATGGGCAATGCCTGCGGCTGCCCGCCGACGATGGAGATGGTTCATCGCGGCATCCTGACCGGCTTGGGAACGGATGGCTACACCCACGATATGATCGAGTCCTATAAGGTGGCCAATATCCTGCATAAACATCATCTCTGTGATGCGATGGCTGCCTGGGCGGAAGTCCCGAAGATGTTGTTTGAAAATAATGCTGTCATAGCCAACCGCTACTTTAAGGCCCCTTTAGGCGTCTTGAAGGAAGGGGCTGCAGCTGACGTCATCGTTCTTGATTATACGGCACCGACGCCGATGAATGAAGAAAACATCAACGGCCATATCTTGTTTGGCATGACCGGGCGCAATGTGGTTACGACCATTGCCAACGGCAAAGTTCTCATGAAAGATCGAGAACTGACCGCTGTCGACGAACCGGCATTAATGGCTAAGATTCGTGAAGGTGCCGCCGTTTTGGCCGGGCGCATTAATGGCTATTTGTAAGGAGGAATATATCGTGAGTGATCGTATGACATCAATTCCCTTCGGGAATTTAATGAATTGGATATTACGGGAAGCGCCGAGCGGTACGATTTTTGGCGTTCACCATCAATATAAAGCAGGGACTCAGCGACCCTATGAAATTTTTGATAGACCCGTGGAACTGCCCTTCGGGCCGGCTGCCGGGCCTCATACACAGTTGGCGCAGAACATTGCTGCCGCTTATGCTGCCGGGGCCAGATTCTTTGAATTAAAGACGGTACAGCAGCTCGACGGCGAAGATTTGCCCGTTCCTAAACCCTGTATCAAGGCCGATGATGAGTGCTATAACGTCGAATGGTCGACGGAATTGACCGTTCCTAAGGCCTTTGAAGAGTATGTAAAAGCTTGGTTCTTAGTCCATGTCATGGCCGTTGAATACGGACTTGGAAGATTTGACGGGATGCAGTTCAATATGTCCGTCGGCTATGATTTAGCCGGCATACAGACGCCGAAAATTGACTCCTTCATAGAAAACCTGAAGGATGCGTCTCACACGGCCATCTTCAATGAATGTAAATCGTGGCTGCTTCATCATTTAGATCGATTCCGGAAACTGAGTCGAGAAGACGTCGAAGCCATCCCCGCTGATATTTGCAATTCGATTACCGTATCGACGATGCACGGTTGTCCGCCAGATGAAATTGAACGAATTGCCAGCTACTTATTGAAGGAAAAGAAGGTCCATACCTTTGTGAAATGTAATCCGACCCTCCTCGGGTATGACTTTGTGCGAAACTGCATGGATACCTTAGGTTATGATCACATGGTTTTCGATGACAGCCACTTTAAGGCCGATTTACAGTATGACGATGCCCTTGCCCTTTTGAAGCGGCTTCAAGGTGTCGGCGCAGCTGAAGGACGGACTTTTGGCGTAAAATTGACCAATACCTTTCCGGTTTCCATTACGCGGCATGAACTTCCGGGAACGGAAATGTATATGTCCGGCAAGCCCTTGTTCTTCCTGGCCATGAATGTAGCCAAGAAACTGAGTGAAGCCTTCGATGGAAATCTGCAAATTTCCTATAGCGGCGGCGCCGATGTCCACAATATCGGCGATATCGTAGCGGCCGGTATCTGGCCGGTGACGGTAGCGACGACTCTGTTGAAGCCCGGCGGCTATGAACGCTTAGTGCAGTTAGCCCAAGTCTTTGAGGAAACGTCGGGGCAGGTATTTAACGGTGTAAACGTCGGTAAACTCGATGCTTTATTGAAGGCGGCGTCCGGCGACAGCCACTATGCCCGCTTGGATCCGAAATTCCAACATCGAAAGAACGGACGAGAATTGCCGTTGATGGACTGTTTCATGGCCCCCTGTATCGAAACCTGTCCCATCCATCAGGATATTACGGCTTACATGGATTTAGTAGCTGAGGGAAAATATGTGGAAGCCCTTCAGATTATCATGGAAAAGAATCCCCTGCCTTTTATTACCGGGACGGTCTGTTACCATACGTGTATGAACAGCTGTACGCGAAACTTCTATGAAGAGGCTGTCGAAATTCGGCGCAATAAGCTGATAGCTGCTGAAAAAGGTTTTGACGGCGTCATGGAATCTCTTTCGGCTCCGGTGCCGATCGGTAAAACGGCAGCCGTCATCGGCGGTGGTCCGGCAGGTCTGTCTGCAGCTTACTTCTTAGCCCGCGGAGGCATAACGGTCACTGTATTCGATAACAATCCGGCACCGGGCGGCATGGTACGGACCTTCCTCTGTGAAAAGAAAAAACAGATTTCAGCGGAAGCGATCGATAAAGACGTGGCCTTGATTCAAAAACTCGGGGTGCGTATCGTCTCTGACAATGGCATCTCTTCCCTCGATGAATTGGACTCTTTTGATTACGTCTTAGCCGCTTGCGGTGTGAAGGGGAAAATCGGCACATCGGCTGCCGGTGACATCGACGGATTGACTGTCATCGGTGATAGCCGTCATGGCAAGACGACGTCGGTTGTCGAATGCATTGCCGACGGGAAAAGAGCGGCAGAAGAGATTTTAGGACGACTTGCCAGCGTCGATACGCTGCTGCTGCCGGATGTAAACGCCATTTACAATAAACGAGGATTTTTAGCGTCGCCGCCGGCCGACGGCTGTGATGGACGTTGTCTCCACTGTGACAGCATCTGTGAGGTCTGTACCGAAGTCTGTCCCAATCGAGCCAACGTCGCCATTGAAGTTCCGGGCCATTTGCAGCGGCAGATTCTCCACGTCGATGCTATGTGCAACGAATGCGGAAACTGCCGGACCTTCTGTCCCTGGGGCGGGGCGCCGTACATGGATAAATTCACCTTGTTTGCCAATGAAGATGATTTCATGAACAGTGAAAACCAAGGCTTTGCCGTCATCGATAAACAAAGCGGGTTCTGTAAGGTCCGGCTCGACGGGCGGATTGTGACGACGACGCTCCGTTCGGACGAAGACACCATCCCCGAAGGACTTCGCGGGTTCATGAAGGCTGTCGTTAAAGATTACGATTATCTGTTACTGAAGTAAGGAAGAAGGAAACATCATGGATTATGTCATCAAAGGTGGAACGGTTTGCTTTGGCGAAGAACACTTTCAAGCGGATATCACCCTGCGCGATGGAAAAATCTGGTCTATCGGCGGAGGCCTTCATCGTGGCAGTGAAGAAGTCATCGATGCGGATGGGATGTATGTCTGCCCCGGTGGTATCGATCCGCACACCCACATGGATTTGCAGCAGTCGCCTCAGTATCGAGCCTGTGACGACTTTTACAGCGGTGGTGTGGCTGCAGCCTGCGGCGGGACGACAACTATCATCGACCACATGGCCTTTGGCCCTGAAGGCTGTTCGCTGAGATATCCTTTTGAGCAGTATAAATTGCTGGCGGAATCGTGTCCCGTCGACTATAGTTTCCATGGTGTATTCCAACATGTCGATGAGGCGGTCTTACGTGAGTTGTCCGAACTGATTGAAGAAGGCTTTCCGAGTTTTAAGGCCTATACGACGTACGGTTACCCCATGGGAGACGCTGATTTAATGAGAATTTTGCCGGTGATGAAATCCCATGGAGGACTGCTCACGGTCCATGCCGAAAGCGATGGCATGACAAATTACCTGCGACAGGCCTTGTCTCCAGATGAACTTAGCCCCATCGGTCAAGCTCGGACGCGCCCTAATGAGGCCGAAGCATTGGCAGTCAGTGCGGTCTTATCCGCGGCCCGGGCTTGTGGCGATGCCCCCGTTTACATCGTTCACACGTCGGCTCATGAAAGTGTGGACCGCATTTGCCTTAGCCGGCAAGAAGGGCAGCGGAATGTATATGCTGAAACGTGCCCGCAGTACTTACTGTTGACAGAAGATAAATTTACAGAGGGCGGGCCTTTGGAAGGCATTAAATACATGATGGCTCCGCCGTTACGGAAAAAGGTCGATAACGATGCCTTGTGGCAGGCCCTTCGGGACGGGACGGTTCAGGTCGTTGCGACGGATCACTGCCCTTTTACGGTAGAAGAAAAACAGGCCCATGCCGCTGATTTTAGAAGCTGCCCCGGCGGTGTATCCGGTGTAGAAGAACGGATGCCCCTGTTATTTAGTGAAGGCGTCGTCAAAGGTCGTCTTTCGCTCGGTCAATTCGTTCGCGTGACCAGCACTAATGCGGCCAAGATTTTTGGTCTCTACCCGAAGAAAGGAACGCTCTTGCCGGGAAGTGATGCCGACATCGTCCTCATCGATCCGTCCCGGAAGCGGACGATCCGCAAGGACAATCTCCATACGACTTGCGGCTACTCCCCGTATGAGGGGATGACGACAGACTGCACGATTTCAAAAGTATTCCTGCGGGGACAACTCATTGCCAAGGACAATGTCTTCTTAGGGCAGAGCGGATATGGCCGGCTGCTTCCCCGAAAGCGCGTCGTTCCCTATGAGCGCATCATTAGATTATAGAGTTATAAGTATCATTTCCTGTCTGGTATTTTCCCTCGCTTGAGGCTTTTCAGGCGAAATGGCAGCCATGACAGACGTATCACTGAAAGTCCGGGATGGGCGGAAAGAGGAACTGTTATGGATAGGATTTGTAAATTATGGATTAATGGCCAGGAAGTGGCCGTCGATCCGGAGCGTAAATTAATCGATATTCTGCGCCGTGACCTGCGGCTGAAATCCGTCAAGGACGGCTGCAGTGAAGGCGCCTGCGGGACCTGCACGGTCATCATTGACGGCAAGGCGACCAAAGCCTGTGTGCAGAAAGCCGGTCGCCTTGAGGGTAAGCACATCGTGACCGTCGAAGGACTGTCACCGCGAGAAAAAGACGTCTTCGTCTATGCCTTTGGTGAAGCCGGTGCCGTCCAATGCGGCTTTTGTATTCCCGGCATGGTCATGTGCGGCAAGGCCCTCATCGACGTCAACCCGACGCCGACCAGGCTGGAGATTACGGCGGCTATCCGCAACAATATTTGCCGCTGCACGGGCTATAAGAAAATCATCGATGGCATTGCCCTGGCAGCGGAGATTCTGCGGAACGACACGCCCATTCCCGTCGTCGGCGGGTATCGCGGCGTCGGCGATCATTGCCAGCGAATCAACGTCAGGACCAAGGTACTGGGTACGGGGAAGTATACCGATGACTTAGATGACGTCGATTTACCTGGCATGTGTTACGGCAGCGCCATTCGCAGTGCCTATCCGAGGGCTATTGTAAAGGCCATCCATACGGAAAAGGCCAAGGCCCTGCCCGGTATCGTCTGCGTGCTGACGGCCGAGGACATTCCCGGTTCGGTCAAGGTCGGCCATTTAAAGGTCGATTGGGACACGCTCATTCCCGTCGGGACGACGACTCATTATTTAGGCGACGCCATCGTTATGGTGGCCGCTGAAACGCCGGAGATACTGGCAGAAGCGAAGAAGCTCGTTGACATCGAATATGAAGAACTGCCGCCGTTGACTTGTGCTGCCGAAGCTTTGGCGGAAGGAGCGCCTTTGGTCCATCCTTCGGCAGGAACGAATATACTGGCTCATGAACATTTAGTTCGCGGTGACGCCGATGCCGTCATTGCGGCGTCGAAATATAAGGTAACCCATCATTTCGAAACGCCTTGGACGGAACACGCCTTCTTAGAACCGGAATGTGCCGTCGCCATGCCCTTCGATGACGGCGTCTTCATTTACTCGTCGGATCAGGGGATTTACGACACGCGGCGGGAAACGGCATTGATGTTGGGCCTTCCGGAAGAAAAAGTAGTCGTGGAAAATTGTTTTGTCGGCGGCGGCTTTGGTGGGAAAGAAGACGTGACGGTCCAGCATTTGGCGGCCCTCGTTGCCTATGTCAGTAAACGAATCTGTAAAGTGAAGCTGACGCGTCAGGAAAGCATTCTGATCCATCCGAAGCGCCATCAGTTCAGTATGGATTTGACGACGGCCTGTGATGAAAATGGGAAACTGACGGCGATGAAACTCGTTGCTGTCACCGATAACGGAGCCTATGCCTCCCTCGGCGGCCCGGTTCTTCAAAGAGCCTGTACCCATGCCGCCGGCCCGTATAATTATCAGACCATCGATATCGAAGGAACAGCCGTTTACACCAATAATCCGCCGGCCGGGGCCTTCCGAGGGTTCGGCGTAACCCAAACTATTTTTGCAACGGAATTAAACTTAAATAAACTGGCTGAAATGGCCGGCATCGATCCCTGGGAAATTCGATACCGCAACGCCATCCGTCCGGGAGAAGTCCTGCCCAACGGGCAGATTGCCGACCCTGCGACGGGACTTGTCGAAACGCTGGAAGCCGTAAAAGACGTTTACTATCAGAGCGGCCCTCATGTGGGCATCGCCTGCGCCTTGAAGAACTCCGGCGTCGGTGTCGGCCTTCCCGACTATGGCCGCTGCCGTCTTGCCGTCAGTGACGGCCGGGTCCATGTCTATTCGTCGGCTTCCTGTATCGGCCAAGGCGTCGGTACCGTTTTGGTGCAGATCGTGTCCGAAGCAGCCGGCCTTCCCATTGAAGCCATTAAATGGCATATGCCAAATACGGCTACATCCCCCGATGCCGGTACGACGTCCGGGTCCCGTCAGACGACACTGACCGGGGAAGCCGCACGGCGAGCTGCGAAGGATTTGCGGCGGGACTTGTTCCGTGTCAACGGCCTGACCTACGAAGGGACAAGCCGGCCCAGTGATTACTTGGAAGGTGTTACGGTTGAGCAGGAATCGCCGACAACGGCGCAGGTTCGCTTTACAGGCGGCGATTTGGAGGCTCTGAACGGTCGGGAATATATCGGCGAATATCTTGGTAAAACCGATAAGATGGGGGCTGACGTGGCCAATCCCGTATCACACGTTGCCTATGGTTATGCAACCCACGTCTGCATCCTGAATGAAGACGGGACGATTCGGAAAATGGTCGCCGCCCACGACGTGGGCCGCGTCGTCAACCGCAAGAGTTTAGAAGGACAGATTGAAGGCGGGACGATCATGGGCTGCGGCTACGCCCTGAGTGAACAGTATCCTCTCGATCATTGTAAGCCTACGGCCAAGTACGGCACCTTGGGATTGATGCGGGCCGACAAGGCGCCGGATGTCGAAGCCATTGCCATTGAAAAGGAAGGCGTCGATGTCGCTTACGGGGCCATCGGCGTCGGTGAAATCACGTCGATTCCGACAGCACCGGCTGTTGCCGGCGCTTACTATAGGTGGAACGGTAAGTTCCAAACGGCCATTCCTTTGGAAGGAACGCCGTACAGCCGAAAGAAATAAGCCTTTAAAAGTCCTGACGATGGGCTTAAAATGCAGTATAATTAAAATAGGAAGAAATCAATAAAACCCCTCACCTGCTTGGCAGGATGAGGGGCTTTTATAGAAAGGATTGTTATGAAGGATACGTTGATTATTGTTCGCGGCGGCGGCGATTTGGCAACCGGTGTCGTCCAAGCTTTATTTCAGGCCGGTTTTCGCGTCCTCATCTTAGAAGCAGACCGACCGTCGGCGATTCGCCGGCAGGTATCTCTTTGTGAAGCCGTCTATGACGGACAGGCTGTCGTAGAAAATATGACCTGTCGACGATGTCGGTCGATCGATGAGTTATCGACGGTTTGGGGGCGTCAGGAAATACCTCTTCTCGTCGATCCTGAGGGAAAGAGCATTCACATGCTTCAACCCTGGGGCGTCGTCGATGCCATTTTGGCTAAGAAAAACTTGGGGACGAACCGCGGCATGGCGCGACATACCGTGGCCTTAGGTCCGGGATTTACGGCCGGCCGCGATGTCGATGCCGTCATTGAAACGAAGCGAGGCCATCGGTTAGGGCGCATCATACGTGAAGGCACGGCTGCGGCCAATACGGGCATACCGGGGATCATTGCCGGCTATGGCAAAGAGCGGGTCATCCACAGTGACGCCGCAGGTTTCGTCTATGGCTTGGTCCGCATTGGCGACCGCGTAAAAAAAGGACAGCCTATGGCTGTCCTGACGGATGTACCGATTCCCGACGGAATGGCGATTACTGAAGCGATGGGAATTCCCGTGCCGGCGTCCTTAACGGGACTCGTAAGGGGCTTGATTCGCGACGGCTATTACGCGTCCAAGGGATTTAAGATTGCCGATATCGACCCGCGTGAGCATGAGTACCACAACTGCTTTACCATTTCGGATAAGGCACGAAGCTTGGGCGGCGCCGTATTGACGGCCCTCCTTTGGTTGGGGCGAGATGATTTGTTTTAAATAAGAATCGAGGGGTTTTAAATGGAAAGAGAAGAAGATGCACTCCATTTTGCATCATGCCGGGATTTATCCTATGTCGATTATCATCAGGGGGCGGAGCCCAAAAAGCAGGCCATTGCCATTGAGGTCATGACGCCGCTTTATCTCGATGGTGTGAGGGTCAGTACCCTCATATCTTCGCCGGAAGACGTCGATGTTCTGGCAGCCGGCTATTGTTTGGCTGAGGGGAAGGTTGCCGGCGGCAGAGTTTTATCTGACGTCAGCCTGCATGACGGGGCGGCTTGGGTGACGACCCGGGAAGGCGTCGTGGAAGCACCGAGAGACGAACCGTTTAATCCGATATCGGCACAGCAGCTCTGCTCTTATGGCGGACTTTTAGACAGCTTATCGACGGCCCACCATGCCTCGCACGGCGTCCATGAAGGAGCCTTAGTAAAGGGCGACGAAATCCTCGTCTACACAGAAGATATCGGCCGCCATAACGTTCTCGACAGACTGCGCGGTTTTGTTGAAATGAACCATATCGACGTCAGTCAGGCCGTTTTAGTATTCAGCGGCCGCGTGCCGCAGTCGGTTATCGAAAAGGTCCACGGCCTGGGCGTCCGTTTCTTGGCCTCGCGGGCCCTGCCGACCAGTTTAGGCGTGGCTTTGGCAGAGAAATACGGCATTACCGTCGTCTGTGGGCTGCGTCCCGATTCGTTTAAGGTCTTTGCTCACGGGGAACGGATTAGGTGGTAATCTCAAAATAATAAAATCGCGTCGATGGGAGCGCCTTCCGGCAAGGGAGGCGTTCCTTTTTTGATGCAGCCCAGGGCATTGACGTGGGCAAGGCCTAAGAGGGCACTCGACGTGAGAGTCGTATTCGGTGTAAAGACGGCCTTACCATCTTCAAAGGAAATGTGCCCTTGGACGAAGCGGTCGACGGGATTTTCCTTGTGAATGGCATGGCTTAATCGACAGGTGACGATCGGCAAGTCTCTGTTTTTTTTCACCATTTATTTGGCGGACGATGGGGAGGGCCAGGAGCACGAAGGCGTTGAAGGCGGCAGACGGATTGCCGGATAGGCCGAGGACCATCGTTTGCTTGCCGGTATCCCTTTGGATGACGCCGCCGTATGAGGCCGAACCGGGACGCATGGTGATGCGGTTGTAAAGCCGGACGGAACCGATGCGTTCGTAGATTTGAGGCATCGTGTCGTAGAGACCGACTGATACGCCGCCGGTGCTGATGATGAGGTCGGCGTCACGGCTTAAGGCCCGGACTTTTTCCGTTTCGGCGTCGAGGCATTCCGGCGCATCTGAAACATGATAGAAGGTAACGGCTGCACCTTGCGCTTCCAGTAAGGGGCGGAAAAGGTAAGCATTGGAGTTGTAAATCTGCCCGTCGTGTCGCTTCTGACCGGGGAGGACTAACTCCCTTCCTGACGTCAGGAACAAGATTTTCGTTTTGGCGAAGACCGGAAAGGTGGCGTTTCCCATGCCGACAGCGGCGGAGACGGCGCCGGCTGTCAGTTTCGTTCCCTTGGGGATGATGACGGCCCCTTCACGACACTCTTCGCCGACGGGAATAATGTTGCTGCCGGGCGGAATGCTTTCTGTCACCTTAATCCGATTATTTTGGAAGACCGTGTATTCTTGAGGAATGACGGTGTCGCAGTCGCCCGGGACGGCACAGCCTGTCATCAGGCGGACGGCCTGACCCGGCAAAACCGGTCCCTCATAGACGAGGCCGGCCCCGATGGTGGCGACGACGTCGTAGGTCTTTTGATCATGGCTGCAGAGGGCATAGCCGTCGAAGGGCGATTTACGGTAAGGCGGATAGGGATGGGCGGCAGTCATGTCTTTTGCGGTAATGCGGCCGACGGCAGTTTCCGGGGAGACAGTTTCAATTTCTTTTTGGGAGGAAGACAAGGCGCCGCGGAGACGGCGCCTTGCTTCGGTAATCGTTACGATTTCCATAATTCGATATCCTTTTTATACTGGTTTGAATGACTATATCTTTGTCAGAGTCCTCTTGGAACCTGCCGAAACGGCGGCTTTAGGGACGAAGAGACTTAAGGCTTCTGTCGGACAAGCAGGGATACAAGCCGGTTTTCCCGTCTCGGTGTTTTCACAAAGGTCGCATTTATAAGCTACGATTCGGAATGGGCGGCCCTTGGTATTGCCGTGATAAATGCGGGTCATGGTGATGGCGTCAAAGGGACAAGCCTTAGAACACTTGCCGCAGCCCCGACAGGCGTCTTCATCGATGACGACGGAATCTTCCCCGAGGGAGATGCAGTTAAAAGGACAGGCGTCGAGACAACGCGGTTTCGGACACTGTTGGCACTGGACGGCCTTGGTGATTTTTGACGTGTACACGACGTGAACGCGCGGCGTAAAGTCGAAGCTGTTTGGTTTCATGGCGAATAAGGCCTTGCCGGTGTGACTGGCGACGCAGGCTGCCATGCAGGTCTTACAGCCGATACAGAGTTCCGGATCTGTCTTAATATGATTAAACATGGCCGAGGCCTCCTTCAGATTGAATTCCCATGCGGCTGCGAATGGCGGCGTACTGGGCTTTTACACTCATTTCTGCCTGTTTTTGGTCGTCGATTTTTTCGACGCGGCAGGCACAGTACTTATATTCCGGCGTGCTGCTCTTGGGGTCTAAGGCAGAAATGGTCAATTCATTGCAGGCGCCGATCCACCATTGATAGGTCATGTACGTGGCGCCTTGAGAGACTCGGTCGGAAACCTGACAACGGGTGATGGTCTGTCCGCGTCGTGAGATGACTCGGACTAAGTCGCCGTCGGCAATATCGAGACTTTGACAGTCGTCGGGATTCATCTGAATGTATCCCGGTTCATCGGCCAGGTCGACGAGGAGGCGGCAGTTGCCGGTCATGGTTCGAACGGAATAGTGGCCGACTTCGCGGACCGTCGATAAGGACAGGGGATAATCGGGGTTTTCGACTTCTTTTACCGGTGTCCACGGGAAGTAATAGAAACGGCCTTTTCCGTCGTCTGTCGCAAAGTGAGCGCCTTTATGGAGGTACTGTGTTCCCTTATCATTTGGGTCTTCCGAGAAACAGGGCCATTGGATCCCGTGATTGGCGTCCAGCTTTTCATAGGTCGCGCCGGTAAACTTTGGACAGAGAGACCGCATTTCATCCCAGATTTCTTCCGTGTTATGGTACTGCATGGGATAGCCCATGGCAGTGGCTAAGAGACAGAGAATTTCCCAGTCCGGTTTGCAGTCGCCCTGCGGCTCGATCAGTTTGCGGACGCGCTGGAAGCGGCGGTCGCAGGAGGAGTAGACGGCATCGTGTTCGCCCCAGGCTGTGGCCGGGAAGACGACGTCGGCGTGTTCACAGGTTTTGTTGAAGAAAATATCTTGAACGGCGACGAAATCGATGGCATTGAGTGTCCGTCTGATTTCCGGAAGGTCCGGGTCCGATTGAGCCGGGTCTTCACCGATGATGTAGTAAGCATGAATCTGCTTTTTCGGGTCCTTTTCACGGAGGACCTTGGCCGGGACGCGGGTCAGGGGCAGTCCGACTTTTTCGGGCAGGACACAGCCCCAGGCCTTTTCGAATTTTCGGCGGACGGTTTCGTCCGTTACGGGCTGATAACCGGGGTACTGGTTGGGCAGGAGTCCCATGTCACAGGTTCCCTGGACGTTGTTTTGGCCTCGGACCGGGCCGACACCGGTGGCGTAATGGCCGTAGTTGCCGGTCATGAGACTGAGGTTGGAGCAGGCAATGACGCATTCGACGCCTTGGGAAAACTGGGTGATGCCCATGCCCCACAGGGTTACGGTGTGTTTCGAGGAAGCAAAGAGGCGGGCAGCCTTTCGGATCGCGTCGGGATCTAACCGGGTTGCGGCGGCCACGGCTTCCGGGGCGTACTTGTCCTGTGCAATTTCTTCGGCATAGACATCGAAACCTGTCGTATGCTTTTCGATAAAATCGCGGTCGACTAAGTTTTCCGTTACCATGACATGGGCCATGGCATTGAGCAGGAGCATGTTGGTACCGCCTTTTAGCGGGAGGTAAATATCGGCCAACCGTCCCATTTCCGTCAGGCGGGGGTCGACGCAGATGATTTTACAGCCTTTCTTCTTCGCTTTGACGATGCGGCGGGCGACAATAGGGTGTGAGACCGGCGCATTGTAACCGATGTTGAAAATGACTTCGGCATCTTCGATTTCCGGAATGCTGACTGACATGGCACCTTCACCGACCGATTGGCTAAGGCCGGCAACGGAGGCGCCGTGGCAGATGCGGGCGCAGTGGTCGACGTTATTGGTGCCGATGACGGCGCGCATGAATTTCTGGGTAATATAAGCCGTTTCGTTGCCCGGACCGCGGGCCGAACCGGCACCCATGACGGCGTCGGGGCCATACTCTTTGATGATGGCTTTGAGCCGCGATGCCGTGTATTCGATAGCCTCCTGCCAAGATACTTCGACTAAGGGACTTTGTTTGCCGTCCTTGCGGATCATCGGATGGCGGATTCGCTTGGTAAGAATTTGAGGATCATTCAGGTAGTCCCAGCCATAAAGGCCTTTTAAGCAAAGGCGGCCTTCGTTGTTGACGCCTTCCGGAGATCCTTTTGCTTCAATGACACGATTCGTTTCTGTGTCTACCGTACAAGTAATGACACAGCCTGACCCGCAGTAGGGACAGACTGTGTCAATGTTTTTATGAGTATTCATAGTAACACCTCGCTTTTGGGTTCAACTGATTTTTGTACATCACGGGCAGGATGTAAAGCTATGCTACCATAGTAGAACTTCTGTCTGCGAGATGCAATTACATAATCACTAAGGGCTTATATTTCCGACGAACGGTATCCCGTGAGGAATAAGGTATGATTGACTATATTCGCGGAATCAGCTTGCTGGATATCGATCTGTGGAAATGGTCCGTGGCTGTGACTTTCGACAAGAACTAAATCGGCTAGCTGTTGTTGTGTCATATTAAAGATGACATCTTCTTTTTGCGCTTCCGGTCCGATCATATCGGGGCTGCAGAGACAGGCCGAGACGGCACCGGCACATCTGGCCCGGTCCGTGTCGGAACCGGCCTTGGGACGACAGTCCGTGTGGTGCGTGCTTTTTATGTAGGCGACGTGGTATCCGCGGCGTGTCAGTTCGGCAATGGCCGTTTCGGCGGCCGTCGTTTTTCCATCTCCCGAATTCGGGGCCGTCAGGGTGACGACAGGAATTTTGCGCCGGCTGTTGGCGGCACGGCCTTTGGCAGCTTCGTAGTCAGACATGGTATTGACGTTGAGGTACAGAGCCGGTCGACACGATTTCAGGGTAGCCGTAGGAATCGTCTGCAGAAATTCCTGTAGACAGTAGTTTCCGGTCTGAAGCTGCCGGGCAATGGCCGGAACTAATTCTCGGCTGTAAAGAGCGGCTAAGGGTTGATCTCGGCCGTCTTTTGTCCGGGGAATAACGGCCATCAATTCGGGGGCTCGGCGAACGGGGCGGAGAATGTCCGAAATCGGCGAGAAATCGTAAAAGGGAAGGTCGACAGACAGCACCAAATAGTAGTCGCATTCGCCGTCGCGCATGGCTGCTTCCAGTCCGCCCAGGGGACCGCAGTGTTGGACGTTGTCGGCGATGGTGCGGACCGTACGGGCGAGCTTGGCCGGCAGGTTCTTGGGCGAGTAATCCCGGTTGATGGAGACGATGCGTTCTGCAAAAGGCGCGCGCTGACTGCGAAGCAATAAATCGGTCAGCAAATCCGTTCCGTTCCAAGGCAGGGTTGCCTTATCGTGGCCCATGCGAGAACTTTCGCCCCCGGCCAGGATAATCAGGCCCAGGGAGAAACGATGTGAATATTTTATCATCCTCTATCACGTCCTTTATTATAATATAATTATATTATACCATGATTTTATGTGATAAGGTGAGGAAGTTGACTGGAAGTTTCCACAAAAAAAGTATGGAAAGCTAACAGATTTTAATGTATAATGAGTTTAGTCGAAGCTGGCAGTCGATGAACTGCCGGATTTACTTTTTTTATCCGTTATTTGAACTTGCGAATAACGATGCAGGGAGGCGTTCATGGAAGGGCAAAAGCTTCACTATAAGGTCATTATGTGTCTGTTGGGCGACAAGCGGGCTTTCGGACCCGGCGTGGCCGAGCTCTTAGACGGCGTTCGCCGCCGTGGTTCGCTCCAGGGAGCTGCTAGAGACATGAATATGTCTTATTCAAAGGCGTGGACGATCATGCGCGACGCCGAGGCCATTTGGGGTTTTCCCCTCATTCGCCGCTATGTCGGCGGAAAAGACGGGGGACGGTCGGTCCTGACCGGACAGGCCGAAGAAATACTCAAGCGTTACCGGCACATGAACGAGGCCGTCCGAGCTGTAGCGGCTCGACAGTTCGGCGAGTTATTCAATGATGAAGAATTACAAAAATTAAGAGAAATGAGAGGCTAGAACGTTATGAAAATGATGAAAACGGAAGACGCTGTCGGTCATATTCTCTGCCACGATATTACGCAGATTATCCGCGGCGTTACCAAAGCGCCGGTGTTTCGTAAAGGGCACATCATCACCAAGGAGGACATCCCCGTTTTGCTATCGGTCGGAAAAGACCATGTCTATATCTGGGAAAATGATGACACCGTTTACCATGAAAATGAAGGGGCGGCCATTCTGCGGGACATCTGTATGGGGGCCAACATGCATGGCAGCGAGCCTAAGGAAGGGAAAATCGAACTCATTGCCGACTGTGATGGTGTGCTGACCATTCACCGTCAAGGTTTGGAAGCGGTCAATTCCTTAGGCGAGATGATGATTGCTACCCGTCACGGCGGCTTTACCGTTCGCAAGGGCGATAAATTGGCCGGAACCCGGATCATTCCCTTGATTATAAAAAAAGAAAAAATGGCCAAGGCCAAGGCCGTGGCAGGTCCCTTGCCGCTGCTCGATGTCCACCCTTTTCATAAGAAACGGGCCGGCGTCGTCACGACGGGCAATGAAGTCTTTCATGGCCGCATTGAAGATACGTTTACGCCGGTCATTGAAAGTAAGCTGGCTGAATTCGATGCGAAAATGGCCATGCACAAGGTCCTGGCTGACGATCCGGCAGCCATTACGGCGGCTATCCGGGAGATGCTTGACGCCGGCATGGATATGGTTTTCTGTACGGGTGGCATGAGTGTCGATCCCGATGATCAGACGCCGTTGGCCATTAAAAACACTGGGGCCCGCATCGTTTCCTATGGCGCACCGGTATTGCCGGGAGCCATGTTTTTACTGGCCTATACGGACGACAATCGACCTATCGTCGGCCTTCCGGGCTGCGTCATGTATGCCAAACGGACGATTTTTGATCTCGTCCTGCCGTCGCTCATGGCCGATGTTCCTGTAAAGGCTTCCGATTTGTCTCGTCTGGGCGAAGGCGGACTGTGTCTGAACTGTCCGGTCTGTACCTTCCCGAACTGTGGTTTTGGAAAGTAGGTGTTCTTGTGAACCCGTTTACACATATTGACAAGAATGGCGATGCCGTCATGGTCGACGTCAGTGGAAAGACGGTGACGTCGCGGACGGCCATAGCCTGCGGCCGTATTTCGATGAGCCGTGAGTGTTATGATGCCGTGAAAGCCGGCGCTATGAAAAAAGGCGACGTCCTCGGCGTCGCCCGCGTTGCCGGGATTATGGGCGCCAAGCGGACGAGTGAACTCATTCCGCTCTGCCATATCTTAAACCTTACAAAATGCGGCATCGAATTTATTTTTCATGACGATGTCTGTGAAATCGAAGGCCGCTGCACCGTTAAGTGCGACGGCAAGACCGGCGTCGAAATGGAGGCCCTGACCGGTGTGTCGACGGCCTTACTCACGGTTTACGACATGTGTAAGGCTGTCGATAAAAAAATGTGCCTGAAAGACATTCATCTCGTCGAAAAAATAGGTGGAAAAAGCGGCCATTTCCAATACGATGGAGGCTCTGACCATGAAGGATAGATGGGGGCGGACCATTGATTATCTCCGCCTGTCGCTGACGGACCGCTGCAACCTTCGCTGCCGATACTGCATGCCGGATGACGTCGAAAGCGTCGGCCATGATGCGGTCCTACGCTATGAGGAAATGATGATTGTCTGTAAAGCTGCGCTGAAGCTGGGCATCGACCGCTTTAAGATCACCGGCGGCGAGCCCCTGGTTCGGCGAGGTGCCGTCGATTTCATACGAGCCTTGAAAGGCCTCGACGGTGTCCGCTCGGTAACGATGACCACCAATGGGATGCTGCTGGAAAAAGATTTGCCGGCGTTGTCCGATTTTGGCATTGACGGGATCAACATCAGTTTGGATACCTTAGATGCCGAGCAGTACAGACGGATTACCGGCGGCGGAGACTTGTCCGTCGTCCTTAAGGCACTCCATGCCGCCGTAGAAGCAGGTGTAAACGTCAAAGTAAACGCCGTATTGCTGGCTGAAACGAGAAATCAAATCGTAAAATTGGCAGAACTCGCGCAGTCGCTGGCCGTCGACGTCCGGTTTATCGAGCTCATGCCCATTGGTTTTGGGACGACCCTGGCCGGACTCACTCGCGATGATTGCCTGAAAGTCTTGCGCCGTTCCTATCCGGACCTTGCGGCGACCGATGAAGTGCGAGGGAACGGCCCGGCAGACTATTATAAGAGCCGGTATCTTTACGGGCGAATCGGCTTTATTGCCGCCAACAGCCACGCTTTCTGCGCGTCCTGCAATCGCTTGCGCCTGACCAGTACGGGCTTTTTAAAACCCTGTCTCTGTTATGATGACGGCGTCGATTTACGGAACATCATCCGCAGCGGACGTCCGCAGATTGAGATGCAGCAGGCCTTGACGGAAGCCATCGAGAGGGCCGTTTACGAAAAGCCGGCGAAACACTGTTTTGGCGAGAAAGCGGCCATTAGCGAGCATAAAATGATGAGTCAGATCGGAGGATAAGAAAATGGGAAAAATACAGGCCATTTGTAGCAGCGACGTTCGGGGAATCGCCAAAAGCGTCATCCCCGAAGGGCGTTTTAAGGTCGATTGGGGGTTAGAAGGCGATGCCCATGCCGGTCACTGGCATCGCCAAGTCAGTCTGCTGGGGCTTGAAAGCATTGAAGACTTCCGTCGCCGCGGCGGCAACGTGGAATTTGGAGCCTTTGGCGAAAATCTGGTCGTTGACGGCTTTATCTTTTCAAAACTTCCGGTAGGAACCCTGCTTCGCTGCGGGGACGTCTTGCTGGAAATCACTCAAATCGGCAAGGCCTGCCACAGTCACTGTGCGGTATATGAAGCCGTTGGCGACTGTATTATGCCACGGGAAGGTGTCTTTGCTAAAGTCCTGGAGGGCGGTGTCATCCATCCGGGAGACGAGATGGTAGAAGTAGAACGAGGGGAAAAACGACCGTACCAGGCAGCGGTTATTACTCTTTCCGATAAGGGCTCTCAGGGACTGCGCCAAGACGAAAGCGGTCCGGTCATCGTTAAAAGGTTGGAACAGGAAGGCTATGACGTCGTCGAAACGATTCTCCTCCCCGATGGACGGGACGAATTGGAGCAACATCTGCGCCAACTGGCAGACCAGCGTCAAGTCGATCTCATTTTGACGACGGGCGGTACCGGTTTTGGCCAGCGCGACGTTACCCCGGAATCGACAATTGCCGTTGCCGACCGTCAGGTGCCGGGGATTGCCGAGGCCATCCGAGCGGCGTCGATGAAGGTCACACAGAGGGCCATGCTGTCCCGGGCCGTCAGTGTGATCCGTAAGAAAACCTTGATCATCAATCTGCCCGGCAGTCCTAAGGCTTGTCAAGAATGCATGGATGTCTTTTTAGAGACCATTCCTCACGGGTTGGATTTACTTCGCGGCGGTGTTTCTGACTGCGCTCGCAAGTAAATTTACATAAACGCCATTTTTATAAAGGAGATGCATGACCATGATATGGAAAAAAGCAGCAGCGGCGGTGTTAGCTGGGATGATGGCTTTCGTCTTGGTCGGCTGCGGAGCGGAAAAACAAGCAGCCCCGGGTGCCGGCAATGGTGAAAAAGTTCATTTGACGGTATTTGCGGCAGCCAGCATGACGGAAACGATGACCCAAAATGCCGAACAGTATCAGAAAGAGCATCCGAATGTCGAAATTTCCTTTAACTTTGATTCGTCGGGAACGTTGAAAACGCAGATTCAAAACGGCGCCGACTGCGACTTGTTCATTTCAGCAGCGCAGAAGCAGATGAATCAGCTCGATGCTGCCAAAGACGGCAAGGATAATCCCGATAAACTCGATTTCATCATGAGCGACAGTCGCATCGACCTCTTGGAAAATAAGGTCGTCTTGGTCACGCCGGAAGGGAATCCCAAGGGCATTCAGAATTTCAATGACATGGCCGCGAAATTAAGAGACGGTTCCATCCGTCTGGTTATGGGCAACAGCGACGTTCCGGTCGGTCAGTATACGCAGAAAATCTTGAAATTCTACAACCTCGATGAACAGGCCATTGCCGAGGCCGGTCACATTACCTACGGTTCCAACGTCAAGGAGGTCACGACTCAAGTCCGGGAAGGCAGTGCCGATGCCGGTGTCATCTATGCGACGGACGCTTTCAGTGCTAATTTGAAACCGCTCGATGAAGCGACGAAAGACATGTGCGGCCAGGTCATCTATCCGGCAGCGGTCATGAAGCACAGCCGACATCCTCAAGAGGCACAGGATTTCTTGAATTATCTCAAGGGTGCCGAAGCGATGAAAATCTTCCAGCGCGTCGGGTTCAGCCCCGTCGGCTAAAGGTGGTCGACTATGGATTGGTATCCCCTTTGGAACAGCCTGCGCATTGCGGCTATCGCCTGCGTCATCGTCTTTTTCAGCGGCATCGCCTTGGCTTACTATGTGGCACGGCTGCCGCGGGTCTTAAAAGGAATTCTCGACGTCGTCCTGACACTGCCCCTGGTGTTGCCGCCGACGGTCTGCGGCTGGCTGCTGCTCTTGGTCTTTGGACTTCAGCATCCCGTCGGCATCTTTCTCAATGAGGCCGGCATCCGCTTCGTCATGACCTGGTACGGCGGCGTCCTGGCATCGGCTGTCGTCGCCTTTCCCCTCATGTACCGCACGGCGCGGGGGGCTTTTGAAAGCTTCGATGAAACACTGGCTTGGAGTGGAAAGACCTTGGGGTTGTCGGACACCTTTATTTTCTGGCATATCCGCATGCCCTACTGCAAACAGGGCATCATGGCCGGCACGGTCCTGGCCTTTGCCAGAGCTCTCGGCGAATATGGGGCGACGAGCATGCTTATCGGCTATATCCCCAAGCATACGGCGACCATTTCGACGACGGTGTACCAATTATGGCGGACCAATGATGAGTACAGTGCCTTCATTTGGGTCTTGGTCAACATCGCCATCAGTGCCGTCGTCTTGATGACGGTCAACCTCTTTGAACAGCGTAACCGTGAAAGGAGGCGCCCGGCGTGATTGATATTTCGGTCTATAAAAACTGGGGGTCCTTTACCCTCGATGTAGCCCTTCATCATCAAGGCGGTATCCTCGGGATTCTCGGGGCTTCCGGCTGCGGGAAGAGCAAAACACTGCAGTGCGTGGCCGGCATTGAAACGCCTGATGAAGGACACATCTCCGTCGGAGGGAGGATCTTCTTTGATCGTAAACGAGGCATCGACGTCCCGGTTGCCCGGCGGCGGGTAGGGTATCTTTTTCAGCATTATGCCTTATTTCCCAACATGACTGTCGAAGAAAATATTCGCTGCGGCGTCCGCTCGTCGACAAGGGACCTGGCTCGGAAGCAGGTGAAGTCCATGATGGAGCGCATGCGCCTTACGGGCCTTGAAGGGCAGAAGCCGGCAGAGCTGTCCGGTGGTCAGCAGCAGCGGGTCGCTTTGGCAAGAATTCTGGTAAATGAACCGGATATTCTCCTATTGGATGAACCTTTCAGTGCCTTGGACAGTTATTTAAAGGAAAAAGTCATTACGGAACTGAAGGCTCTCTTGGCAGAATTTCCCAAGGATGTTATCTTAGTTACCCACAGCCGCGATGAGGCCTATCAGCTCTGCCATTCCATTGCCGTCCTCGATGGCGGCCGGGTGTCGGCTGTCGGGCCGACAAAGGAACTCTTTGCCAATCCCCGGTCCAGGGCGGCAGCTGTTTTGACGGGCTGTAAGAATATCGTCTCGGCCAGAAAATGCGGAGCGGAATCGGTGTTCATCCCCGATTGGCAAGTCACCCTTCAGACGGAAGGACGACCTGTCGGGGACGATCTCTGCGCTATCGGAATCAGAGCGCACGCATTTCACGGCGGCGAAGGAGCAAATTCCCTGCCCATCGTCATTACGGAAGAGATTGAACAGCCTTTTGAATGGATCGTTAAATTCCGTTATCCCCGTCAGTCTCTGGCGACGCCCGATATTTGGTGGCGCTTTGCCAAACCGGATCGGCCCGATATCCTGCCGGACCGCTTAACACTTAGGGGTGACGATATTTTACTACTTTACAGGTGATGATTATGGAACGGATATATACAGCATTATATGAAAATCTAAAGGCCGGCCGCCCGGCTGTTCTCCTGACCGTTGTTGAGCGAAAAGGTTCGACGCCGCGCGGTATCGGAAGCCATCAGGTCGTCTTTGTTGATGGAACGACGATGGGGACGGTCGGCGGCGGCTATCAGGAGCACTTGGCCATTGAATGCGGCAAAGCCTGTTTGGCTGAAAAACGGTCTGACTTTCGCCGTCTTATTCTTCATCCCAATGACGTGGAAGACATCGATGCTGCCTGCGGCGGCGAATTGACGGTATTTTGCCAGTACTTCGACCCGGCTTTGCCGAAGGTCCTTGAGGTACTGGCAGCGATGATCTCAGCCTTACAGCATAAGACTGCTTCGTGGCTGGTCTTTGATATCGGCGACGTGAATCATTGGGGCATGGCCCTCCTTACTGATTCGGTGATCGGCTGCGGCAAGATGGCGTCCCTACAGTCCATCGATGCCGCCTGGTGCCGTAGTCATCCTGCCGGGATGACGGATGTCGGAGACGGCTGCCTGTATCATGAGCGTTTGGCGTTGCCGGGTCGGGTCTTTATCTTTGGCGGCGGCCATGTGGCTCAGGCCCTGGTACCCGTTCTTTCGGGCATCGATTTTTCCTGTATCGTCATCGACGACCGGCCGGAATTTGCAAAGGGCGATTTATTTCCCCAGGCCGCGGCGGTGCGTCTGGTCGATTATCGGGAACTGCCGGAAGACCTTGGCATCACGGCCGATGATTACGTTTGCGTCATGACCCGCGGCCACCACGGTGATTACGACGTTCAGCGGCAGATCCTGCCTATTCGGCCCCACTATCTCGGCGTCATTGGCAGTCGCCGCAAATTGGCCTTTGTTAAAGGGAAACTCTTGGCCGACGGATTTTCCGAAGCCGATATCGACGCCTGCTATGGTCCCATCGGCCTGGCTATTTCAGCGGAAACGCCGGCTGAAATCGCCATTAGTATTGCCGCTGAAATGATCGCCGTCCGAGCCAGGCGGGAAGGGCGGGAAAAACACCGGCCCAAGTCCTTATGACGGCCCGTGTCGAGACCTACGTCGGGGCCGGGGGCAAGACGACGACGATTTTTTTTCGGGCCTTGAAGGCGCGGCAATTAGGAAAAAAAGTGGCTGTCGTTACGACGACTCATATGATGCGGCCGCGACAGGGATTCGTCCCCGGTGACCTGCCGGCGGGCTGGAAGGAGCAGTGGCAGAGGGACGGCATTATCGTCGTCGGCACAGCCCTTGATAATGGGAAAATAACCTATCCCGGCGATGGTGTTTATGAGGCTCTTTGCGAGCTTTCAGACCTCGTTTTAGTCGAAGGCGACGGATCGCGTCGCATGCCTTTGAAGGTCATGGGACCTCATGAACCGGTGATTCCCGAAAACAGCGATGCCGTTTACTGTCTGGCCGGACTCTCGGCACTGGGACAGACTGTCGGTGAGGCCTGTTTTCGCTATGAATTATTAGGACTTTCGGACGATGCGGTCATTACAGAAAAACTCTTGGCCCGCATTATGGAGGAAGGCTGTTTAGCTCGTCTCGGTACTTTTCGGGACCGGACGACGGTCATCCTGAATCAGGCTGATGACGAATCTCTTCGCCGATGCGGCCATCGAATCTTGCAGCATCTGTCGCGGCCGGGACGTATGACGGCCTATGAAGAGGAAGCGAGGAATCTACCGTGAAGATACAGTTAATCCTTATGGCGTCGGGCTTTGGCCGTCGTTTCGGAGGCAATAAACTATCGGCGGTGGCAGCGGGCCGACCTTTATATTCCTATGGGCTTACCAGCCTGTGTCAGGGGGCACAGGCTTTTTTGCCATTGTCCGGTATTGACTGTTCCGTCGCCGTCGTTACCGCCCATGATGACATTGCCGAGGCCTGCCGAAGAAAACATATCGACGTCCTTTGGAACCCTCAGGCCTTAGAAGGCATGGCCGCTTCGATTCGAATCGGCGTCGGCACTTATCCCGACCGGGATGTTTGGGGCTTTTTCCCGGCAGACCAGCCACTCTTGACGGGGCAGACGATTTCTCTCTTTTTGCGTCAATTTATCGCCTCCGGTACGGCTGTCGGCTGTATGCACAATGGGGAGCGGCGGTGCAGCCCGGCCTTGTTCCGAGCCTCCTGCAAAGATGAACTCTTAGCTCTTTCCGGTGATGTCGGGGGCCGTCATCTGATTCAGTCGGATCATACCTGGGTCTGTCATCCCGGCGATGCGGCCGAACTCTTCGATGTCGACACCCGAGACGACATGGCTGCGGTAACGACTAGATTATCCATATAATGATTTAAATTATCGGCATACATCGACTTATAAGATACATGGTATATCTTGACCGCGACAAATCGGATGCGAACCGTTATAATGGAGATATATACTTGTCATGGGAGGGAGTGCGGTGATTAAGTTATTATCTGCCATTTATCTGGTTTGGGGCTTCAACTGGGTCGTCATGAAAGAAGCCAATCTCTTTTTTCCGCCGGTTACCTTTTCCTGCTACCGATTCATTATCGGGGCCTTGGTACTGTTGGCGGTCTGTTTTTGGTTGAAACTGCCGATACCGCCGCGTCGCTATTGGCCGTGGATTGCCATTACGGGATTTTTGCAGATTGCCGTCAATACGGCGGCCATTCAAATCGGCATGGTAACCCTCGGAGCGGGCTTGGTCGCCGTCCTCAATTACAGCATGCCCGTGTGGATGGCCTTGATGGCGCATTTCTTCTTAGGCGAGCACTTGACGCGGCGAAAAGTCATGGGCATCATCGTCAGTATGGCCGGTATGTGTCTCCTCATGAATGTCGACAGCGGCGGCGATGTATCCCTTGTCGTACTGACTTTGATCGGTGCGGCGGCCTGGGCGGCAGCTGGGATTATCGTTAAAATTCAGGACCGCCGCATGAAGTCTAATGACTGTAACCTCATTCAATACACGACGTGGCAGATGGTCGTCGGCGCCTTGGCATTGGGGCTTCAGGCGGCTGTCATGGAGAACGGGACGATTCAGTGGACGCCCTTGGCCGTGGGCTGTCTGTTCTATAACGGAGTCCTGGCTTCGGCCCTGGCCTTTTTCATGTGGAACTATCTGTTGACTCAAATCGAAGCGGCCAAGGCGGCAATCGCCATCCTCGGCGTTCCCGTCGTCGGCGTCATCAGCGGCGTCTTGGTCCTGGATGAACCGCTGACGATGATGACCCTCATCGGCATGGTCATGATTTTAATCGGTATCGTCTGCATCGTTCGGCAAGGGAAAACGGCCAAAGTGACAGCCGGGGAGCTGTGAGAAACTTAATTATCCATTAGGAGGCTTTTTATGAAATGTGTTGTATTGCTCAGCGGCGGCGTCGACTCGACGACGTGTCTGGCCATGGCCTTAGAAAAATATAAGAAAGAAGACGTCTTAGCGCTGACGTCCTATTACGGACAGAAGCACGCCAAGGAATTGGAATCGGCCAGAAACGTTGCGGCTCATTACGGCGTCGCTCATCGAGAAGTCGATTTATCCCAAGCCTTTTCTTTAAGCGACAGTTCGCTCTTACAAGGCAGTCGCAAGAAAATCGCCGCGGAATCCTACGCCGACCAATTGGCAGAAAAGGGAGGAGAAGGGACGGTCGATACGTATGTCCCTTTTAGAAACGGATTGTTTTTGTCTTTTGCCGCAGCCATTGCCGTCAGTGTCGGCGCCGAAGTGATCTATTACGGAGCCCATGCCGACGATGCGGCCGGACGGGCTTATCCTGACTGTACTCCGGAATTTGAAACGGCTATGAATACGGCTATTTATGAAGGATCAGGAAGGACCTGCCATTTAGAAGCCCCCCTCCTGTCCTTGAATAAGGCCGGCGTCGTGAAAGAAGGGCTTCGTTTGGGTGCCCCCTATGAACTGACCTGGAGCTGCTACGAAGGCGGCGATAAACCGTGCGGTGTTTGCGGAACCTGTCGTGATCGGGCGGCGGCCTTTGCCGCCAACGGCGTTGCGGATCCGGCACTGCAGTAAGTTTTGGTGGTGGCAAAAAGCAGCTCTCAAAGGAGAGCCTTGAATCTTGGAGAGGATGGTGCACTTATGAAAGGCAGTATAAAACGGCAGCTCGCCGCGATCATCTTGATGAGTCTCATGGGCTTCGGTGCGGTCTATGCTGCGGATGTCTCAGAGAAGGATAATTTTTATCAGGCTGTCAATCACGGCGTCTTACAGGAAAAGAAAATCGAGCCGACAGAGGCCTCGTGGTCGTGGTTTTCGGAACGCTCCTTAGAAAATAAAAAGGCCTTAAGGAAAGAGGTGGAAGCCATTGCGGAAAAACAGGGAACCTATCCGAAAGGCTCTCCAGAACAGAAAATCGCCGACCTCTATGTCAGCGCCTTGGATAATGAAAAACGAAATGAAACGGCTCCGGGGAAGCTGAAGGCTTTGACGGAACCCATCAAAGAGGCAAGGAATCTGACCGAGTTGACCAAGGCCCTTCAGAAGGTGAGTGAAAAGACAGGGGCCGGTGTCTTTATCGACTATATGCCAGACCGCATTCCAACCGGTCTGCGCTATATTCCCCGAATCCTTGTGACCGAGCCGTCTTTTACGCGAGATGAATTGGAAAAAGAACCTCAACCCGGCGCCTGGAAGGCGTATCGTGATTACGTTGCCCACGTTTTGGAAGAGGCCGGAGAAACGTCGGATAAGGCGGCAGCCCACAGCGAAGCTATTTTTGCCATGGAACAAAAACTGGGGCCCCATCTCTTGACCAGTGAACAGCGAAATGACGTGACCGTCCAAAATCGGCTCGTATCGCAAGGTGAGCTAAAAAAACTCATGCCCCATATGGGGGCTCAAACGATATTGGCCGGCCTTGATTTGACAAAAGAAAAACAGTTTTTCCTGTCAAATCCCGATTATTTACAGCACTTCGATGCGCTCTATACGGCCGATAATTTAGACCTCTTAAAGAGTTATGCCGTTTACCAGGTATATAACGGCTTTGCCCCTATGGCTCATATCAAACTGCGCGACCTTCAGCGTGACTATTTGCGCCAGCGTTTCGGCATTGCCAAAGCCCATACCGACAAGGAAGGCGCCAGCCGTATGGTCCAATTCTTGCTGTCCTATGAGGTCGGTCAGATTTATATGAAAAATCACAGTACGGCGGCGGTCGTGGACGATGTCAAGGACATGATCCGGGAAATTAGGGACGTCTACAAACTGCGCCTTGAGGCCAACGACTGGCTCAGTCCCAAAACGAGGGACAAGGCCATTGAAAAACTGAACAGTCTGCGCGTCTTCGTAGGGGGTCCGGCAGACGATGACAAACCGATCATTGAAAGCATGCCCGACGTCATTGCGCCTCAAGACGGCGGTGACTTACTGACCAATATCATGCATAACAGCGTCTTAGAACGGCAGCAAGTCCATGCTCTTCTGGGAACGAATTTCAATCCCGACAAGTGGTATGCTTTTGCCCCTCAGGACGTCAACGCCGCCTATATTCCCGAAAACAACAGCATCACCATTCCGGCCGGAATCCTCCAGGCTCCGTTCTATGATGCTAAGGCTTCGCGCGGTGCCAATCTCGGCGGCATCGGCGTCGTCATCGGCCATGAAATCTCTCATGCCTTTGATCCCAATGGCAGTAAGTATGACAGTGAAGGACGATTAAAAAACTGGTGGACGAAAAAGGATGCCGAGGCCTTTCAGAAACTGTCTGCTGCTTTTGGTCCTTATTACGATAACTATACCGTCGGCAAGGGTCTCCATGAAAATGGGAAGTTGGTCAGTAATGAAGCTATTGCCGACTGCGGCGGCCTGTCGGTTGCAACGGAGCTTGCCAAGGGCGATGAAACCGTTCTGCGCGATATCTACCATTCCTTTGCGGCTATTTTTGCAACTAAGATGACCGATCAAATGCTGCTCTACTTGATTCAGAACGATCCCCATCCAATTGGTGAAGCTCGTGTCAACGGTGCCTTATCGGCGACGGACGGCTTTTATAAAGCCTATGGAATCACATCGGGAGATGGAATGTACGTGGCTCCGCAGCAGCGGGTTCACCTTTGGTAATTCTAACAAAAAGATAACAAAAAGAGGGGGAATTTATAAAGTCTCCCCTCTTTTTATCTTGCAATATTTGGGGGAATACGGTACAATCGCAAGTGAGCAATAGCCGTATATTGCACTGGTGGGACAAAAATCGTACCACTGGGAACAGAAACGTAAATCGTTACGTCTATGTGAGTAGAAAAGGAGATATCTGTATGCTAAAAAAAACCAAGATCGTCTGCACTTTAGGCCCCAGTTCTAATACTCCGGAAATTATTGAAAAGATGATTAAAGCCGGCATGAACGTTGCCCGTTTTAACTTCTCCCACGGGTCTCATGAAGAACATAAACAGCGCATCGACATGGTTCGAGCTGCTTCCAAAAAATTGGGAATCCCCGTAGCACTGCTCCTCGACACGAAAGGCCCGGAAATCCGTTTGGGCAAATTCAAAAACGGCTCGATCATGATGGAAGCCGGCAATGAATTTACCTTGACCGCTCGTGACGTAGAAGGCGACGAAACGATTGCTTCTATGAACTATAAAGAATTGCCCCAGGACGTTAAGGCCGGCGACCATATCCTCTTATCCGACGGTTTGGTAAACCTCGAAGTCGTCAGCGTCGAAGGCGAAGATATTCATACGAAAATCCTCAACAGCGGTAAGATGAGCGACCGTAAGCGCGTTGCCGTACCGGGTATCGCCATCAACCTTCCGGCTGTCTCTGAAACGGATGCTGCCGATATTGAATTTGGCTGCCGTATGAATATGGACCTCATTGCGGCTTCCTTCATTCAGCGCGGCAAAGACGTCCTTACCATCCGCAAACTGCTTGAAAAGCACAACAGCGAAATGAAGATCATTTCTAAGATCGAATGTCAGGCTGCTGTCAATAATATTGATGAAATCATTAAGATGAGCGACGGCATCATGGTCGCCCGTGGTGACCTTGGTGTCGAAGTACCGGCAGAAGAAGTCCCGATGCTCCAGAAAGTCCTCATCCGCAAATGCCATGAAGCCGGTGAACCGGTCATCACGGCAACTCAGATGTTGGAATCGATGTGCAACAACCCTCGTCCGACTCGTGCTGAAACGAGTGACGTTGCCAATGCCATCATCGACGGCACCGATGCCATCATGCTCAGCGGCGAAACGGCCGGCGGTCTCTATCCGGTAGAAGCCGTTGAAACCATGGCTCGCGTCGCTACCTTTACGGAAAGCAACTTTACGTCGAGACCTTTTGAAGATGACGATTGTGAATCGGCTACGACGACCGAATCCATCGGCAAAGCCGTCGTTAAGATTGCCAAAGACCTCCATGCTGCAGCTATCATCGCTTCGACCGAACGCGGCGGCACAGCCCAGATGATTTCTAAATTCCGTCCGGACTGCCCCATCGTTGCCGTATCTCCGCACGAAGCCATCGTTCGCCGCTTACAGCTCAACTGGGGCGTTCAGGCCATTAACGGGAAAGAAGCCGTTGACTCTGATGCTGTCGTCGACAATGCTATCTTTGCAGCCCTCGATAACGACCTCATCAAAGCCGGTGATCTCGTCGTCTTGACGGCCGGTGTCCCTGTTGCGAAAGCCGGTTCGACCAACATGATCCGCGTTCAGGTTGTCGGCGACGTCCTCCTTCGCGGTACCGGCATTGGCCGCAACTCGGCTATCGGTAAAGTTTGCGTTGCCGAATCTCTGGAAGACCTGAAGAAGAACTTCACGGACGGCTGCATCCTGGTTCTCCGCGCCGCTCGTGCTGACTTTGTAGAATATATGAAACGCGCCAGCGCTATCGTATCTGAAGAAGCAGGCCTTACCAGTGAATCGGCCATCGTTGCCATCACTCTCGGCATTCCGACCGTCGTCGGTGCAGAACATGCTGCGGATACCTTGAATAACGGCGAAGTCGTCACCGTTGACGCCAGCCGCGGCACGATTTTCCGAGGCGCAGCGAACGCTCGATAAATCATAAAGAATACTTCGTGAATGATTAAAAACTCCCTCCGTGAGTCTGCCTTATAAGGCCTGATTTATGGAGGGAGTTTTGCGTTAAAGACTGTTTTTGGGTTTAATTTCGTGATTGTTATGTCACTACCGGTGAGGAAATGGGCTAAGGATATTGTTTTGGGACGTGAAAAAAATTGCCATATCTTCACTGCGGCTGCTTTTATATTGTGACTGTATTGTGCACGGGCCATTACTTCGGTGTTATCGACGAGGTATATAATCGGGTAAAACAAGAAAGGATGATGGTTATGAAAATGACGAAGAATATGGCCAAACTGGCAGCTGCTGTCTGCCTGTCTATGTCTTTAGGATTTGGTGTCGTATCGGCCTTGGATGTACCGTTTTCGGACGGGGCGATGCCGCAGGGCATGCCTCCACAAGGGATGCCGCCACAGGGGATGCCGCCCCAAGGCATGCCGCCTCAGGGACAGCAGGGAAAATCCTTGTCGGAATTTACCGCTGCGCAGCGGATTACGGGCAAAGAGGCGCTTCTGGTCAATCAGGATATCACGGCTGATGAGGCCGATGAAAATTCCGTCCTGGCAGAACAAGGCGCTGACGTGACCCTGAAGCAGGTTCGCCTTTCCAAGACGGGACATACGACCAGTGAAGATGGCAGTAATTTTAACGGTCAGAATGCCGTCCTCCTCGTTTCGAACAGTACGGCGTCCCTTACCGACTCTACGGTCACTTCTGATGCCGAAGGGGCCAATGCCGTCTTTGCGACGGGAAAAAATGCAGTCGTCACTGTTAAAGACGTTAAGATTAATACCAAAGGCAATTCGTCCCGCGGCCTCGACGCGACGTACGGCGGTACGATTCACGGTGAAAACGTAGATATTACGACGGCAGGGGCTCACTGCGCGGCCTTGGCGACCGACCGGGGTGAAGGCAATGTCTACGCCACGGGCAGTACCCTTTCGACGAGCGGGGAAGGCAGTCCGGTCATCTATTCGACGGGCAACATCGTTCTCACGAAGAGCCATGGTGTCGCCAAAGGCAGTGAAATCGCCTGCGTCGAAGGAAAGAATTCCATCTTCATAGAAGATTCGACCCTCACCGGATATAAGAACCACGGTGTCATGCTCTACCAGAGCTTTTCCGGCGATGCCGGGACGGGGACAGCTTCTTTTACGGCTAAAAATTCGACCCTTCGCAACTATTCTGACGGAGCTATGTTCTACATCACCAATACGAAGGCCGTTGCCAGCCTGACCAATACGGTCATTGAATCGCCGAAGAACAAGAATCTCATCGAAGTCGCCAGCGACCGCTGGGGAACGGAAGGTTCAAACGGCGGTGACTTTGAATTTACGGCAGCCAAACAAACTCTCAGCGGTGACGTCATCGCCAATAAAATCAGTACTGTTTCCGTCAGCTTGACAGACGGCTCGAAGTGGAGCGGGGCTATGAATCCAAAGCACACGGCTAAATCGGCCAGCCTTTCTCTCGATGCCTCGTCGATTTGGAACGTGACCGGCGACTCCTACGTCGCAGCTTTGACGGACGAGGATACGACACTTGGCAACATTCACAGCAACGGCTACACGATTTATTACGATAAGAGCAACAAGGCCAATGCCTGGCTTAAGGGACAGACGGTAAAACTGGACGACGGCGGTAAGGTAAAGCCTTTATAGTCCCGGTTAGGCTTTTTACGGCAGACTTTTCATAAGAAGGTCTTGCGGGACTCTCTTCTAAATGCGATCTTGGCAGTCATGTAAAAAAATAGTTGAAGTTTTTTGTAAATATTGAAATATACTCTCGATAAAAGGGCATAAAGGGCAACCTTTATACCCTTTTTATTTTGCCGGATGCGAGAGAAATCTTTTTTCTTCTACGCCGGCATCACCGCCAGGAAACGAATCGACGTATCGTTATGATAGTCGATAATGGCCGGCCATACGGGAAAAGTTTCCCTAATTATGGCTGTCGGTAGTTTGCTGCGTACCGCTAGCACCTATCTTTCTCCCATTTCTCCATAAAATACAATGTGAAAGTAATAACAAAAAATGTAAAATGGTATTGATATACAGTATCGTTTGTGATATATTAAGAAAGGAATTTTTAAAATATACTATAATTTATGGGAGATGTGGCGGAATGAAGACGGTAAAAGCAATAAGTACAGCCATGGTTATTGCAGCTATGACAGGGAGCATGGTTTTCGCAGCGGATTACGTAGGGGACGGTTCTTTTCTTAATGTCGGTGATTCGACGCAGACACATGAAGGGGCGACGGCCGACACGGCTCGCGTCGATGCTCGAGCCGGGGCGTCTGTCTTGGTTACATCGAAAACTTCAGCTGAAGATAATCCTTATGGGATGGATGAAGCTACGGGGAAGGGAAATCACGCAGCTAACCTTAAAGGCGATTATGATGTGGCCCGCGTCGTTGTTCACAATGCCCGCAGTGATTTCGGCTTAGATACGTATGCGTCGAAGACCGGTACGGCTATCGGGGCTTATGCCAAGGCTAACGGAGTCCAGTCAGCCGCGCTTGGATATAAAGCCGAGGTCATCAGAGCGGCTGAAAATGGATTGGCCTTGGGCTATGCCAGCCAGACTTCGGCCAAGAACAGTGTCGCTCTCGGTGCTAACAGCGTAGCTGATGAAGAAAATACGGTTTCTGTCGGATCTGACCTTTTGACGCGGCGAATTACGCACGTTGCCGATGGGACGGCTGCCACTGATGCTGCTACCGTAGGCCAGCTCCAGTCGGCTTCCGCCTCCCTTCATCAAAATATTCGCTCTTTAGGGACGGAAATTGATCAGGTCGGCGCTGTCTCGGCAGCTCTTGCCGGGCTGCACCCGCTCCAGTCCGATAAGGGCTTTGAAATCTCTGCTGCCGGCGGTGCCTATGACGGGAAACAAGCCATGGCCTTAGGCGGCTTCTACCACGCTAATCCGGATCTCCTGTTTTCCTTCGGAGCTGCCACTTCTTTTGATGGTGACCATAAGACCGCCGGTAACGTAGGCGTCACTTTCCGCGTCGGCCCGAAAGCCGAAAAAAATACATCCGTCGATATCCGTACCTCTGATGAAGTCTTGCAGCGCTTAGACGCCTTGAGCCGAAAAGTTGACAAGTTGGAAGCAGAAAATCAAGACTTAAAGAATAAATTGAACATAAAGTAATGCAGATCGCGGATGAAATAATTATTTGACAACGATATTGAGACGAATGCCAAAAGCCTGCCGTTTGAACGGCAGGCTTTTTGTTCCTTGTTAACGATGGCGGCGTCATCTAGCTCATGCATCTTGAGTGAATCTGCGTTTTCTTTGCGATTGCCTTCAGCAGTTTTCTACGATGGTCAGGGCCTTGAGAGCACTTCTTTGTTATAGGCCCATAAAGGCCAGCATCTGCATCATCCCCGGCAGGAAGGTATCGAGATCGAGGGACTCTTCTAAGGTGTGTTCACGGCGACTGCGGCAGAAGCCGAAGGAAATGGCCGGGATCCCCTGACTCAGGGGAATATTGGCATCGGTACTTCCGGCAATGCAGGTTGTGGTCAGGCCCTGCTGTTTACGGATGGCCGTAATCCTCCGGACGAGGGGATTCTGGTCGACTTGACTGCACGGCCGTTCGCCGATGCTTTTTAAGGAAATGCGAACATCACGGGACGGCTTTTCTAAGAGGGCGTGGAAGGCCTTGTCGAGGCTGTCAAGAGACGTTCCGTCTTCCGAACGAAGATCGACGGTGAAGCGAACCTTTGCGGCAATGGAATTGACCGTCGTGCCGCCGCTGATGGTGCCGACGTTATAAGTCGTCTTGGGTTCTGCCGGGAGCGAGAGGCTGTAAAGCGAATCGATGACGGATGCGGCCGCGGCGATGGCATTGGCGTTTCCAAAGCCCATCCAGCTGTGGCCGCCCGGCGTTTCGATGGTGACCTCATAGCGCCGGGAGCCGACGGCCGTGGCGACGAAGGTGTCGAAGGTGCAGTCGACGGCGACGACTTCAGAAATGCGGCCGGCCCAGTCGGTCATGATTTGGCGAATGCCCTTGAGATTGCCCAAGCCTTCTTCGCCGACGTCAAAGGCGAAGAGGATACCCTGAGGCGGTGTCAGCTTTAAGTCGAAAATCATCTTGATGATGAATAACAGGCCGGCAATGCTGGCGCTGTTGTCACTGCATGACGGGGCCGACAAGATATTTTTTGATTGGTGAATCGGTATCTCGGACAACTTTTCAAAGACCGTATCCATGTGGGCCGTATACAAGGCTGCTTTTTGGCCCTTTTTCAGCCGGCAGGGATAGAGGATGTTGCCGCTGTCATCACGGTAGGCTCCGTCGGCGCCCAGACTGTGGAGGTACTGTAAGATCCATTTGCCTTTGACTTGTTCCCGGCCCGTCGGCGACGGGATGGAAATAATCGTTTTGAGGAGCTCCAGCCACTGGTCTTGGTTCCGGCGTACATAGGTTTCAATGATGTCGTTCATGAATGTCATCTCCCGTAAGAATTTTCCTTATTATACCATATCTATGGGAATGATGATTTTTCGTATTCCTGTATTTTCCATAAGGTAGACGCAAAAAGGCCCTGTCCGCATGGGACAGGGCCTTGGTGTATATTATCCTAAGATTTTTTTCAAATCGGCTTCCGGCGTCGTCGTCGGGGAGATGTTGAAGTTTTCAACTAAGTAGTTGAGGACGTTCGGCGAGAGGAAGGCCGGAAGTGTCGGGCCGAGGTAGATGTTTTTCAGGCCTAAGTAGAGGAGGGTCAAGAGGATGCAGACGGCTTTCTGTTCGTACCACGAGAGGACCAAGGTCAAGGGCAGGTCGTTGACGCCGCAGTCAAAGGCTTTCGCCAAGGCGACGGCGACCTGGATAGCGCTGTATGCGTCGTTGCACTGGCCCATATCCATGATGCGCGGCAAGCCGCCGATGGTGCCGAGATCGAGGTCGTTGAAGCGGTATTTGCCGCAGGCCAGGGTCAGGATGACGGTATCGGCCGGGGTCTGCTGAACGAAGTCGGTGTAGTAGTTACGGCCCGGGCGAGCGCCGTCGCAGCCGCCGACGAGGAAGAAGTGTTTGATGGCGCCGGCTTTGACGGCTTCGATGACTTTGTCGGCAACGGACAGAACCGTGCCATGGCCGAAGCCCGTCGTAACCGTCGTACCGCCGTTGATGCCGGTGAAGTGCTGTTCTTCTTTATAGCCGCCGAGTTCCAAGGCTTTTTCAATGACCGGCGTGAAGTCCTTGTCTTCGCCGATATGGGTTACGCCGTCAAAGGAGACGACTTCCGTCGTGAAGACGCGGTCGATGTAGGATTTCTTGGGGGGGCATGAGGCAGTTCGTCGTGAACAGGAAGGCGCCGGGGACGCCGTCGAATTCTTTCTGCTGGTTCTGCCAAGCCGTGCCGAAGTTGCCTTTGAGGTGTTTGTATTTTTTCAGTTCCGGATATGCATGGGACGGGAGCATTTCGCCGTGGGTGTAGACGTTGATGCCTTTGCCTTCTGTCTGCTGGAGGAGGCGTTCCATATCTTTAAGGTCGTGGCCGGTAACGACGATGAACGGGCCTTTTTCGATGGTCAAGGGAACCGTCGTCGGAACCGGTGTGCCGTACGTCGAGGTGTTGGCTTCGTCGAGGAGGGCCATGCAGGTCAGGTTGACTTTACCTGTTTCCATGACGATAGGAAGCAGTTCGTCCATGCCCCAGTCTTCGCTCAGGGCCGAAAGGCCTTTGATGAAGAAGGCGCCCAGTTCGTCACTGGATTTGCCGAGCATCAGGGCATGATAGGCGTAGGCTGCCATGCCGCGCATGCCGAAGAGAATGAGTGATTTCAAGGAGCGAATGTCTTCATCGGCATTCCACAGGCCGCTCATGTCGTAGTCGTCAGCCGGGGAATCCGAAAGAGAGGCCGATTCAGCATGGACTTTGTCGATCATAACCTGCGTCGTTTCGGTGTTGAAGTTGACGTTGGTAACGGTCGTGAACAGGCCTTCGAGAATGACCCGGTAGGTCTGCGCCGTCGGAACGGCGGTCTGACAGGTACGGGCGAGACCGATTAGAGCGCCGGTCAATTTGTCCTGGAGACCGGCTTCAGCCGATGATTTTCCACAGACACCGGCACCACCCGTACAGCCTGTACCGAAAGCGGTCTGTTCACACTGGAAGCAAAACATCTGTTGTTCTTTTGTCATTGAAAAAAACCTCCTCTATCTTTATCACAATAAAAAATGAATGAATACGTAAGTTATCTAGTATGTCTTCAGCTCTTATCGAGTATACGTAGAGTATAGCAGGAGTCGATGTGGATTTCCGTTGCATTTACAACAAAATGAAAATTATCTTTCCTTTTGGAAACGAAAACGATGCTTGCGAAATGAGGTTTTCTACGGTAATATAGATGTATATAATCTATATTATAATAGATTCGACAGATATGTAAATAGGAGGAATTCACGATGTCAGATAATAAAACCTATGCTGTGTTTAAAACGAATAACGGCGACTTTACGGTAGAGCTCTTTGCAGAAAAAGCACCGATTACCGTTGAAAATTTTGTAACCTTGGCCAAGGACGGATTTTACGATGGAACGATTTTCCATCGCATCATTGCCGACTTCATGATTCAAGGCGGCGACCCGACCGGTACCGGCCGCGGCGGCTCGAAACAGACCATTCCCGATGAATTCGGCGAAGGCCTCGATTTCAGCCAGCCCGGTATCTTAGCTATGGCCAATGCCGGCCCCAACACGGGAAGCTCTCAGTTCTTCGTCACCGTCGTACCGACGCCGTGGCTCCAGAATCATCATTCTATCTTCGGCAAAGTCGTTAAGAATTATGATGTTGTCGAAAAAATCAGCGGCGTTCAGACGGACTTCGCCGATAAACCCCTCGAAGATGTCGTTTTGAATACCGTTGAAATCACGACTGAAGCGTAAGGCTTCATGATTTATTATACGTATATGGTGCGCTGTGCCGACCAGTCGTTATACACCGGCTGGACCCTCGATGTATCTAAACGGGTGGCCGCGCACAATGATGGCAGAGGGGCTAAGTATACCCGTTCCCGTCGACCTGTGACCCTGGCCTGGTGCCAGGGTTTTCCTACAAAACACGAAGCTATGCATTGGGAATGGGAAATCAAGCAGTGGTCGAAAGACAAAAAAGAGCAGCTCTGCCGTGACCAGCTTTCGGTTTGTCCTAAGGGAGATGACTCACTATGAATCGATGGAAAAAATGGCTGACGACGATGGTGGCCGGATTTACCCTCTGTGTGGCTCCGGTAGCCGCTGTTTCTGCTGCCTCGGCAGCTCAGATCCTGCTTTATGGAGCGGCTTCCATGGCTATGGCCCGTCAGCAGCTGATGAAAATGGATGATCAGAATCAGAAACAGATGCTGGCCAGTACCCAGGCGAAGACCGGCGTTCTTGACGACGAAGCCTACAGCCGGAGAGTAGAAACGATTCAGCGCAACCTCGTGGCGACGGGACTCGTTAAGCGAAATTACGACGTATACGTCAATCCTTCGAAGGAACTCAATGCTTTTGAAACGGTCGGCGGCGTTATTTCGATTAACCGCGGGATGGTCGAGGCCTTAAATGATGATGAACTGGCCTTTACCCTCAGCCATGAAATGCAGCACGGTGAAAAGCGTCATGCCGTAAACGGCGTCTTGAAGAGTATCGGCATTGCAACCTTGGTCGACGTAGCCCTCGGCGGCAACGCCAACGTCCTCGATATACTGCTTGGCAGTGTAGCTGTCAACTATATCGATAATGAAGTCGTTACCATGGACCAAGAAAAACAGGCCGATGAAACGGGTTTCAACATCATCAAGAACACGGCTTATAATGTCGGTGGGGCAGCTTCGTCCATGCAGTACGTTTACGAACAGTACGGTGATTTATGGCAGGAAGGTTTTAAACGAGTCATCAGCCCGAATAACCATCCCCAGATGTCGAGCCGTATTCAAAAATTGGCCGGCCGCATGAGCCAGTGGTCAGGAAACCACGTCCAAGTCGGCGGCAATACGGTCTATGTCAATGCTCAGCCTGTCGTGACGCCGGCTGCTATGGGCGATTATTCGTCGCGCCGCCGGGCCTTCCTCGTAGCCGGTAATTTGGCACGGTCCTTCCACGACGTCTATGGCGAAGCGCCAAAAGACAATAAAGTGCTGACGGAAACCATCAATAAAAAAGATCCGTCCTGGAACATCAGTACCCGGGGCGATGAACTCTATCTGAACGGCCAGTATATCATGACCGGAGCTGCCGGTGACAGCGTTACGAGTATTGCCGGTAATTTGCAGCGAGCCGCTGACAGCAAAGCGGCGATGCTGAGCAAGGGCGATATTCAGCAGAAAGATAAAGAATGGACACAGAAGTACGGGTATAAAGCTACGAAAGAAAAGGCTGCAGCCAAGGAAAATCAAGTAAAGAAGGATAAAGATGCATAAGCAGATTGCCTGCGTCGTGGCCCTCATGGCCTTGACTCTGGGTGTCGGTATCTTTGCCGGAGCTCGTCAATCGATGCATTCCCGGGGAGTGGATATGATTTTGGAACAAGCTCGGCAGAGAGCCATGACCGATAATGAAGAGCTGCCGGTCCTTCAGGAAAAGCCCCGAGTTACCCTGCACTATCCGCAGTCGGATCCGGCCGCCGGTCATCCGATCCTTCGCTGGAGCCGCGTTGACGGTGCCGTGATGTACGATGTACAGATCTTGAAAAAAGACGGTGATTCCGATGCGGGAGCGACGGCCTATGAGCCGTTCATGGAGGATCAGCGGGCCTATACGACGGGATTAGAATTGAAGCTGCCCGATACCTTCTTTGGTCCTGTCTTTTACTGGCGGGTACGCGGTCTTGACCTCAAAGGACGCCCGGTCAGTGAATTTTCTGATATTGAAGAAACCTATGTCGATATTTTTAAATCGGTGAGGGAAAAGCCGATACCCTTGTCTTTTTTTAATCAAGGTCCCGGTCAATGGCTGCTCTATCCGGTGTATGATTGGATTGCCGTCCCCGGTGCCAAGTCCTATGAAGTAGAAGTCCTCGACGGGGCTCCGGAAAATCCCAACGGAACGAGGCCTTCCATCCACCGCATCGATGTCTACCATCCGGAGTTTTCCCAGCAGTATGACCAAAAGGCTCGCTGGGGCGATAAGACTTTTTATTGGCGCGTTCGGGCCTTGGATGAAGATGGGAAGGCCATCGGCGGCTATTCTGATGCCGTGCCTTTCGAGTTGAGTCCCAAGACCGAAGCCGGTGAAGTCGCCATTTTCGGCGACAGTATCAGCCACGGCGGCGGCAGCGTTTCCTATTCGCCGACGGATTGGGAATTCAGCTACGCTTCGTACTTGAATTTTCCGACCATTAATTTATCTCAAAGCGGCGATACGAGTGCCATGGCTGCCGAGCGCTTTGAAAAAGATGTCCTGCCATTCAAGCCGTCGTACGTACTGGTTCTCGTCGGCTCGAACAGTCTGCGGGCCGGTGTCCCGTCGTGGGAAGTCATCGGCGATCTCCGGTCGATTAAAAAACAAGCCCTGGAGAACGGAATAAAACCGGTATTCCTGACGATTCCGCCTCTCAACCCGGAAAATATCAAGGCCGCCTTCGACCAGGATACGACCGACGATTGGCGGCGGTCCATTGCCGAGGTCAACGATTATATCGATACTCAGGTTCACATCGATATCGTACCCGGAATGGCCGATGAAGACGGCGAACTCAAGACCGAGCTGGCCTTAGACGGACTTCATCTGGATCCGCCGGGAAAAGAACTGATGGCCCGAGCCATTAACAATGCTTGGGATGATATTACAGCCCTTCCTGACAGTGCTTGGGAATAGGCTGATGAGCTCTTACTTATGACAAAACGCCCTGCCGTAGTACGGCAGGGCGTTCTTTTATTCTGATAATAATTTTTTTGCGGTGAACTGGTCCGTAATGAGGACGTTGGCATAGCCGCCTTTTAAGGCTGCTCGGATACTGGCTATTTTTCCATCGCCGCCGGAAAGTAAGATGCTGTATTCTTTATGACGCAGGTCATCCAGGTCGATTCCGACGGTGCGGTCATTCAATTCCTGGCTGGAAATGTTTCCGTCCTTGTCGAAGAAGCGGGAACAAATGTCACCGACAGCGTGGGTTTTTAGATAGTTCTTTTCTTGTGAATCGGCATAGCCCAGGCGGAAGAAAAGGGCGGTGTCGCGGACGGTACCGACGCTGAAGATGGCGATGTTGGCATTGCGGCCGAGCTCGAGGACGCGTTTGATATGGCGGTCGCGGTAGACCATTTCCTTGACTTCCTTAGAATCAAATAAGACCGGGAGGGGGAGATATTGGGCAATGGTACTGTAATTGCTGGCGAATTTCCCCAGGATTTCATTGGCATAGGTTTCGCTGGTCGATAAGGTGATGCCCCCTTCGAGCTGGACGATTTGGGCGCCCTTTAAGGGGTGAGGAATGAGTTGATGGGACAGGTTGTTCAGCGTTGTCCCCCAGCCGACGCCAATGATATCGCCGTCTTGAATGATGTCATTGACATAGGCGGCGCTGCGCTGGCCGATGTATTTTTTTATTTCTTCTTCATCTTCAATGGGAGCGTTGGCGATGCAGACATCGCGCAGGCCGTAGGCTGCAGCTACCTTTTGAGCCAACTGGCTCTGGTCTTCGATGGGGTCGAAGATTTCGATTCGTACAAAGCCTTTGTCTTTGGCATACTGCAGGAGCCTCGAAACCGACGGGCGGGACAATTTCATTTCCTTAGCGATATCAGCTTGGCTGAAATTGGACTGATAGTATAATTTGGCGGCACTGATGGCCAGTTTATTCTTATCGTGCTGCATAGGCATTCATCCTCAATATGGTGCTTCTAAAAACACGGTTGTCAAAACAGAAGTCGTACAATAAGGTTCTCTTTATTATCGCATTTTTAGCGGCCCTTTTGCAAGGTAAAAGGGTAGAATAAAAAAGAGACTGCCTTTATATACCTTATATCTTGCATAAAATACATGACTTTACAAAGACTATACAAGAATTGAAAATATGTGAAGTTATAATTGAAAATATTTGCAAGAGATGTATAATGAGAACAGGTAAAGCATTATATGCAATAAGCGAAAGAAAAATCAGATGTTATGTATGGAAGGAGAAATGTATTATGCAGGACAAGCAGTATGTAATGGCTCTTGACGCCGGCACGACGAGCAATCGCGCAATTATTTTTGACAATGAATCGCATATCGTCAGTGTCAGCCAAAAGGAATTTACCCAGTATTTCCCAAAGCCGGGCTGGGTTGAACACGATGCCAATGAAATCTATCACACCATGCTTGAAGTTATGCGGGAAGCTTTGGCCCAGTCGAATCTGACGGCCAATGAAATTTCAGCGATCGGGATTACTAACCAGCGTGAAACGGCTGTCGTCTGGGATAAGAAGACCGGCGACCCGGTGTACAATGCCATCGTTTGGCAGTCCCGTCAGACGGTGGAAATCTGTGAAGACTTGAAAGCTCGCGGCTTGGTCGATGAATTCCGTGAAAAAACGGGCCTGGTCATCGATGCTTATTTCTCAGGCACCAAGGTAAAATGGATTCTCGACAATGTTGAAGGGGCCAGAGAAAAGGCGGAAAAGGGCGATCTCCTCTTTGGGACCATCGACTGCTGGCTTGTTTGGAAGTTGACCGGCGGCAAAGTTCACATTACGGACTATTCCAACGCGTCGCGTACACTTATGTTCAACATTAAAGAACTAAAGTGGGATGACCAGCTCCTTGAATATTTAACCGTTCCGAAATCGATGCTGCCGGAAGTTCGCTCGTCGAGCGATATTTATGGGTGGACAGAACCGTCGATCCTCGGCGGTATGGTCAATATTGCCGGCATTGCCGGTGACCAGCAGGCAGCTCTCTTCGGCCAGACCTGTTTTGAACCGGGCATGGCCAAGAATACCTATGGGACGGGCTGCTTTATGTTGATGAATACGGGGACGACGCCCATTCCTTCTAAAAACGGCTTGGTTACGACCATTGCCTGGGGCCTTGACGGCAAAGTCGAATATGCCCTCGAAGGTTCTATCTTCGTCGCCGGATCGGCCATTCAGTGGCTTCGTGACGGGCTGCGGCTCATCGATACGGCTCCCGATTCGGAATGGGTTGCTAAACGGGTTCCCGATTCGGATGGCGTCTATGTTGTTCCGGCCTTCGTCGGCCTTGGCGCTCCGTACTGGGATATGGATGCTCGTGGTCTCATTATCGGCATTACGCGGGGCACGAAGAAGTCTCACATCGTCCGGGCAACCCTCGATTCCATGGCTTATCAGACGAAAGATGTCCTCGGCGCCATGGAAGCCGATTCGGGTATTAAATTGGCCGCTTTAAAGGTAGATGGCGGCGCCGTTGCCAACAATATGCTCATGCAGTTCCAAGCTGATATCCTCGGCGTTCCTGTCGATCGACCTCAGGTCATTGAAACGACGGCTCTCGGTGCGGCCTACTTAGCAGGTCTTGCTGTCGGCGTCTGGGATTCGAAAGAAGATCTGGTCTCGAGCTGGAAACTTCAGAATCGTTTTGAACCGACGATGGATCCTGAAAAATCAAGTGCCTATTATAAAGGCTGGCGCAAAGCGGTCAAACACGCAATGCATTGGCTGAGTGATGAAGACTGACAGAGAGGTGCATAGCTATGATATACGATAACTTACTTGGTGAATTCATCGGAACGATGGTCCTCATCGTCTTCGGGGGCGGTGTCTGTGCCTGCAATACCTTGGCAAAATCGAAAGGCCAGGGCGGCGGCTGGATCTGTATTACGACGGCATGGGGCTTTGCCGTAATGCTCGGCGTCTTTACGGCGACGACCTTGGGAGCACCGCAGGGTGACCTGAATCCTGCCGTCACCTTAGGGAAAACCATGATCGGCCTCTATTCGGTACCGCAGTTTATTGTTACCTCTATCGTTCAGATTCTGGGCGGCAGCCTCGGTGCGGCTATCGTTTGGCTCGCTTACTTGCCCCATTGGGCTGAAACGGAAGACAAGGCTGCGAAGCTCGGCATTTTCTGTACGGCCCCGGCTATCCGCAACTATCCGGCCAACTTCCTTTGCGAATTTATCGCGTCCTTCTTCTTGATGTTCGTCATTTGGATGATTTTTTCCCCGGCTGTCGGCAAGATTCCTGCCGGCCTCGGGCCCTATATCGTAGGTGTACTCATCTGGGCTTTGGGTATGAGCCTTGGCGGTCCTACAGGGTATGCCATGAATCCCGCCCGTGATCTCGGTCCTCGTCTGGCTCACGCTATCCTGCCGATTGCCGGTAAGGGCGGTTCCGATTGGGGGTATGCCTGGGTTCCTGTCGTCGCTCCGATGGTCGGTGCCTTCGCTGCCTACGTCGTCGCTGCAGCACTGAACGTATTCTAATTTCATGATGGTTATTTCGGTTATAGGGACTCGGTACGGGTCCCTATAATTTTAGAAATTTACAAAATTTCTTATAGAAATGAACTTAATTTCAAACAGGAGAAATGTATATATCATAGCTTATTTTTTGACTATGATAAATTAGCATCACCCTAAATTGAAAAAATGTAAAAATAGACTTGCAATTATTTTCACGAACTTATATAATAAGGGCATCAAAGATAGTACTCCAAGGCATTTACAGAGAAAGAGGTTGTGAATATGACAAAACAAGCAGATGTCGTCGTAATCGGCGGCGGTATTACCGGCACAGCCATTTTGCACGAATTATCCAAGTATAATCTTCGCGCCGTTCTGGTTGAACAGGAACCGGAATTAGCAGCCGGTACGACAAAAGGCAATAGTGCCATTCTTCACGCAGGGTTCGATGCTCCTACGGGCAGCATGAAAGCTTTGATGAATGTTGAAGGCAATGCGATGTACCATGAATTAAAGGATGAATTAGATTTGGAAATTCGTTGGTCCGGGTCATATGTAGCAGCTCTCGACGATGAACAGATGGAAGTCCTTAAAGAACTCCTCGCCCGGGGCCAGGCTAACGGCGTTCCCGGTTTGAAAATCGTCAGCGGCGATGAAATGCGCGAAGAAGAACCGAATGTCAGTAAAGACATCAAAGCGGCTCTCTTTGCCCCGACAGCCGGCATCTGCTGGCCCTTCGGCTTGGCGTTGGCCTTTGCGGAAAATGCCGTCATCAACGGTGCCGAAGTCATCCGTGACTGTAAGGTTACGGACATCGTCGTAGAAAACGGTGCCGTAAAGGCCGTTGAAACGGATAAAGGCACGATTGAAACGAAGTACGTCATCAATGCTGCCGGCGTTCATGCCGACGATATCAGCCGTCTGGCCGGTGACGACAGCTTTACGATTAAACCGCGTCGCGGCGAATATATTCTCTTCGACAAGACGGCTCAGAAAGATTTGGTTTATTCGCCTATTTTCCCGACGCCGACTAAGATGGGCAAGGGCATCCTGGTCTGTGCTACGACGCACGGCAACGTATTCGTAGGGCCTAACGCCCAGGATCTGCCGGAAGATGACAAGGATGATACAGCCGTTACCATTCCCGGCATGGACGAAATTCTGGACAAAGCCCGCCGCTTAGTCCCCAATATCCCGGTCGGTGCTACGATTACCGAATTTTCCGGTGTCCGCGCCGTTTCCAATACGGGTGACTTTATCGTCGGACCTTCGGAAAAGACGACGGGACTGCTCCATGCTGCCGGCATCCAGTCGCCGGGCCTTACGTCGGCGCCGGCCATTGCCAAAAAGCTGGTGGACCTCATCGTATCTGAAACGGGTGCTTCGGCGAAGTCCGATTATAAAAAAGGCCGTCCGGTCCAGCCCTGCTTCCGCATGATGCTCGATGCGGACCAAAAAGCCCTTATCGCTAAAGATCCTCGTTACGGCCGCGTCATCTGTCGCTGTGAAACGATTACGGAAGGCGAAATCGTCGATGCCATCCATCGTCCGGTCGGGGCCCGCACTGTGGACGGTGTCAAACGCCGTACTCGTGCCGGCATGGGCCGCTGCCAAGGCGGTTTCTGCGGACCTCGTGTAACTCAGATTTTGGCCCGTGAATTGAACATCCCGGTTACGGAAGTCCGGAAAGAAATGCGTAATTCTTATATGTTCTATAATAAAGAAAGCGGAGGTAAGGCATAATGGGTGAACAACTTTATGATATTATCATCGTTGGCGGCGGCCCGGCAGGCCTGTCTGCTGCATATAGCGCCTGGCAGAACGGCGCGAAAGAAATCCTCGTTCTCGAACGTGACCGTGAAGCCGGCGGCATCCTTCAGCAGTGTATTCACAATGGCTTCGGTCTCCATCATTTTAAAGAAGAATTGACCGGTCCCGGGTATGCCCAGCGCTGTTATGATTTGGTCAAAGATAAACCGGAAATCAAAATCCTCGTCGATACGATGGTCTTAAACATCGGTCAGGATAAAACCGTTACCGCCGTCAGCCCGGAACACGGCCTGATGAAAGTAAAGGGCAAGACCATCATCCTTACTATGGGCTGCCGTGAACGGACGCGCGGTGCTATCCGCATCCCGGGCTATCGTCCGGCCGGCGTTTTCACCGCCGGTGCTGCCCAGCGTATGGTCAATATGGAAGGCTACTTGCCGGGCAAAAAAATCGTCATCCTCGGCAGCGGTGATATCGGCTTGATCATGGCTCGTCGTATGACCTTGGAAGGATGTAAAGTGCAGGCCGTTTTGGAAATCTGCCCCTTCTCCAACGGTCTTACTCGAAACATGGTTCAATGCCTCTATGACTATGATATTCCCCTGTATCTGTCGCATACGATTACGGCTATTCACGGGAAAGATCGGGTCAGCGGTATTACGGCAGCCAAAGTCGACGATCATATGAAACCGATTCCGGGTACGGAATTCGATATCGACTGCGATACCCTGCTGTTGTCCGTCGGCCTCATTCCGGAAAATGAATTGTCCCGCGGCCTCGGCATCGCTATGCATCCCTTGACCAACGGACCGATCGTCGACCAGCATCGTGAAACGAGCATCCCCGGCATCTTTGCAGCCGGCAATGTCGTCCACGTCCACGACTTAGTCGACTTCGTATCGGAAGAAGCGGAAATCGCCGGTAAGTATGCCGCCCTGAAGGCTCAGGAACAGCTTCCGGAAGATATTGCCGACATCGCCGTTGAAGCCGTGGACGAAGTCAGAACCTGCGTTCCCCAGCATGTCCGCGCTACGGCTGAAGGGGAAACGATTCGACTCTTCATGCGTGTCCGCAAACCGATGAAAAAAGTTCGCCTTACCGTGAAAAGCGGTGACGATACGCTGCTGACGAAAGTCCTCCCCGTTGCCAAACCGAGTGAAATGATTGCCGTCAACGTACCGGCTGCCAAGGCGAAAGGTCATCATGCGGATTGGACTGTTTCCGTAAAGGAGGAAGCATAATATGAGCGTAGAAACGAAACAATTAAACTGCATCAACTGCCCTATGGGCTGCTTGCTTACGGTTACCCTGGAAGACGGTAAAGTGACGAACGTCACCGGCAACACCTGTCCTCGCGGCGAAACGTATGCCCACCAGGAATTGACGGATCCCCAGCGCATGCTGACGTCGACGGTCAGCATTGAAGGCGGCGAACTGCCGCTCTTACCGGTCGTATCCAAGACGACCCTGCCCAAGGGGAAAATCCTCGACTGTGCCCTGGCTCTGCGCGATGTTCACGTCAAAGCTCCGGTAAAGACGGGCGATGTCATCGTCAAAGATATCTTAGGCCTCGGCGTCGATATCGTAGCCAGCCGCGATATGTAAGCGTATAAAACAACATCAAAATATCCTCTCTCTGTATATACGACAAACGCCCGCCAAGGAATTTCCTTGGCGGGCGTTTTACATATATAAATCATTAATAGCGACAGAAAGGGATTAGTCCCAGCCTAATTTGCGGCGTTTTTCTTCGATGTCGGCGACAATCTGTTTTGCCAGTGCCTTGGGATCGACGTTGACCGTCATGACCGAACCGAGTGTTTCTTTGGTATCGCGCTTTAAGAAGTTTTCGACGTTCGTCGAACCTTGGACCGGCGGTTCGACGCAGTGATAAGAGTTGATGCCGAACAGGCGGAAGGCCAAAGAGGCATCGAGGCCTTTTTCATTGGACCATTCCGGGCTGGCAAAGCCGTAAGGCATGTCCTTGATGTCATGGCCGGCAGCCTGGGCGATACCGCCTAAGACGACGGATGCGCGGGTGTTGTCGACGCATTCACCCATGTGCCATACGGGCGGCAGCTTGCCGCCGAGGAATTTCTGCAGGGAGTCACCGGCTTTGACGGCGCCGTCTTTACTGCAGAAACCGAGTTTCAAGAGCGGGAAGGAAGCACAGCCGTTGGTGAACAGGAGAATGTTGTTTTTCAGGAGTTCTTCGGCCACGTCAACGACGGCCCGTTCGTAAACGACACGGGGGTTGTTGCAGCCGACTATGTTGACGATCCCTTTGATCTGCCCGCTCTTAAGGGCATCGGCAAAGGGGCCGAACCCGTTGAATTCTTCGGCAATGTTTTCAGCATTGAAGCCGACATCGGCCGTGACTTCGTAAGACGGAATGAAGACCGGCACGTCGCGGCGGGCTTCGAAGCTTTCGATGGCCCGGGTGACGATTTTTCTGGCTAATTTTTCCGTATCTTCGATGTTGGAATGGTGATGGTCGTAGGCGTAGTGTTCGGCACCGGGCAGGCGTGCGGAATCACTGGTCGTGACGACGGTCGTCTTGAAGCAGCGGGCGACGTCCATAATGGATGGGAAAACATCCTGTACGTCGGCAACCCACAAGTCGAGGGCACCCGTCCCGAGAACGAGTTCGGCCCCGACGGCATTGGACAGGGGGATGACCCCTTCATAGCGGTACATGGCGGCCAGGCAGGAACAGCAGACGCCGTAGAATTGGATGCCCTTGGCACCGTGTGCCTTGGCCAGGTCGATGAATTCCTGGGTGCGGCCGATGCGGACGATTTCACTGACCAAGGTCGGAAGATGGCCGTGAACGGCGATGTTGACATAGCCTTTTTTCAGCGCGCCGATATTTACTTTTGAAGTAGCCCGATGGCCGATGCCGAAGACGACGTCTGTGGCGATGTTGGCAGCGACGACGCCGGTAAAGCAGAAAGCAAGTCCGCAGCGCAGGAACTGTTTCATGATGCTCTGCCAGTCTCCGTCCGTACCGACGCCGGTGCGGTGATAGGCGTCAAAGACTTCATTGTAAGCACTGATGGGGATGATGTCGAGGTCGTTCCAAACTTTTTGCCGTTCAGCCGGGGCCATGGCTTTGATCGTTTCATAGTCATCCGGTGTCGGGCGGGAGAGGTCGGCCAGGAGGACGTCGGCCAATTTGCCGGCCAAGGCTTTGACGTCGTCTGTGTCATCGGGAATGCCGAAGGCTTTGCAGACTTGATGCAGTTTTTCAACGCCGAGAATGGGGAGGTTCAACCGTCCTTCGGAGATGAATTTCAAGGTCAGCAAGACTTCACGGGCATGCGCCCCGTGCTGGGCTACACCGGCAGCGGCACTGCGCAGGATATTGCGTGATACGATGAGGTCGGCATCGGCACCGCAGACGCCGAGGGGAGTCTTAGGCGTAATCTTACAGGGACCCATATTGCAGTTTTTACAGCATACGCCGGCAAGGCCGAAGGTACACTGCGGTTTTTGCTGGTCGAAGCGGTCAAAGGTCGTGTCACAGCCAATCTGTTCCATGCGCAGCAGCATTTCTCGTACGGCCGGGTCCGGCGTATGGTCCAGGACATCCTGCTTGGAGGCAAAGGTCTTGCGGTATTCGGCAACGGCCTTCATGTAGTCATTGACACCGCCGTGAACGTGGGGATGGTTGTGATCGTGGGGATGGACATGGTCGGCCAGACAGTCATGACCATGGTCGTGATCGTGATGATGGTCGTGATCATGATGGTGGTCATGATCATGATGATGGTCGTGATCGTGATGGTGATCATGATCGTGATGATGGTCGTGATGGTGGTCATGATCATGTTTATGTTCATGATGGTCGTGATCGTGGTGTTTATGTTCCTTTTCCAATTCTTCTTCGGACATGAGGACACTCCCCTTCTAAAAATAAAAAATATATAATAAATACTTTCATTTAATAAAGCAAATATCGACTTTGCCTAATGAAAAAATGAACTGCCTTCAATTATAAAAGCAGTTCATTTTTTTGGCAAGATGGTGTTGGCTAGTTTTTTTAGAAATTTATTTTACTTTTTGCTGGATGAAGCCCGGCGTCGTGAGGTAACGGTCGCCGTTATCCGGCAGGAAGGCTACGATGGTCTTACCGGCATTTTCCGGACGTTTGGCAACTTCCGAGGCGGCAAAGAGGGCAGCACCGCCGGAGATACCGATGAGGAGGCCTTCAGCTTCGGTGAATTTCTGAGCCGTTTCAAAGGCCTGTTCGTTGCTGACCGTGAAGACTTCATCGTAAATCTTCGTATCGAGGGTTTCCGGAACGAAGTTAGCACCGATGCCCTGGATCTTATGCGGGCCGGCATGGCCTTCGGAGAGGAGCGGAGAATCCTTCGGTTCGATAGCGATGATCTTAACGGACGGTTTCTTTTCTTTGAGGTACTGGCCGACACCGGAAATGGTGCCGCCTGTACCGATACCGGCCAAGAAGATGTCGACGGCGCCGTCTGTATCTTCATAGATTTCCGGACCCGTCGTCAGGCGATGAATTTCCGGATTGACGGGGTTCGTGAACTGGCTGGGAATGAAGGAGTCGGGAATTTCTTTGGCCAATTCGTTGGCTTTGTCAACGGCACCCTGCATGCCCGTTTTCCCCGGAGTCAAGACGATTTCAGCACCATAAGCGGAGATGAGGTTGCGGCGTTCGACGGACATCGTTTCCGGCATGGTAAAGATGGCACGATAGCCTTTGGCGGCGGCGACGGCAGCCAGACCGATACCGGTATTGCCGCTGGTCGGTTCGATGATAACGGAACCCTTCTTCAAGAGCCCTTTCTTTTCAGCGTCTTCAATCATGGCCTTGGCGATACGGTCTTTGGCAGAACCGGCCGGGTTAAAGGCGTCGAGTTTAACGAGCAGATTGGCGGAAATGCCGGCGGCACTGTTGTAGCGTTCCGGTTTCAAGATCGGTGTGTTGCCGACTAACTGTAACATAGACGTGTAAATTTTACTCATGATACATCTCTCCTTTTCGTATGGATTCATCCCCCGATGAATGCAATTGTATAAACAGTAAATGATAAGCTATACCGAATGGGTATATATTATATGTAAGCCTGTGCCGGGAAAAATTTCCTGTACAGGGGAACAACAAAGGCAGAGGACTATTTAAGAGGCCTCATTTGGTTGGGACATCGCTCATCCTGCCGCTGGTCGATCAGTTCGAGGCGATGCTCTAAGAGCATGACCTGGCGCTTGAGGGCTACAATCTGATCTTCGATGGGGTCAGGCAGGCGATTGTGATTGAGGTCGACGTCGCGTTCGCTGTGGCTGGCTTTGAGGTGCTTGCCCTTTTGAACGACGACCCGTCCGGGAATACCAACGACGGTCGAGTGCGGTGGAACGGCTTTGAGGACGACGGAGCCGGCCCCGATTTTTGCGCCTTCACCGACGGTAAAAGAACCGAGGACTTTGGCCCCGCAGGCGACGACGACGTAGTCGCCGATGGTCGGATGGCGTTTTCCTTTTTCTTTACCGGTACCGCCGAGGGTTACGCCCTGATAGAGGGATACGTTGTTGCCGATGATCGTCGTCTCGCCGATGACAATTCCCATGCCATGGTCGATAAAAAGTCCTTCACCGATTTGAGCACCGGGATGAATTTCGATTCCCGTAAAGAAGCGGGAGATGGTGGAAATAATTCGGGCCGTGACGAACCATTGGCGGCGGTAAAAGAAGTGAGCCAGGCGGTAAGCCCAAATGGCATGAAGGCCGGAATAACAGAGCAAGACTTCGAGCGTGTTTTTGGCCGCCGGGTCGCGGTCCTTAATGACGCGAATGTCGTTGCGAAGTGATTTGAACATGGCTGGGCGCCCTCCTGTAGTCTGAAAAAATGAATAAAAAAAAGACCTCGTCATACAGAGACGATGGTCCGTGGTTCCACTCTGATTGCAGTACGAAGACTGCCACTCAATACCCATAACGGCGGCAACCGAGATGACCTACTGTTAAGTTCAATCATCCTGCTCTTGAAGGCATTCCATCACAGTTGACTTTGATAAGGGCTTTCAGCCAATGACCCCTACTCTCTGTACCGTTTCCTGTGTGTACTTGTTTCAATCATTGCATTTATGTCTTTGGTTTGAGAACATAATACGCCTTCGCTTTCCGTTTGTCAATAGAATTTTTGTAAAAAGATGACAAATTTGGTGATTTATTAAAAATGACGATGGTGAACCTGTTTTTTTCTCCGTTTAGAGAGGAGAAAAATGGCCTCGCTGCGGGGAAGGACGGCTGGCACGATGTACATCGAGAGCGCATATATGGTATAATAAAGACTATGCATAATGATTTATCAACCGATAAAGGAGGTTATATTATATGAGCACGCAGATTACCTATTTAAATCATAGTGGCTTTTCTGTTGAGACTGATTCCAAGGTTCTGGTCTTTGATTATTACAAAGATCCGTCAGGAACGGTCAAGGCTTACAGCCAAATCCGTCGGAAACCGGTCTGGTTTTTCGTTACGCACTGGCATGACGACCACTTTAACGGCCGCATTGCCGACTTCGACGGCGACCAGTACATTATCAATGAAGACGTGCCTTTGAAACGAGACGGCCTCAAGGCGGTTCATGCCATGAAGCTCTATGATACGCTGACCCTTGGCGATACGAAGATCACCCAATTCGGATCGACCGACGAAGGAGGATCGTTCCTCGTCGAAACAGACGGATTGAAGATTTTCCATGCCGGGGACTTGAATTGGTGGCACTGGCTTGGCGACACCGATGAAAACAATGCTGAAGCCAAAGCCAATTTCGAACGAGAAATGAAGCATTTAGTGGGTCGGACCTTCGACATCACCTTTTTCCCTGTTGACGCCCGCTTAGAAGGGGCTCGTGAATGGGGTGTCAAAGCATTTTTAAAGGATGTTTCCGTAACCAAGTGTCTCATTCCCATGCATTATTTTGGAACGCCGTGGACGCCGTCTGATGAATTTAAAAAGGCTTACGACGTACCCTTATGGATTCCCAAGCACGATGGGGATGACCTCATCATCGATAAATAGGAGGTATTATGGCGAGTAACACAAATGGCGGAAGACGGAGCCAGATTGCCAATTATATCCTGATTATAGCCGCAATCGTTCTCTTATTGTCCTATCCGTTCCAAGACTTTTTTGCAGGCGGACTCTTGACTCATTTAGCGGGAGCGGCCCTTATCGGGGGCCTTGCCGACTGGTATGCGGTTACGGCGCTGTTTCGGCGCCCCTTGGGCATTTCCTTTAAGACCGCTTTGATTCCCAATAGTAAGGAACGGATTGCCGAAATGGCGCGGCACATGATTGAATCGGAGATTTTGACCGTTTCCAATATGTATAATGTCCTCAAACGCCATCCTATTTTAGGGGCGACGCTGGACTATCTCCATACGGAAAAGGGATTCCAATCGGCAGAGCGCATCTTCGGCCAAATTTTAAACACCTTTTTGTACACCGTCGACATGAAGACCGTTGTCAAGGCCTTTGCCGGCATCGGCGGATCGGCCGTCGAAAAAATCGATTTGGCGCCGGTCATGAGCAAGGCGATTCAAGCCAGCCTTCGCGGTGAATCGGGCAAGGATTTTCTCGATTTTATGATCTTTGCCTTGGAACAAGTCGTGAAGAGCGATACGACAAAAGGCTATATCGGTGAAATCTATGAAGAGTCCCTGCGGCAGTATGCCAAACACAACATCTTATTGGGATGGGCTATTAAAGCGGCCATTAAAATGGAAGTCTTTCAGCCGAGCCACGTTGCCGGTTTGCTGCAGGAAAAATGCCTGGCTCTTTTGGAAGAAACCAAAGAGGAAAACTCCCTTCAGCGCCAGCAGGCTCTCCACTACTTGTGGAAGCAGGCTGAACACATCGAAATCAATGAAGAATGGAGTCAGCGCATCGATGCTTATAAGGATAAGATGTATAATCATTTGATGCTGCGGCCGGATACCGAGGAAGCTTGGCAGCGTTACGTCCAGAATCCGGACAATCAGAAGCGCTTCTGTACGGCAGCGGCAGAATTTGTCGTCCAAAAACTGGAAGGCTGGCACCAAAATCCGGAGCAGGTCGAACAGATCAACCGCCAGGCCCTGGCTTTTGCTGCCCGCGAACTGAAGCGGCTCCAGGTTTGGTTCGGTAAGACGGCTGAAGCAGAAATCCTTAAATATGACGGAACTTATCTTGCAGAACAATTGGAAAACAGTGTCTGGTATGACTTGCAGATGATTCGCGTCAACGGCTCCCTCGTCGGCGCCGTCTTAGGGGCCGTCATATACCTTGCTATGTACGCCATGAAAGGAGGGGCTATCTTATGACTTACCGACAGCGTGCCAATCTCATTTTAGGCTTGTCGTTCGTCGCCTTCATTGCCATCTTCTTTTGGTGGTACACCCACGACGTATCGGTTTGGGAAGAGCTCTTGTTCTTCGTTATCCAATCAGCTCTCATCGGCAGTATTGCTGACTGGTTTGCCGTTACGGCCCTCTTTGAAAAACCCTTGGGATTTCCCTATCATACAGAGCTCTTGTATCGCCATCGCGACCGCATCATTGACGGGATTGCCCGATTGATATCGGAAAAGCTGCTCCAGCCCGACATGTGGAAGGATAAGCTCTATCAAATTTCCTTTATGGATAAAGCCGTCGACTGGCTGCGCGGTCCTCAGGGGCGGGAAAAACTCCGTACGGGGCTCTATGAAGTCGCTCAACGGGCCCACCAGCATATTCAGCGTGGTGAAACTCAGACGGCCATAGCCGGGCACCTGCGCATGTATTTGAAGCGCCAGCCTTTGGTAAGCTTCTTGGAAGACCGCCTCGTTTCGCTGCTCGAAGATCCGACGAGCCCCATGTTCCAGGACCTGATCAATCTCGTTCGCCGCGTCGTCAACAGCGAAGATTTTGACAAACTGTTGGAACGGCTCATTATCCAGTGGCGCGAAGAATCGCAGCACTCCTCGATGTCCAGCATTACCTTGACTAAGGTTCTCGGTATCGTCGATACTCAGCGGATCGCCAAGGATATAAAACTGGGTATCGTCAACTGGCTCGACCAATGGGAACATGCTGAAGGCGAACAGCGGGAATGGCTGTGCCGAAAAGTGGAAATCCTGCTCTATTCGATGAATGGTCAGCTATCCTTTGGGGTACAGAACTGGCAGAATGAATTCGTCGATGCCCTGCCTATCGAGCAGTGGCTGACAGACATCGAACATTCGACGAAAGACTATTTCATGACCGGCGAACAGGGCCGGGAAGAATTGAAAGATTTACTGGAAGAACAGTTCATCCACTACCTCGAATACTGCCGGTCCTACCCTGAAATCAAGGAATGGCTTGATGAACAGATCCGCCGGGCGTTCAACGTCATCTTGGAACATGAACATTCCCTCATTGCCGTTGCTGTCCGAGACGTCTTGTCCGGCTTCGATAAAAATCGGTTCAACCAGTTCTTGGAAAGTAAGGTCGGCGAAGACCTGGCTTGGATTCGTATCAATGGTGCCATCGTCGGCGCCTCCATCGGCCTTTGCGTCTTTGGCGTCTTGAAAATCTATCAGTTTACCCTCGTGCCGTTCCTGCGGGGCCTCTTTCTGTAATCAGGTTCTCTGGAATTGCTCGTTTTGCGTTGTGCCCGTCCTTCTAACAGGACGGGCTGTCTTATGAGGATGAATACATGGAGTATAATCAGATAACCCCTGCAGTCATAACGGCCTTACAGGCTATTGTAGGTGAAAAATATGTTTGGACCGATGACGATAAACGGATTCCCTACGGTCGCGATGAAGGCACCTTTGCGGTGCCTTTTCTGCCCGATGCCGTCGTCTTACCGGCAACGGCGGAGGAATTGGCTGCTGTTGTCGCTTTGGCTAACGAGGCCGTCATTCCCGTCATTCCCAGAGGGACCGGGACGGGCCTTGAAGGCGGCGCCCTTGTCGACGGCCGCGGCGGCATCATGGTCAGTACGGAGCGGATGAACCGCATTTTAGAAATTAATGAAGCGGCTATGTACATGGTCGTAGAAGCCGGCGTCATTACCGAGACGATACAAAAGGAAGCCGGTAAAAGGGGCCTTCTCTATGCCGGTGACCCGTGCAGCGGCGACAGCTGCTGTATCGGCGGCAACGGGGCCACCAATGCCGGCGGTAACCGGGCCGTGAAGTATGGGACGACGAGAGACCAAATCTATGCTCTTGAAGTCGTCACGCCGACCGGGAAAATTGCTAATCTCGGTAAGCGCCTCCATAAGATGACGGCCGGCTACCCCTTGGAAAAAATCGTCGTTGGCTCTGAAGGGACGCTGGGCATTATTACGAAACTGACCTTAAAGCTTGTGCCCTTGCCAAAGTCGACGGCACACGTCCTGGCCGTCTTTCCATCGGCCGAACAGGCCTTATCGCTGGTGACGGCGCTCCCCAAGGCCGGTATTACGCCGACGTGTTTGGAATTTATGGATTACGATGTCATCGAAGTCGTCGGGGAATGGCTCGATGAAAAACAGAACTGCCCTGAAGGCGGAGCCTATATGATTATCCAGCTTGACAGTCAAAGTGAAGACGGCCTTGACGATGACTGCATGAATCTCGATGACATCTGCCGATCTCTCGGGGCTGTCGAAGTCTTCATGGCCGATGCCGAAAAAGTTTGGAAGGCCCGCAAGGCCTTTACCGAAGCGTCGGCTTCGGACTGCCCGGTCGCCGCCATGGAAGACTTCGTCGTACCGCCGGATAAACTATTGTCCTTCATGAACGAGTTGAAGGCCATCGGTGAAGCGACGGGCGTCGTATTCCGCGGTGTCAGCCATGCCGGAGACGGCAATATTCACTTGGACCTCCTGCGTCGGGGCTTTGCAGATGAGGCCGATGAAGGAGGTCGTATCGCGGCTTTTGAAGATAAGGCCTGTGAAGCAGCCTATCGTCTGGGCGGCGCTGTTTCCGGCGAACACGGTATCGGTCAGGCCCGGAAAGCTTTATTTGCAAAATATACTGACCCCGTCGAGTTGGAATTGATGAAAGCTTTGAAACGGGCTTGGGATCCGAAGGGGATTTTAAATCCCGGAAAGATTTTTGATTGAGGTGCGTGACTATGGAATCGATATGTAATGACTGTCCTCGACGCTGCGGTGTCGTCCGCAGCCTCCTTTGGAATGAGAAGGGAATGCCCGGCTTTTGCCATTCTCCGCTCCAGCCCGTCGTGGCCAGAGCGGCCCTGCATCGATGGGAGGAACCGTGCATCAGCGGGACACGCGGGTCGGGAACGGTCTTTTTTACGAGCTGTAATCTGCGCTGCTGCTTCTGCCAAAATTCCATCATCTCCATGGGACGAAAGGGAGTTCCGATTACGCCCGGAAGGCTCCGGGAAATCTATGGTGAGCTCATTGAAAAGGGCGCCCATAACATCAATCTGGTGACGCCGACGCCATATACCTCTGCCATTTTAGAGAGCTTGGCAGATCCCTTGCCGGTGCCCGTCGTCTATAACTGCGGCGGTTATGAATCGGTAGAGACCATCAATCGATTTAAAGATAAGGTGCAGATTTATTTGCCGGACTTTAAATACCTCGATTCAGCCTTAGCCGAACGCTACAGCGGTGCTGCAGACTACCCGCAGGTCGCAGCCGAAGCCATTCTTCGCATGTATGACCAGGTAGGTCCTTACGAACTCGATAACGACGGAATTTTGAAAAAAGGCGTCATCATCCGCCACCTCATCCTTCCCGGCTGTGTCGACAATACGAAAGCCGTCATCGATTGGGTGCGGAACCATTTCGACGACGGCCAGGTTTTATTCAGTTTGATGCGCCAATACGTGCCTTGCGGCCGGGCTGGAGACTATCCGGAAATCAACCGTCCCTTGACCGATGAAGAGTACGATGAGGCGGAACAGTATCTCTTTGACAGCGGTATTGAAGACGGATTTGTTCAGGAAAAAGAGAGCGCCAGCGATGACTTCATTCCCGATTTTGACGGAACCGGCGTTATCTAACGATCTCGGTATCGATAAAAATGCATATAAAAAAGACTGTCCCGGCAGCTGCCTGAGAGCATGTACATCTCAGGCGCTGTCACAGGGGCAGTCTTTTTATATGGTCTTAGTGTTGATCGACGGTCAATTCTTTAAAGCGTTTGGCAATCGGATCGGATTTAACTAATTCTTCGAGGTGTTTCAATTCTTCAGCTTCTACCGTTTCAGACGTATCGTAGCTGGGCGGTACGGTCTTTGCCAATTCAAGGCATTTCCGTGCAGAGGCTACGCTGACGATGATGACCAAGATGGCCATGATAGCCGATACGCCGAAGAGGAGCCATTCCTGCTTGGGCAGGTAGATGTTGAACATATTGAGGTAATCAGCCCAGAAGATAACGACGGTCAGGAAAACCCAGGGGATGACCGTGACCCAGGCGAAGCGGGCCTTACCCATAGCACAGATGACAACGGTCGAGATGGCCAGGGTGATGATGGCCAAGAGCTGGTTCGATACACCGAATATCGGCCAAATCGTAGACAGGTTGCCTTGGAGTACGATGTAACCCCATGCGCCGGAGATCAGAGCCGAGGCGACGATGCCGCCGGGGAGCCAATGGGGATCGCCGAACTTCGGCCATACGCGGCCGATGAGTTCCTGGAGCATGTAACGGCCGACACGAGTACCGGCGTCGATGATGGTCATGATGAACAGGGCTTCAAACATGATGCAGAAGTGATACCAGTAGTTCATCAGGTGGTCAAGGCCGGGGATGTTGGAGAAGATGAAAGCCATGCCGACAGCCAGCGAAACGGCGCCGCCGGGACGATGAGCTACGTCTTCACCGACCATGGCGTTCAACTGAGGCAGGTCGACGACCTGGATGCCCAGGGCCTGGAAGTGTTCAGCTGTCGAGTTGATGGCGAAGTAGTCGTTCGGGATGAGGGAGCAGGCTGCGATAAGGGCCATCATGCCGACGAAGGATTCGGTCAGCATGGCGCCGTAGCCTACGGGGAGAATGGAGCGTTCGTTCATCAGCATCTTCGGCGTCGTACCGGTCGAAATCATGCAGTGGAAGCCGGAGATGGCACCGCAGGCGATGGTGATGAAGATATACGGAAGGACCGGACCGGTGATGACCGGGCCGCCGCCGGCGACAAACTGAGTCATAGCCGGCATCTGAATCGTAGGTCCGACGATGATGATACCGATGGCCAGAGCGCCGATGGTACCGATTTTCATGTACGTCGAGAGGTAGTCACGCGGTGCCAGGA
>ENA-OPSD01000113-OPSD01000113.1-human-gut-metagenome-genome-assembly--contig:-NODE-113-length-72375-cov-9.055171_pt1 | contig 72375 bp, 59 predicted proteins | sample MGYA00241453_ERZ501898 | MGnify/ENA primary metagenome ERZ501898 (study PRJEB25962, sample SAMEA2042226) | human gut metagenome | biome: human gut; feature: human-associated habitat; material: faeces... | reverse complement strand
TAACTTACAGAATATTATTTAACAGGAGAACACTTTCATGTACCTTCAGCAAATACGAAATGCTACCAAAACACTGTGGGAGAAGTAGACTATGAGAAAACAATCTGGTCAAGTTCATAGCAGGGAATCTTCTGCAACTCTCCAACTGACAGTAAGTTTACTCTATCCTTAATTGCTTAAGCTGGTTGTATATGAATAAAGAATGATGTATAGTATTTGCAAGAGGCACCTTCTTTCGTAAATGTTGCAAATGTTTGTTTCGTCACTTTCATTATACAACATCAAGAATCAAGGTGTCTTTCTTTTATGCAAAATCACGAACTTGCTCATTTATAGATAAAACGATTTTATTTCAAAAGCGGTTTTTACTAAAAATACGTCTGCCGTTTTTGGTCATTATTACTATGCATTGATACCTGGTCAAATTTCTTCCGAAAACAGATGATTTCAGGAATCAACTTGTCGGCACACTCCTTTGTAGTATGTTGTCTATCTTCCATTGAAATCTCTCTTCTTTGGTGATACAATGTGCTACAATGCTTATCAAAAGTTACATCATTTTGGGGGACATTTACACTACAAAGGAGAATTTGATTTATGTTTCAGGTTTTTGTTGATTCAGCGGCAAATCTGCCTGCTGTCACTGCGAAAAAATACGATATCCATGTCGTTTCTTTCGTCAATCTTGTGAATGGAAAAGAGCTGGTCTGCTTCGACCCGGATCTGTCACCGGAAGAGGAGCTTTCCAAAGGAAAAGAATATTACAATGCCATGCGCACCGGCTGTGAAATCAAGACCGGACTGATCAGCACCGCAAATTTTGCGGATGCGTTCCGCACCGCTCTTGAGGCAGATCAAGATGTCATCTATCTTTCCTTAAGCAAAAACATCAGCGGAACTTATAACTCCGCAAGACTTGCTGCCGAGGATCTTCTTGAGGAATACGGCGGAAAACGTAAAATCCGCCTCGTCGATTCCCTGAATGCCTCTCTTGCACAGGGCATCCTCGCCATCTATGCCAGCGAAATGCGCGATCGAGGCATGAACGTAGACGAAGCGGCAGATCTTCTGGAAACCTACGTTAGCAAAATGAACGGTGTTTTCACCGTCGGCGATCTGAAATATCTTTCCCGTACCGGAAGAATCAAGGGAAGTGTCGCTGTGGTCGGAAATATGCTGAAAATCAAACCGATTCTGCGTGGAAGTGAAGATGGCTATATTGTTTCCTACAAGAATGTCCGCGGGCGCAAGGCCGTTTTAAATGAGCTGATTCGTCTTTTCTGTGAAACGATCGAAGAACCGGAAAAGCAGATCGTCGGAATCGCACATGCAGATGCCTATGAGGAATCTCTTTATATGATGGAAGAAATCCAGAAAAGAGTGAAGGTGCGTGAATTTATCAATACTTCTTACGATTACTGCACCGGAAGCCATGTCGGACCGGATACGATCGCTTTGTTCTATCTCGGAAAAGACCGCAGTCTTCTTTAAAAGAAATGACCAAACCAACCACTGCTGCTCCACTGTGTTTTTTCCAGAATTGCTATAGACAGAGGGAATACCGTTTCTTCCTTACATGTATAATTCCACCTGTTTTTCCACATACTACCCATACAGCACAAATTATGGAAAGTATGTGATGTACTCTCGGAGTCTTTCTGTGCTTGATTTTGTGAGATGATTTCTTGTCCGTTGTGCCTAAATTTCTGAGGCGTACACGGCGCGTACGTTGATGAAATTCGGGTGCAACTGGCGGAAAATCAGCCGCAAAAGCAAGTGCAGAAAGATTCCGAAAGTACATTGTAAAAACAGGAGGAATTTTTCATATGAAAGCGACGGGAATTGTTCGAAGGATTGATGATCTGGGGCGTGTGGTAGTTCCCAAGGAAATCCGGCGCACGATGCGGATCCGGGAGGGACAGGCCATGGAAATTTATACCGGACGGGAGGGTGAGATTATCCTGAAGAAATACTCACCGATCGAAGAGCTGGCGGAATGCGCAGCAGGGTTTACAAAATCGATTTCAACGGTGACCGGATGTCTCGTCTGTGTTTCGGATCAGGAACAGATTGTGGCGGCAAACGGGCCGGAACAGAAAAATTATCTTGGCAAGTCCATCAGCAGCCGGCTGGAGGAGGCGATTCTGAACCGGAAAACAGTACTTGCGCGTCCCGGTGAAAAGGCTTATTTTTCAATTTTGGAAAACACAGACAATACTACTCCTCTGCCGGAGCTCATCTTTCCGATTCTCTCCTCCGGTGATGCCATTGGTTCGGTCATTCTCTGCGGCAAAGACAGGGAGTCCCTGCCGGGCGACACGGAAAAGAAGCTCCTCCAGGTAGCGGCAACGTACCTCGGACGGGAAATGGAAAACTAAACAGGGGATTTATCGAAGGCAATTTATCAAAGGCTTTTTGCATCATCCGCACCGGTTATGCAAGAGGCCTTTTCCTGTTATTCTGTAATTCGAGATATTCCAATTTTATCTTGCTATTTACACCTGCATTGTCTACAATAAAAATGACGTGCACGAAAACCTTCAGCCGATACGCCCGAAGCTTTTCTGTGCCTGCTTTTATAAGCCGGGAAAAATTCCCGGAGTATCCTACATTACACAAGGAGGAATTTCCATTCATGAAATACATTGCAAAGAAATTCGGCTCTCTCCTTCTTACGCTGCTTCTTGTATCCTTTTTGTCGTTCTTTGCCTTTTCCGTCATACCCGGAGATGCAGCAAAATCGCAGCTTGGAACGGAGGCGACGCCGGAGCGGATTGAGGCTCTGCAAAAGGAAATGGGACTGGATCGGCCGGTTCTGGAACGGTATGCTTCGTGGGTAACCGGCTTTTTTCATGGAGATCTCGGCACCTCGTATTCGTACTCGATGCCGGTCGGAGAACTGATCCGCGATAAAGTTCCGATTACCATCGCTATCACTGTTATCGCATTCCTGATGATCCTTGTTGTCTCGATTCCCATCGGCATTTTCACAGCACAGCACGCCGGAGGCCATTTGGACCGGCTGATCATGACGATCAATCAGGTGATCATGTCTGTGCCGGGATTTTTCATCGGTATTCTGATCACGTATCTTTTCGGTCTGATTCTCAAATGGTTTCAGCCGGGCGCCTATGTGCCGATTTCTGAAAATTTTTCCGGTTTTATCGGTTATCTTGTTGCACCGTCTGCCGCCATTGCACTTCCGCGCTGTTCCATGGCTGTCAAAATGCTGCGCAGCTCTGTGCTCTCGCAGCTCGATGCCGACTATGTGCGCACCGCCTATTCCCGCGGAAATAGTACACGCCGTGTTATGTATCACCATGTGCTGAAAAACGCCCTGATTCCGGTACTGACCTTCTGGGGCATGACAATCGCAGATATTGTGGCAAACAGCATTATTCTGGAACAGGTTTTTTCGATTCCGGGCATGGGCAATCTTCTGATCACTTCGATCTCCAACCGCGATTACCCCGTGGTTCAGGGCATCCTTGTACTGATCGCCGCCCTCATTATTATCATCAATTTCGTGGTAGATCTGCTGTATGGCAGAATTGATCCGCGTATCCGCGTAAAAGACTGACGGGAGCTTTCGATCATCAGCTCCCGCGACCGAAAGGTCGTGGGAAGCCGCCCACGACAAAAGAAAGGGTTTTCATTATGAAAAAGAAACGCAATCTCACGCTGATCATCGGAGCTGTTCTCACCGCTTTTATGCTTCTGTTTCTTCTGATCGGCTTTTTCTACACACCGTACGACCCGGATGCAATGAACGGCGCAGCCAAGTTTGCTGCTCCATCTCTGTCGCACCCGTTCGGCTGCGATCACTTTGGACGCGATATTTTCAGCCGCGTCTTAAAAGGAACCGGTACAACCTTCTTCGTCGCTTTCGCTACTCTGCTGCTCGGCGGAACCATTGGTGTTCTTGTCGGTGCGTTCACCGGGTATTTTGGCGGATGGATTGACGAAATCCTGATGCGCATAAACGATGTCATTGTTTCCTTTCCGGGAATCCTGCTGGCGCTGGTATTTATCGCGCTGCTGGGTCCCGGCAAATACAATGTGATCCTTGCACTCGGTATCGTATTCATTCCGAGCTTTGCACGTATCACCAGAAGCGAATTTCTCGCACGCAAAGATATGGACTATGTCAAAAGTGCCCGTCTGATGGGTGTTTCCCATCTTCGGATCATATTTGTACATATCCTGCCAAATACGGTCCCATCCCTTCTTTCGATGGCAGCAATCGGTTTCAACAACGCCGTTCTCTCCGAGGCCGGCATGAGCTTTCTCGGCATCGGTGTCCAGCCGCCCGATGCCTCACTTGGACGGATGCTCTCAGAATCCCAGACGTATCTGATGACTGCTCCCTGGGGCTCTGTTTTCCCCGGCCTTGCCGTCATTTTACTGGCGCTTGGCGTATCGCTCCTCGGCGACGGATTACAGAAGAAAGGCGGTAACTGATATGGCACTTCTCGATGTACGTGACTTAAAAATTGCATTTTACGATACCACGCCACCGACCGAAGTGGTAAAAGGCATCTCCTTTTCCCTCGAAGAAGGTGAGACGCTTGGCATTGTCGGGGAATCCGGTTCCGGCAAAACGCAGACAGCACTCTCCATTCTGCAGCTTTTAAAGGAAAATTCCGCCGTATCCGGCGGAGAAATTCTCTACGAAGATTCTTCCGTTGCGCACGCTTCCAGCCAGGATCTGCAGCGCATCCGCGGAAAAGAAATCAGTATGATTTTTCAGGAACCGATGACCTCTTTAAATCCGGTTCTGACCATCGAAGAACAGATTGCAGAGGGACTGCTGATCCATGAGAGCTGCACACCGGCAGAACGTCATGAAAAGGTTCTTGCCATAATGCATGAGGTCGAGCTTCCCGACCCGGAAAAGCTTTGCAAAAAATACCCTCACCAGCTCTCCGGCGGTCAGCGCCAGAGGGTGATGATCGCTGCGGCGCTTATTACAGAACCGAAGCTTCTGATTGCAGACGAGCCGACAACAGCTCTTGATGTGACGATTCAGTCGCAGATCTTAAAGCTGCTGAAAAAAATCAATGAACGCCATCACACGGCGATTCTTTTTATCTCACACGACCTCGGCGTCATCCGTTCGCTCTGTGACCGGGTCATCGTCATGAATCATGGGACGATTGTGGAATCCGGCAGTGTAGACGATGTCTTTTTCCACCCGAAGGAAGACTACACCCGCCGCCTGCTCGATGCAATTCCGAACCGACGAACATCGCTGCGAAAGCGAATCAAAATCGCTCCAACAGCTCAATGGCCGACAGGCTCTGACAAAAAAGCTGCTCCGCCGGCGGAAAAGGAGGAATAACCCATGGAAGAAATCAGTCCGAACAACATTCTGGAAGTCAGCCATATTTCTGCCTCCTATCAGGAGGGAAAGCAGAGAAAAACGGTGCTTCATGATATCTCTTTCGAGCTTCATGAAAATGAAATTCTCGGTCTCGTCGGAGAGAGCGGATGCGGAAAATCGACACTCTCCAAAGTGATCTTAGGATTTATCCGCCCAGATGAAGGCGAAATAATTTCGCAGGTCGACCATCCGCAGATGATTTTCCAGGATCCGTTTTCTTCCCTGAATCCTGCGAAGAAAATCTCCTGGATTTTAGAGGAGCCGCTTCGGATGCAGAAAGTTCCAAAAGAAGAACGAAAAAAACGGGTTCTTGCGATGGCCGAAAGAGTCGGCCTCTCCGCAGAGCACCTGAAACGCCGCCCGCATGAGCTCTCCGGCGGCCAGCGCCAGAGAGTCAGCATCGCGGCCGCACTGATCCAGGGCTCACGTCTGATCCTTGCCGACGAACCGGTTTCCGCTCTCGATGTGACGATTCAGAAGCAGATCATGGAGCTGATGGTTCAGCTTCAGGAGGAGCTTCAGCTCTCGATTCTCTTTATCTCGCATGACCTCAACGTGATCTATCAGATGTGCGACCGGGTTCTCGTGATGAAAGAAGGCCGGATTGTGGAGAACGCGGAGACGGAAGAACTGTTTGCGTATCCGCAGAATGATTATACAAAGGAGCTTCTGGCGGCATCACCAGAGCTGTAGTTTTATTTCCAGCATTCTCTAAACACCCGAAGTACATTCTTGGAAAAGACCTTCTCGATCTCCTCATCTGTAAAGCCTTCGTGACTCATCACATCTGCGAGATGCTGCATATGCGCGGTATCCGGCACATCCGTTTCACCGCTGAAACCGTCAAAATCGGTTCCAAGGCCGATGATATCGATACCGCCGACGTTGCGCAGATATTTCATATGGCGTACCATATCCATCGTCGATGCCTTTTTCGCCGCCGGCTCCTCCTCGCGCAGAAACGACGGACAGAAATTGATACCGGTGGCGCCGCCACGCTCTGCGAGCTGACGAATCATTTCATCCGAAAGGTTTCTCAGATGGAAGCACGCGCCGCGCGCATTGGAATGGGACGCAATGACCGGACCTCTCGTATGCGCAAAAACGTCGCGGATTCCGGCATCATTTAAGTGTGATAAATCGATCACTATGCCGAGCCGCTCCATCTCCTCGACAAAGGCAATACCGGTCGATGTCAGCCCGTTTTCAAGATCCGGAAGATATGGCTTTCCCTCTTCCTGCGCCGGGTTCGGGAATCCAAGCTCATTCGGAAAGTTCCAGGTCAGCGTGGAAATCCGCACACCGAGATCATACAGTGTATGCAGCTTCTCTATGCTTCCCTCGTAGACACCACCCTCTTCGACGGTCATCACCGCACCTATTTTTCCTTCCTTCTGTACCTGCATCAGATCCGCATACGTTTTGATCTGACAAATGCGGTCCGGATACCGTTCCACCTCTGATTTCCAGAGATCAGCCAGCTTTCTCACATGCTCAAACGGTGTTTCGTCTTTCAGTCCCTTCAGGAACGTAAACAAAGAAAAGCACTGGCAGAGGCTGCCGCCCTTTTCCAGCTTATCCAGATTGATCTGAAGATCCGCATCCGCAAGATGCTCCTGTTTTTCCTTCCACTGCAGCGCCGGGATGGTGTCGCAGTGCATATCAATTACCTGAAACATGGCAATAATCCTCTTTTCTGTTTTTTCTCTATTCTATCATACTTCGCTGCATTCCTTCACAAAAACTGGAAGAAAACGTAAAAAACCGCCTGGCTCATGGTAAACCCATAAGGCTAGAGAAAATATATCTTTCCGGAATCGCAAAAAATTGGGGGTCCGCGTTTTTTCTCGAAAAAAACTTGCAAATCTCGTCTGAGATGATATACTTTTTGCATTGTGTTACTTTATGAAAGCACTGATCTTCCAAGAAAGTGCTTCTGCTTATGAAAAAGAAAGAGGTATCTATGCTCCAACTGATTGAAACCATCAACAATGCCGTGAACAATTTTATCTGGGGTGTTCCGGCTATGATCTGCATTTTCGGTGTCGGCCTTTACCTGAGTCTGCGCACCCGTTTTCTCCAGATTCGAAAATTCCCGTATGCGATCCGCACAACGCTCGGAAGAATGTTCCGCAAACGAGATGCTTCCGATGGCGCAATTACACCGTTCCAGGCGGTCTGTACAGCACTTGCCGCCACGGTCGGTACCGGTAATATTGCCGGTGTTGCCGGCGCTATCGCTATCGGCGGACCCGGTGCCGTGTTCTGGATGTGGGTTTCCGCCCTGCTCGGCATGTGTACGAAATTTGCCGAGGTAACACTGGCTGTTTTCTATCACGAGAAAAACGCCAACGGGGAACTCGTCGGCGGACCGATGTATTACATCAAAAACGGTCTCAGCAAAAAATGGCATTTTCTGGCCTATCTTTTCGCTGCTTTCGGTGTACTGACTGTGTTCGGAACCGGAAATGCAACGCAGGTCAACACCATCACAACCGCAGTCAACTCCGCACTAATGAATTACCATGTGATCTCAAAGGACGCAATCCCTACCTCCAACCTGATTCAGGGTATCATCATTGCGGTACTCGTAGCGCTGATCCTGCTCGGCGGTGTCAAACGGATCGCACAGGTAACAGAAAAGCTCGTTCCGTTTATGGCTCTGTTTTATATTGTCCTTGCCATCGGTGTAATTTTGCTGAATCTCAACCGGATTCCGTCTGTTTTCGTATCGATCCTTGAGGGCGCCTTCCGTCCCTCTGCTGTTACAGGCGGTATCGTCGGAAGCATGCTCATGAGTGTGAAAAAAGGTGTGTCTCGCGGTATTTTCTCAAACGAGGCAGGTCTTGGTACCGGTTCGATCGCGCACGCCTGTGCCGACACAAAAAAGCCGGTCAAACAGGGTATGTTCGGTATCTTTGAGGTATTTACTGATACGATCGTGATTTGTACCTTAACTGCACTTGTTATTCTCTGCAGCGGTACTTCCATCATCTACGGACAGGCTGCCGGCGCAGAGCTGACCATCAGCGGTTTTACCCTTACATACGGAAACTGGGTTTCGCTGCTCACCGCGTTCGCGATGTGCTGCTTCGCCTTTTCCACGATTCTCGGATGGGGACTTTACGGTGCACGCTGCATCGAGTTTTTGTTTTCCGAAAGAATCACAAAATATTTTATGGCCGCCTATGCGCTGGTTGCCATCCTTGGCGCCACCGCAAACCTCGGCCTGATGTGGAGCATTGCTGAGACCTTCAACGGTCTCATGGCGATCCCAAACCTGATTGCGCTCTTCCTGCTTTCGGGCAAGGTTGTGGAGCTTACAAAGGAATACTTTTCCGGAGAAGGCAAAACCCGGTAAAATTTCTTTTCTCGCGGCGCATTCCCTTCTTCTGTAAGAAAATCATGTAAATTCGCCTTTTCCCTTGACAATCAGGTTGCTACCCCTTACACTGTTAAAAGTTTATAGCTTGGTTTCACCTTCTTCTCGGCAAGCATGTGGGTAGGCCAGCAGCTCGCTGACGGCCTCGATTTCTGGGGCTTTTTGGGATCACTGATCCTTGGTGGAATCATTCTTGGTATTTATACCGGTCTGCTCGGCTACGTCGGTGCAAAAACCGGTCTGTCACTTGATCTTTTGTCCCAGAGAGCCTTTGGCGAAAAAGGTTCCTATCTGCCGTCAGCCATGACCAGTTTTACGCCGATCGGATGGTTTGGTGTCGGCTCCTTCGTTTCCGGCGGAACCGCAACTCCAAACTTCGCACGTTTTGCAAAGAACGGAAAATCTGGTGCCATCACCACAGTTGTGGCTTTCTTTATCGGAAATTCCCTGATGTTTTTCTTCGGTGCTGTTTCCTCGATCTTTGTCGGCGGAAACGATATCTTCGAGGTTATGGTCCGCCTGAACCTGTTCTACCTGGCTGTTCTCGTTCTCGGTCTTAATATCTGGACTACAAACGACAACGCTCTGTATACCGCAGGTCTTGGTCTTGCCAACATCTTCCATCAGAAGAAAAAACCGATGGTTCTCCTTTCCGGTATCATCGGAACGGTTGCCTCCGTATGGCTGTACTACAACTTCTGCGGCTGGCTCAACATTCTGAATTGTACCCTGCCGCCGGTCGGCATGATTCTGGTGCTCGCCTACTTCATGAACAAAGAGGACTTTGAAACCGATCAGCCGAAGCTTAAAACCATAGACTGGTTTGCGGTCGCCGGTGTCATTCTCGGTGCCATTGTTGCGAACCTCTTACACTGGGGCATCGCTTCCATCAACGGCATGGTTGTTGCCGCTGTATGCTACTGTGTCGGACAGGCCGTAAACAAAAGAAAATAACAATAACGCCCTTGGCATGTTTCTCGCTTTCATCCTGGAAACATGTTCAGGGCTTTTTATTTCTTCTGATTCGCGTTATAATGTATGCATAACTCTGCATAGTTATAATTTTCGAAACGAAAGGAAACTGCCCGGATGATCCATTCCACCGTATCTGCTCCCAAAGGAGAAAAAACAAAATACCGTCTTGCCGAATCCATGAAGGAGTGCATGAAAACAACACCCGTTGAAGAGATCACCGTGCGCCAGATCTGTGAAATCTGTGGTGTTACCCGCCAGACCTTCTACCGCAATTTTCTCGACAAATACGATCTGATCAACTGGTATTTTGATAAATTACTGACAAAATCCTTCGAACATATGGGTCGCGGAACGACCGTTTTTGACAGTCTGGAAAAGAAATTTACCTATATTCAGAAAGAAAAAGCTTTTTTCGCCGCTGCCTTCCGCTACGACAAGCAGAATTCTCTGCGTGAACACGATTTCGATCTGATTCTCGCGTTCTACGAAAATCTGATTCACGAAAAAAGCGGCAGTCCGGTTTCACCGGAAATGCATTTTCTTCTCGAAATGTACTGTCAGGGTTCCATCACCATGACCGTAAAATGGGTGCTTACCGGCATGGATCTGACACCTTCCGAGTTTGCCGCTCTTCTCGTCCGGGCAATGCCGGAAGACTTAAAAAAACTGTTCCGGAATCTGCAGCTGCTCTCTTAGAGCGCGTGTCAAAGTGGGGCTTGCAGATTGCGGAAATGGTTTTTCAGACACGCTCTGGTTATTTTTCACAAATTTTGTTCTGTTGTTTTTGTCACAATGGCGATTTTTTTTAAAGTGTTACACTTCGCTTCTTCTGTCACTTTCTTTTTCCCTTCCGGATTTGTTAATATAATAACAAGTTCAGTAAAACCATTTATTCATTTTAGAAGGGAGTTTTTCAATCATGGCAAATCGTATTAATTTAAATGCAACCTCTTATCACGGAGCAGGCGCTATTGCCGAGATCGCAAATGAAGCAAAGGCACACGGCTTCAAGAAAGCATTCGTATGCTCTGACCCGGATCTGATTAAATTCAACGTTACTTCCAAAGTAACCGATATTCTGGCCGCAAACGGACTCGACTATGAGCTTTACAGCGATATTAAGCCAAACCCGACCATCGAAAACGTAAAACACGGCGTAGAAGCTTTCAAGGCATCCGGCGCTGACTATCTGATCGCCATCGGCGGCGGCTCTTCTATGGATACCTCCAAAGCCATCGGTATCATCATCGCAAACCCGGAGTTTGAGGATGTCAGAAGCCTTGAGGGCACCGCACCGACCAAAAATCCGTGTGTACCGATCATCGCCGTTCCGACTACAGCCGGTACTGCTGCAGAGGTTACCATCAACTACGTTATCACCGACGTAGAAAGAAAACGTAAATTCGTATGCGTTGACCCGCATGATATGCCGATCATCGCAGTTGTTGACCCGGATATGATGTCCTCCATGCCGAAAGGCCTGACCGCTTCCACCGGTATGGACGCTCTGACTCACGCAATCGAAGGCTACACCACAAAAGCTGCATGGGAAATGACTGACATGTTCCATCTGAAAGCCATCGAACTCATCTCCAAATCTCTGCGCGGTGCTGTCGCAAACACCAAAGAGGGACGCGAAGGAATGGCTCTTGGCCAGTACATTGCAGGTATGGGCTTCTCCAACGTAGGTCTTGGAATCGCTCACTCCATGGCACACACCCTTGGTGCTGTTTATGATACCCCACACGGTGTTGCATGTGCCATGATGCTTCCGATCGTTATGGAATACAACCAGGAGTGCACCGGTGAGAAATACCGTGAAATCGCACGTGCCATGGGCGTTGCAGGTGTAGACGAAATGTCTCAGGAAGAGTACAGAAAAGCAGCGATTGATGCTGTTAAGAAGCTGTCCGCAGACGTTGGAATCCCATCTGTTCTCGAGGCAGTCAAAGAAGAAGATCTGCAGTTCCTTGCAGATTCCGCACACGCAGATGCCTGCGCACCGGGCAACCCGAAGGATGCAAGCGTAGAAGATCTGAAGGATCTGTTCCGCAAAATCATGGCGTAACGAACATAATTCGTTTCCCACATGCGAAGCGGATATTCGCAATCCGCTTCGCTACTTGCTCATAACCGAATAACTGCTCCGCAGTTTATCAGAAGGAGCTTGCACTCCTCCTGATACAAGCAAGTCCCCACCCACTGCTTATTGCTTTTCGCAATGGAAGCAGGGGACTTACTTGATTCGGTTAAATCACCCCGGAAAACAGAAGTTTTCATCCTGTTTTCCGGGGTGATTTTTCTTTTTATTTTACTGTATTTCCGTCTGCATCCACAGTCACGGTATTGACTGTTGCATTGTCGAGAACCATATTGATCATGCGCTCCATCATGATGTTGCGCACTACCGTATCTTCCCCGTAATAGTCATTGGCTGCTTTCAGGAAATCTTCCTGCGACATATTGGCATTGGCTGCCTCATCGTTTAAGATCTGCTGGTAATCCTGGTCATCTGTTGTCCAGCCTTCTGCCTCTTTTACGGCATCCAGAAGAAGGGCACTTTTTGCCATCGTTCCTGCATACGTTGCTTTCTCCTGATTGTAGGTCGCTCTGTCCGCATACTGCTCCAGATAGTCGTCCAGGGAAATGCCGTAATTCTGCAGATAGCTGGTATACCGTTTATCGTAATCCTCCTCGCCGAGAGTGACGTAGGATTTCGGGATTTTTGTGAAGGTACAGCCGTCTGCTACCTGCTTCATCGCATCGTCCTGCAAATTATTTTCCGCTGTCGTCTCATTTGCAGCCTCCAGCTCTGCGCGTTTTCCGGCACGGTATTCCTCCACAGTACTGTAATCTGTATTTTTTGCTACCCATGCATCATCGAGCTCCCATCCGTCAATGTTTTCTGCCGGGCGGGTAAACGCATTTACCGTAACGGTAAACACAACATCTTTTCCTGCCAGATCGGTACTCTGATAGCTGTCAGGGAATTTCAGGTTCAGATCCTTTGTCTCCCCTGTTTTCATTCCAATGACACCATCCTCAAATCCATCGATGAAGGTACCGGATCCGATCACCAGATTGTAGGAATCGCTGCTTCCGCCGTCAAACTCCTTGCCATCAACTTTGCCAACATAGGCAATATCGGCGGTGTCGCCTTTTTGTACGGTGGCATCCGGATCGTCCATGGTGACAGCTGTCTCTGCCATAATGGCCGTCTGTACGTCATCATCCGTTACCTGCTCTACTTTCTTTTCCAGTGTGAGCTTTTTGTAATCTCCAAGAGTTACACACTCTGCAGGATCAACTTCCTCATCGACAACCGGAATCCCGTCTACATCACTCGGGGAAGCGTATTCCTCAGAAGCTGTGCTGTCGGACGATGTGCTGCCTGCGCTCGACGCATCGGATGCTGAGGAAGCGCTTGTGCTGCTTGCGCTTGATACGGAACTGCTGCTTGTTGTATTGTTTTTTCCACATCCGCTCACACTGGCTGCTCCCAGTGTCATGAGCAGAAGCATAACTGCTGCTTTTCTTTTCATTCTTGAATTTTCCTCCATACTACGCCGTTCCCGGCGCGTTGTAAATCTCATTTTACCATACTTGTCTGATAAAAAAAAGGCTGGGGCTCCGATTTTAGAAATTCTTATGATTTTCGACCGTAAAATCGCCTGGATTGCGCTAAAATGTGTTTGCGTTTTGCCGAAATCAATGTTAGAATGTTCATAGACTGGCATTGTATGTTCCGATGCCCACATTATTTTTTGCAGAGGAGGAATAGAGGGATGAAACCCTGGATTATCGTATTAATCGTATTAGCTGTCATCGCTGTCATCCTTGGTCTGCTGTATTACTTCGGTAAAAAAGCACAGACAAAACAGGCCGCACAGCAGGAACAAATGGAGGCCATGAAACAGACTGTCTCCATGTTGATCATAGATAAGAAAAAGCTTCGCATGAAAGATTCCGGACTCCCACAGATGGTCATTGACCAGACACCGAAAATGATGCGTCGCGCAAAACTGCCGATCGTCAAAGCAAAAGTCGGTCCGAGAATCATGACCCTGATCTGCGACGCTGCTATCTTCGATCAGATCCCGGTGAAAAAAGAAGTCAAGGCTACCGTAAGCGGTATCTACATCACCAGCGTTCGCGGCATCCGCGGTTCTTTAGAGCAGCCGGCAAAGAAAAACGGCTTCTGGCAGAAAATGCTCCGCAAGGCACGCGGCGAGGAGAAATAAAATTTCATCTGAAACAAAAAGAAACACGCTTTGCGTGTTTCTTTTTGCTTTCGCGGCAGTCGCCAAGTTCTCGTGCAAGCCCGGACTTTGGCTCGTTGCTCGCGAAAATACCCGAGTTGAATGATTTTCATTCTTCCCGGGTATTTTTTTATAAATTCAGTTTTCCGCCTTCCCGCGGTCTTACCTCGATATCGATTACGCAGTCCCCCACGTAGCTGTCATTGATGTCGAGCGCGTATTCTGCCTTCAGTAAAATCTGATCCGGCGTCTCTTTCATTCTGACCTTCGTCGCCGCAACTCCCATGTTGATCATGCCATATGGCGTGTGATAAAACGAAATGTTCTTTTTATCCTCCTCAAAAATCATATGGACATCAATGAGGCCGCGCTTGCGCACCTCGAGGGCGTTTTCCGTAAATTTGATCATGTTGTGCGTCATCATGTCAAAGCCTTCGGTTGCCTCGTCGTAGATCAGAAAGTGATGGCCGTTTTTCTTGTAGTACGAACCCGTCGTCATAACCTCCACCGGTTCTTGTTCGCCGGATTCCTCATCCATCAGATACTGCAGTCCGCGGATGCTGATGAGTACGTCTTTTTCCATCCTTTTCTGGTGTTCCTCTCTCTTTTCTGTATGTCGTTTTTAATAGTTTTCAATCTGTACCTGTTTCGTATCGCTGATCTGCTCCGGCAGAACGGAATGTGCGAAGGCATTGAACCGCTCCACGCCGTCGCTTGCGAAGAACTGGTATTTCTGACGGCCCAGCTCATCGTTTCCCGGATTCTCCAGATCCAGCTCCCGCAGCAGTCTGCGCAGTGCCTGTGAGGTTTCGTATGCCGGGTTGACGAGTGTTACTTTTTCTCCGACTACTTTCCGCAGCAGAGAACGCAGCAGCGGATAGTGGGTGCATCCCATAATCAGCGTGTCGATGTCTTTATCCAGAATCTCTGCCAGATAGCGGCGCGCCACTTCCTCGGTGATCGGATCTTTTGTCCAGCCCTCTTCCACGAGCGGCACGAACAGCGGACACGGTTTTCCGTAAACGGTGATCGCCGGATCTGCCTCGGTAATGAGCTGCTGGTAGAGGCCGCTCTGAATAGTGCTCTCGGTTGCGATGACGCCGACGCGCTTGTTCTGCGTCGTCTCGACGGCCATCTGTGCACCCGGTTTTACCACACCGATGATCGGGAGATCGATCTCTTTTTCGATCGTATCGAGTGCCAGCGCGCTCGCGGTGTTGCAGGCGATGACGATTGCCTTGACCTGCTGGGTTTCCAGAAAGTGTACGATCTGGCGGGAATAACGGATGACGGTATTTTTCGATTTGGAACCGTACGGCACACGCGCGGTATCTCCAAAATATACGATTCGTTCGTCGGGCAGATTTCGCATAATCTCACGCACTACGGTCAGTCCGCCGACACCGGAATCAAAGACGCCGATCGGCGCCTGTCTGTCTGCTTTCATACTTTCCTCCATTTTTCATCCGGCATTACTTTTTTGTCATGCCGAATGGGGTTCATTTCCATATTTAATATATCTGAATTTTTACATTTCTTTTTTCATTTCACGACCCTGGTTAAAATAGGTCGCTGATACATTATTTTAACCCGAATGGAGGAATATTGCAATCATTTCTCTTGAAAGTCTTTCGAAAAATCCGCTTAACGCCAGAAAAACCGGAACGAAATCCGGTCACTTTTCAGGATTTCGCGGTAGGCGGCATCACTCAACAGATTCTGCAGCGGAATCCGGCTTTTTTCGACTTTTTCTGCACTTCCGCCGTCCTCGTTTACGGGGCGCAGGGCATCCGAAAAGCAGATGGACGGATACAGCATGCACCACCAGTTGTGCCCTTTGGCTCTGCCGATGTTGATCTGAAGAGCATCGTACGTTCCGGCGGGGAGAATATAATTGCCCGTTTCTTTTTCCTCAAAACTGGCTTTTCCGTACGTTACGGTGATATCGTCAGTACTGCCTCCTGCGCGCAGCGTCTGAAGGGCGGCGGCACGGATGGAGGGCTCGTTTTCACGCAGGATTTCTTCGGTTTCTGCTTTTGTTTCGGCTCCGTGCAGGATCGTCTGCAGTTCTTCGGCAACGGCATCGCGTACCTGAAGCTTGATCTGCTGGTCGGAGGCGCAGTCGCTGTTGGCTCTTACGTGAAAGCGCACGATCTTTGCAGCGACTTCCTGCTGCAGACGGGACTCGCGGAGAAGATTGGCGGTTCCGGAAAGGATCAGCGCCGCAATGCAGACGGGGAGCCAGCGGCGGCAGAAAATTTGAAATGCCGCCTGGAATTGACTTCTATGCTGGTTCCCAAATGTATTTCGGGGCTGCGCCTGCCTGTCCCTGGATTTCTTCTGTGTCTGATTTTGATTCCGTTTCCGGCTCTGTACTTTTTTCTCATTCATATGCTGCCTCCTGTTTTTTCCAGTTTTGCCGGATTTCAAAACTTTTATACACAGACACTCACTGCCCGCTCCGATATTCCATACACTTTAAACCTTTTACGGCGCTTTCGGAATCCACGAAATGCTCCTTTCGTTTTCCCACGCATAGCACAAGTCCGCCAGTGTCACCGCCTCTTTTCTTTTCACCCGGTTGTCATAAATTCCGCACAGGTACTCACCGACGGACTCCACCTGTTTTCCGTTCTGCTCCATGATATCTTCTGGTTTTTCTGCGTGAAACAGATAGGCACTGTGCCCAAGCGCACGGTCCTGTTCCAGGTACTTCAACAGTTCTTCCATCCGTCCCCGGTCACTGAGCAGTGCATCGGAAAATACAATCGCCTGGACGTGTCCGGTGTCGAGATCATATTCCTCTGTGCTGTCATATTGCTGCGCAATCTCCTCAAACGTCTCCGCTTCAAAGAACAGCGATGCGGGGTCCTCGTCGGTTCCCTCCTCCTGCTCATCCTTTCCCTGGCCGGTCACCACCGCAAGATTCGCAGGCGCATACCAGACGCGCCATTTACCGCCAGCCGTCTCCTTTTCTCCGCCGCTCTCACTGACCGCCGTCCCGGTTTCTTCCCCAGTTTCACTGTTTTCCGGCGCAGTCGCCTCTTCCGACACATAATCAAAGGCAACCGCCAGTGGATACAGCCGCTTTTCCGGCTCTACTGCCCCGCAGGATGACAGGAAAATCATACTGCCCAGCGCCAGACACACAAGCCGCAGTTTTTTCATATGCTTCTGGCAGAAGCCGAGCAGCACCGTGATGGCAAGGAAAAACGGAAAGTAACCGTACCGGACCGACCAGCCGCTTTCCGCGCATGACAGCAGCCATATAAAAAGCACTGTACCGATCCGTACATAGAGATTCTGCGGTTTCCACAGTCCCGTCTTCTCTCCGATCAGCGATACGTAAAACAGCAGACTTCCCAGTGTGAACAGCAGTCCCATCAAAAGAAATGCCATCCACAGAATATCAAACCGCTCCAGAAATCCACCCGGCAGGCTCGTTCCTGCCATTAACAGTAAGAGCGGGTCCTGCGCCGCAGCCGTGCCGCGCCGGCCGAAAACGCCGAGCAGCGCCATGCTTCCTGCAATTACAAGAAGCCCCGTTTTCCAGATACTCTGCGTCACCGGAAGAATGACACTCCTGTGCTCTTTCTGCACATGCCCCAGTAAAAAAGGCAGCAGCGCAATCGGTGTTCCATTTTCCAGTGTTCTCCACACATTCCGCCCAAAAAGTATTCCGTTATCCACAATTTCAACAGACTTTGCTGTCTTCCAGGCATCCTCAAACGAGAAAAAATGCATCTGCGGAACCGTCAGCAGAAGCAGAATCAAAATCCCGCCCACAATCCACGGATAGAGTGCTTCCGCCAGCCGTCCTCTTTTCTGTACTTCACTGCCGACACCAAACCCGGCCGCCGCGAGCAGAAACAGTCCGCAGAGCTCCTGCGGTACACCCGCTGTCAGATACGCGGCGGCAAGCTCCGCCATTCTGCGAAGCAGTGTTCCGCCGAGGAAAAGCAGATAACACAGATACATCACTGCCAGAAGGAGTTTCCCAGCCTTTCCCATCACGCTTTCCAGGCGGCAGTAAAGCCCGCCAAGGCGCACGAGATAAATGCACCACACCGCCAGCAGCCCATATCCAACGAAAATCCCTGCTATACCGGGCAGGCCGTCCGATGCGCCGTACGCTGCGAGCTGCCAGAATGCCGGGCAGAGCAGAACGAGCACGATCTGGCGTTCCATCTGGCGCTGTGAAATTCTGTCATTTTCCGAAAACATGCGTCACTCTCCCCTTTCCTGTTTTTCTTCCGGCTCCGCAGCTTTTCTGTTTTTCCGCAGCCGCACTCTCTGATCGCGCTTTGTAAAGACCGGCCGCTCCCGCATCTGATGCAGCGGCGGGCGCCCGCCATACGGAATCCTTCGGCGCATGGTAGCCCGCAAGTCCTTTCCCGACGAACGGCATCAGATAGGGAATACCAAAACTCGTAAGCCCGGCGAGATGACCCGCGAGAAGAAACGTGCCGAGCACCATGCCGAAAATGCCGAGCCATCCGCCGAGCAAAATGAAGCCGAATTTCAGCAGCCGGAACGGCGCACCGAACTCTTCGTTCGGAATCGCCAGCGAACAGAGCGCCGAAACCGCAACCACAACGACGGTCATCGGGCTCACCAGATTGGCGGAAACCGCCGCATCTCCGATGATCAGCCCGCCCACAATTCCGATCGTCCCGCCAAGCGGCCCCGGCATGCGCACACCGGCCTCGCGGATCAGTTCAAAAGCAAATTCCATCAGAAGAATTTCCAGAATGCCGGGGAACGGAACGCCTTTCCGCGCTTCGGCGAACGCCAGCAGGAGTTTGGTCGGAAGCACCTGCGTGTGAAAGCCCGTGACAGCCAGGTATCCGCCCGAAATCCACAGGGCGAGAAAGACCGCCGCATACCGCAGCAACCGCTCAAATGAGACGATCAGAAAATGATGATACCGGTCCTCACTGACCTTTAAAAAGCTGTCAAATGATGCCGGGAAGAGAATCCCGACCGGGGAATTATCACATAAAAGCAGGATTCTTCCGTCCAGAATCTCCATCGCCGCGCGGTCCGGCCGTTCGGTCGTCTCGAAGCGCGGGAACGGCGATTTCCACTGCGGTTCGCAGAGCTGCTCGACCATGCCGCTGTCAAAAACGCCGTCCACTTCCCAGCCGGCAATCTGCTGTTTTACCTCTTCCAGAAATTTCGGATAAATCAGCTCTTTCTCATACACCAGAGCCAGAACCGTATCAGAACGCGCACCAAAATGTATCTCCTCCACTTTCAGATCGGTGGTCCGCAGACGCTTGCGGACGAGTGCTGTGTTGGTTTTGACGGAATCGGAAAAGCCCTCGTTTGAGCCGCGCAGCACTTTTTCGGACTCCGCTTTTTGCACTCCTAAATTGGGATAACCCTTCGATCCGATCTTGACTGCGCGTTCATAATGATCCACAAAAAGAATTGCATTTCCCGCAAGCATGGAAGCGAACGCAGCTTCCATAGTATCAAATTCCAGTGCATCCGAAATTCCGAGCTGATTTTCCGAGAGAACCCCCGGGATATCTGCCTCGGGAACCTCCATCAGACGGTTCAACAGCTTCCCGATCACGGAATCCTTCAACATAACGCAGCTCACCGCCACTTCTACGTAGATCAGCAGCGCACCGGTTCCGCCCGTTTTGCCGAGTTTCATCGGGCGGATCTGAATATCATCGCAATTTTCACACCATGTACGGATCACGCTTTCATTTTCCGCCAGTGTGAGTGAAATCTGCGTCTTCTCTTTTTCCATGCCTGCGTCCCTCCTTCTCCTCCTTTTGAAAGCTTCCGAAAAACCATCTGGAGAAATATACTCTGCAAAATTCCATAAAAAAACATTCTGTCACGATTTTTTTACTCTGTAACAGAATGTTCCTTTTTCGAAATTTTATACGCTTTTATTTTTCTTCTACGCCCGTCATGCTCTGGTGATGTACGGTCTGCATAATACTCTCCTGCTGTCGCTCGATATGCTCGCGGATCATCTTCTGTGCGCCTGCAAGATCCCGATTTTTCATATGTTCATAGAGGGCATCGTGCTCCTCAACCAGGGAACGTCGGGATTTTACATCCTTTAAATATTCAATCCGGTAACGGTACATTTGCTCCCGCAGATTGTTCAGCAGCTGAATCAGGCGCTCGTTGTTCGTCGCCTGATAAATCACATCATGGAATGCCACATCTGCCTGTGCAAGCTTCTGCAGATCATCCGTCTCTGTTGTCTCCAGCATTTGTTCAAAGCTGCGCGATGCCTGATAAAGCTTCTGCAGTTCGCTCTCTGTAATCCGCTGACACGCCAGTTTTACCGCCAGCTCCTCCAGTCCAAGCCGCACCTCCAGCACATCGTTCAGGTCTTTTTCCGTGATCTGTGCTACCTGCGCACCCTTCCGCGGCACCATGATCACAAGGCCGTCCAGCTCCAGCATACGGATCGCCTCGCGGATCGGGGTACGCGAAACGCCGAGCTGATTTGCCAGCCGGATCTCCATCAGCCGTTCACCCGGCTTTAACTCCCCGCGCAGAATCGCCTGGCGCAGCGTGCGGAACACGACATCGCGGAGCGGAAGGTACTGATAATCCTCCATCTGCAGGTCTAACTCATTTTTTGCCATACTTTGTACCTCCCGGTTTTGATACTGTAGTCAGGAATGTCTGTTTCGACAGTCCGCTTATTTTTAACTGATCGCGGGCAAATTCTGCCTTGTCCGGATCGTCGAAAATGCCGAATACGGTCGGGCCGCTGCCGCTCATCATCGCATTGACCGCACCGTTTTTCATCATCTGTGCCTTGATCTCATCGATCACCGGATACGCCGGACACGTCACGGATTCCAGCACATTTCCCATGCGGTCCGTGATGCCGTACAGATCGTGATTCCGGATCGCCTGTACCATGCCATCGATATCAGGATGATCTGTCACCTCGTCAAGATGCAGGTTTCCATAGACAAATTTCGTCGAAACATTGATGCCCGGTTTTCCGATCAGCACGTAGCACATCGGTACGCCGGGAAGGGATGTCAGCTTTTCGCCGATTCCTTCTGCCAGCGCTGTACCGCGCATCACACAGTACGGAACATCCGCACCGATCTGCACACCCCGCTCCATCAGCTGGCGTTTCGTCAGACCCAACTGAAACATGCGGTTAATTCCTACCAGTGCTGCTGCCGCATCCGAGCTTCCGCCCGCCATGCCGGCCGCTACCGGGATAAATTTTGTCAGGTTCATATCGACACCCTGACGGATATCGAATTCATCCATCAGAATCTTTGCCGCTTTGTATACGAGATTTCCGTCATTACACGGAAGGAACGGCAGATTGGTTGTCAGCCTTATGCCGGGTTCTTTGCTCTCCTTTATTTCCAGCTGATCGTACATCTGGATCGTCTGCATTACCATGCGGACTTCATGGTAACCATCCTCTCTTTTTCCGGTCACATCAAGACCAAGATTTATTTTTGCAAGCGCACGCAGTTTCATCGTAAGCACCACCTTCGGTAATGTTTTTTGTATACATAGATATTAATGGATTTTTCTTCTATTTTCAAGCTTTATCTTCTGTTTTTGTACATAATTTTATACAATTCAGTTCAACAGACTTAGAAACGCAGGCGTAAGCAGTGGCTGCGTGAAACGACCAAGAACAAAATAAGAGTTTACGAACCTGTCGAAACTTGCTATAATTTTCATCAGATATCAGGGCAAAAGATCAAAAAGCCGGTGCAAGCTCGCTTGCAAGAGGATTTTTGATCTCTTGACCCCAACATTTTTGCCAGATGCCAGAGCATGTCTGAAAAAACCTTTTCGTAAGCTGCGAATCTCAGATTACGGAAAATTTTCTCAAACACGCTCTAGAGCGTGTCTGAAAAAGGCTTTTCGCAAGCTGCGAGTCCCAGTTTGTGGGAGATTTTGTCCGAATGAGGGCGGCGTAGCGGGCTACGGCAACCGAAAGAGGGCAAAATATACCATAAAGTGGGGCTTGCAGCTTGCGGAAATGATTTTTCAGACATGCTCTAGCTTCTGCGAAGGAAAAGGAAGTAGCTTTTTATGAGTTCACAAAGATCTTATTCATTTTCCCGCCAGGTTCTGGTCAACGGAATCCGCGATGGCATTCCGATCGGGCTTGGCTATTTTGCGGTCTCGTTTTCGCTCGGCATTGCAGCGCGTAAGGCAGGTCTTAGTCCTTTTCAGGGCTTTCTCGCCAGTCTTTTCAACAATGCTTCCGCCGGAGAATACGCTGCCTTTACACTGATTGCCGCCAACGCAGGCTATCTGCAGGTCGCTATCATTACGCTCATCGCCAATGCGCGGTATCTTCTGATGAGCTGTGCGCTTGCCCAGCGTTTTTCGCCGGACACGCCGTTTTTCCACCGTTTTCTCATTGGTTACGATGTAACGGATGAACTGTTTGGCATCACAATCGCGCGCCCGGGCTGGCTGAATCCGTATTATACATACGGTGCCATTCTCGTCGCTGCTCCCGCGTGGTCGATCGGCACGGCTCTTGGCATTATTGCCGGAAATCTGCTGCCGCTGCGCGCTGTCAGTGCCTTAAGCGTGGCGCTGTACGGCATGTTCCTTGCAATCATCATTCCCCCGGCGCGAAAGAGCCGTGTGGTAGCGGGTCTTGTTGCCGTCAGCTTTTTCTTAAGCTTTATCTGCAGCTATCTCCCGGGCATCTCCACTCTCTCCGACGGAACCAGAACGATTCTGCTCACCGTTCTGATTTCCTGCGCCGGAGCTATCCTGTTCCCGGTAAAGACAGAGGAGGAAAATGCTGATGTACAATAATTATATCTATATCGCCGTCATGGCTCTGGTTTCCTACACAATCCGGATTCTGCCGCTGACGCTGATTCGGAAGCCGATTAAAAATCAGTTTATTCAGTCGTTTCTGTACTACGTTCCATACGTGACGCTGTCAGTCATGACCTTCCCGGCGATTGTCCATGCAACACAGAGCCCTGTTTCCGGCGCACTCGCGCTTGTCGTCGGCATCGCAGCCGCATGGTTCGGTGCAAGCCTGTTTCAGGTTTCGGTGGCATGCTGTGCCGTGGTGTTTGTGATTGAATTATTTTTGTAATAGAAATGAGCCGCCCTGTGGGAACAATCCTTTTCCCCGGGGCGGCCCGTTTTGTATATATTACTTTTCTGTTTCTGTTTTTCTGAAATGATAAACGCTGACCGAAGCCGCCGGCAGTGCAATCTGGAAGGAGTCTTTTTCCCGTGCAGGTGCTTTTCCTTCTTTGCAGCGGACTCGGTTCGGATGTTTCGCATCATTGTAGTTCTGCGGATCTTTGGAGTACAGTGTTTTGGCCTCAACAAATTCCGGACACTGTTTGAATTTCAATTCGATTTTCTTTGATTCGCTGTAGCTTGTATTTACGAGGTTGACGTAGATATCATCATTTTTGATCGAAGCAAAGATGCAGACCTCAGGATCTTTGTTCTTTTCCTCAAAGCCAAGCGTATACGCACCCTGATGCACCTGATACATATCGAACACATCGTAGTTTGGTGTCAGAATACAATGCTCACCATCCGTCAGGAACAGGGAATTCAGGACATTGACAGATTGTGCCACACATGCCATGCGCACATCCCCGGTATTGCGGTGGAAGATGTCGAGCGTCAGTGCAGTTGTAACGGCATCGCGCATCGTACACTGCTGATACAGCGCCGGGCGCGCATTAAATGCACTGCTGTGCCAGTTGCCCCACTCGCCGACAATCAGTTCACATTTTCTCGGTGCCGCCTGGAACGGACCCTCCGGTTTCGGAAGTGCCTCAAGACCGGCGTCTATCAGGCGGCGCTGCTCGTGAATGACATTTTCCAGCTCTTTGCATCCATTGATCACGTCATACCACTGTTTTTCATCGAACTTTTTCTCTGTCTGAAGCTGTTTCAGATTCCAGTTGTAAAAATGGAGATCATAGCCGTAAAGCGATGGCATACGGTATTTTCCCATCTCCTTGAAAAAGTCTTTCGTCCACGCAACACGCTCTTTTGGCTTGTTTCCATCCGGACCGCTGGCAATGCATTTTGGCGGAAACGCCTGATCGCCCGATCCAAAGGACGGACAGGACGATGTAAATTTCCGATATTCATCTGCATACATCTGCGGCGTCATTTTTCCGCCGCCATCCCAGACTTCATTTCCAATACCCCAGTATTCTACCTGAAACGGCGCTTCGTGTCCGTTTACCTTCCGCTCTCTGGTAAGTGTTGTGGATTCTCGCCTGTTGCAGTATTCCATCCATTCACGCATCTCTGCCGGAGAACCTGTCATCATGTTGATATTAAACCATGGCTTTGCGCCGATCATTTCACAGAATTCCATCATCTCGTGCGTACCGAACTGATTCGGATCGGTTTCAAATGTACCAAAATTTTCATTATAAGTAACCGGCCTGTTCTCTCTTGGTCCGATACCGTTTCTCCAGTGGTAAACATCCGCATAGCATCCGCCCGGCCAGCGGATCACCGGCGGATGCAGCTTTTGAAACGCATCCACAAGATCTTTGCGGATTCCATGATAATTCGGAATCTCCGAATCCTCACCGACCCAGATGCCATCGTAAATACAAGAACCAAGAAATTCTATAAAGTGTCCCTGCAGCTCCGGGTAAATATAGTTCTCTCCGATTAATTTTCGAAACGTAATTTTTTGCATACAGACTTCCTCCCCTGTAAGAAATTCAGCACCACAAAGCGCGAATTACTGCGTCACAGATTTTTATCATACTCTGGTACGCCTTCCCATCGGCTCCTTGTAATTCGCGCTCTGCAATACTGCCTTTTGCGTATTATTTTGGGTCTTTGCTATATATTTCAGTATAGGACATGTCGAAAAAAAATACAACGTGTTGCCGGAAAATCCCAACGTGTGTCTGAAAAGAATTTCCGAAGTAAAACCTGATATGAGATCTGTTCACGCGGGCTATAACAGCTGAAGGAGGACAAGCGTTACGCAAAGTCTGGCTTGCAGCCTGGGGAAATGCAATTCTATGCTTGACATCTGATATTATCAGTGATATATCATTAGTATAACCAGATAGTATGCAAAACTTATTGTTTATCCGGATAAAAAACACACAGGAGAACTTCAATGGATCAGAAATTATACAACAGTTATGTAAAGATTTTAAAGAACGAACTTGTTCCGGCCCTCGGATGTACCGAACCGATTGCGATTGCCTATGCGGCTGCGAAAGCACACGAGGTGCTCGGACAGATGCCGGAGAAGATTGAACTTTGCTGCAGCGGAAATATTATCAAAAATGTAAAAGGCGTTAAGGTTCCAAATTCCAACGGACTGAAGGGAATTGATGTTGCGGCAACACTCGGTGTTGTCGGCGGACGGGCAGATCGTGAGCTTGAGGTTCTTGAGGACGTAACCGAAGCAGACATCGAAAAAACAAAAGAGCTGGTACAGCAGGGATTCTGCACCTGCACGTTAAAAGAAGGCGTAGAAAATCTCTATATCGTTGCAAAAGTCATTGCCGGGGAACATAGTGCGGAGGTTACCATTGTCAACCGCCATACACTGATTTCACGCATTGTAAAGGACGGCGAAGTGCTCTACCAGATTGCCGCACATGAGAACTCTCCGGAATATGTAGATAAAAGCGTGCTGAATGTCAAAGACATTCTCGAATTTGCCGATACAGTAAAAATCGAAGATGTCAAAGACATTCTTGACCGTCAGATCACCATGAACTCTGCAATTTCCGATGAAGGCCTGAATCATCCGTACGGAGCACAGGTAGGCCGCACCCTTCTGAATGATTATGGCAATGACGTTAAAATCCGTGCCCGTGCCCGCGCAGCTGCCGGTTCCGATGCACGTATGAGCGGCTGTTCCCTTCCGGTTGTCATCAATTCCGGCAGTGGAAACCAGGGTATGACCGTTTCTCTTCCTGTTATTGAATTTGCAAAAGAATGGAACGTTTCTCAGGATAAACTGTACCGCGCACTCGTTGTCAGCAATCTGATCGCCGTTCATCAGAAAAAATATATTGGTAGCCTTTCCGCTTACTGCGGTGCCGTCAGCGCAGGCTGCGGCGCAGGAGCTGCCATCACCTATCTTTCCGGCGGATCGTATGAGGATGTCAGCCTGACCATCGTCAACACCATCGGAAACGTCGGCGGTATCGTCTGCGACGGAGCAAAATCCTCCTGTGCAGCAAAAATCGCATCCGCTGTTGATGCCGCAATTCTGGCTCATTACATGGGCCAGCACCACAGAAGCTTCCAGCCGGGAGAAGGTATCGTGCGGGAAGATGTCGAGGATACGATCAAGAGTATGGGATACATCGGAAGAGTCGGCATGAAAGATACCGATACGGAAATCCTGAATATTATGATCGACCGTGTGGATATTGACGAAGTTTGTAAATGACAAAAGTATTACGATAGACAGCCATCTGGGCAGACTTGCACAGATGGCTTTTTATGCTACTCTTTCTGTCCACCCTGAAAACCTCTACGATGCCCTCATCCGGGCAAAATCTCTCGTAAATTGTGACACACATTTTGCGGAAAACCTTTTTAACAGACTTTTTCAAACAGGCTCTGATTTTGATTTGAAAAAACGGAGGTTCTGCATTATGATAAAGTACAAGGAATCTATGTACTGGCTTTACCGCTTCCGAAAAGCTATGGTGTCTTCCTTGTGACGGATTCTGTAAAATAAACAGGAAGCAGAAAGAGAGTATCTATGAAAGTATTAGTCTTCGGTTCTTTAAATATTGATTACGTCTACTCCGTCAATCATTTTGTCCGGCCAGGTGAAACGCTTTCGGCGGATGACCGGCAGATTTTCAGCGGCGGAAAAGGGCTGAACCAGGCGATTGCTTTTGCAAACTATGGTCTGGAAACGTGGCATGCCGGCGCTGTTGGGGCGGAGGATTCTGCTCCGCTGCTGGAAACGCTGAAAGATGCTGGTGTTCACACGGATCTTGTTCTGAAAAAAGAAGGATCATCGGGACACACGATCATTCAGAATACACCGGAAGGTGAAAACTGTATTATTCTCTTCGGCGGTGCAAATCAGGAAATCACAAAGAAAGATGTAGATCATGTCTTAACTTTCGTGGAATCTGGCGATTATCTGGTTCTGCAGAATGAAATCAGTGAGATCCCTTATCTGATGGACTGCGCGTACGAAAAAGGCATGCACATTGTGCTGAACCCCTCACCCGTCAATGAAAAGATTTTCCAGATGCCGCTCGAAAAGGCTGAATATCTGATTCTGAATGAGATTGAGGCAGCTGCAATTTTAAAAGAAACGGATGCTGCCCTTGCTGAAAACGCGGATGGCACTGCTCTGCTGAACGGACTGGTTCACAAATTTCCGGATAGCAAAATTGTGCTCACCCTCGGCAAAGAAGGTTCCATGTATGGCTATCACACCAAACGCTGCGCACAGGGCATTTTCCCGGTAAAAACCGTTGATACCACAGCGGCAGGCGATACCTTTACCGGATACTTTGTCGGTGAAATCATAAACGGAAAAACACCGGAAGAAGCACTCAAGACTGCCGCCATGGCATCTGCGATTGCGGTAGGGAAAAAGGGCGCCAGCACATCGATTCCGACGCTTGCGGAAGTCAGGGACTCTTTATAAAAGATTCAGAAAATCGGCGTAGCAAACATACTACAAATATGATATAGTATTCGCACGAAACAAGATCAGTATACCAAGATATTCATATCCGTTCGCATCTTTCCGATCCTGAACTGGGCCGCACCTCCATCGCCGAGGAAATCCACATGAACCCGGACTACCTGTCCCACATTTTCAGCACGAATGCAGGAGCATCGCTCAGCAGCTACATCATGGACGAACGCATGGCTGCCGCCAAACGCCTCCTTGCCACTACCGGCTTCTCCCCCCAGCAAATCTGTGACCAGATCGGAATCGCAACCGTTTCCTACTTTTACCGGCAGTTCAAGAAACGCAGCGGGGTGACACCGCAGCAGTATCGGGAGAAGCATTTTCATGGATAATCACGAGCACCGGAGCATGCCTGAAAAAGGTCTCCAGCGCGCAAAAAAAACAGAGTGTATTGGGATTTTTCGTTCCCATGCACTCTGTTTCATTTCTTACCCGCAAAAATCCGCCAGATCCTCTTTCAGATAATTCTGCGTCTTCTCCAGATCTTTCTCCCGGATGCTCTGCATAATATCGTTATGATGCGCAATGTCCAATGCCGGGTTTACGTTGGACCAGGTTTGCCAGTAAAACTGGGCGTAAGCGCGTTTTAAAACGTTCATGGTGCGTTCAAGCTCCTGATATGCGTAAGCGTTGCCGGAGAAGGAAATCAGCTTCAGATGGAATGCTGTATTTGCCTCCCAGTGATCCCAGACGCTGTCGGTGCTCTGCTTGCATCTCTCGTCGATTTCAGCGAGCTCCGCCAGGTTTTCTTCGGTGATGTTTCCGATCGACTGACGAAGGTATCCGCCTTCAAGAACGAGACGGAAATCCAGGATATTCTGTGCCTCCTCGCGGGATACGCTGACGACCTGATAGCCGAAGCGCGGGAAGCTGCGGAGAATTCCCTCGTTGCAGAGCGTTACCAGCGCTTCACGGATCGGCGTCTTGCTGCAGCCGAATTTCTGCACGAGTTCCTGCTCGTTGATGATCTGGTTCGGTTTATATTCATCGGTAAAAATGCCGTTCAAAATGGCCTGGTATACCATGTTTTTGAGACTTTCCTGCTGTTTCTTCATCCGGAAAAACTCCTCACTTTTCATATTCTCGGCGCCGCAGAAATGTGCTTCCGGCGCTGTTTTTTATCATAACAAAATTTTTTTCACTTGTAAATGCCGGATCCCGCGATTTCCCAGCCTTTGCTTTCCAAAGACCTGTTTTAGAAAAAATTCAGAAAGACATTGTGGCAAACATAATACAAATATGATATAGTATTAGAACAAAGTCGAATAGGTTTCAGAAGGATTCTTACCTTAAAAATTCCCAGAAGAGTGGATAAGCGGAAAGGACAAGGTAAGGAACAAATGAGTAAAAAAGACACTGTTACAAAAGCATTCATGCGTGAAAACACTGTGTTTGCGGACGCTTTTAATTACCTGATTTTCAATGGAAAAAAGGTGATTCAGCCGGAACAGCTGCAGGAGCTTGACACAACGGAACTGGTGCAGCTGATCGCAAAAGGGAAAAACAACAAAAACGAGTCCGTTCAGAAATACCGGGACATTTTAAAGGCTGCTGTTATTATGGAGGATGAGAATGCGGATTATCTTCTGCTTGGAATCGAAAACCAGACGGAGATACATTATGCAATGCCTGTCCGAAATATGATTTATGATGCTCTGCAATATGGAAATCAGGTTGCAGCAATTGCAGCACAAAATGTAAAAGAAAAGAAAGCACCGACACGCGCAGAATTTCTGTCAGGCTTCTACAAAGCAGACAAACTCCGGCCAGTCATCACTCTTGTGCTTCATTTCGGAGCGAATCCATGGGATGGCGCTACTTCCCTGCATGAAATGATGGATTTTCCGCTGGAAGAAATGCGGACATTCATTCAGGACTACAAAATTCATCTCATCGATCCGGCAGCGCTTGAACCAGACGAACTCGAAAAATTTTCAACCAGTCTGCAGGAAGTGCTCGGCTGTATTAAGTATTCAAAGGATAAAGAAAAACTGTCTTCCTTTATCCGAAATAATACAAGAATGATGTTAGAAATAAACGCCGCCAGAGTAATTCAGGCAATCACAAACATAACCTTAGATCTTTCAGAAGAAGTGGAGGAAGTAGACATGTGTAAAGCAATTGATGACATGATGCAGGACAGCAGAGAGGAAGGTAAAGCAGAGGGCAGAACAGAAGGTATTCTGTTTGCACTTACCGGGCTTGTTCGGGATGGAGTTCTGAGCATAAAGGATGCAGCTTTTCGGGCGAATATGACAGAAAGTGCATTTGAAGCCGCAATGAAAAAAATATAAACCACGCAAAAAGGATGTACTGCAGTAATATTTTTAATCGTTACCGCAATACATCCTTCTCTTTTACTCTAAATCTCAGATCACATATTCATTCGCCTTCTGCATCTGCCAGTCCACGAGGTCTGCCAGGGTGATGTTGTCCACGACGCCGTTGATGGCGTCGTTCAGTTTCTTCCAGAGCAGAACGGTGACGCACTGGTCGGCGCGGCCGCAGTCGGTGCCGTCTTCGACGCAGTCGACCGGGGCAAGGCTGCCTTCGGTCAGCCGAAGGATCATGCCTACGGTGTACTCCTCCGGCTTCCGTTTCAGGGAATAGCCGCCTGCCGGGCCGCGGACGCTTTTTACAAAACCGGCCTTATTTAAAATCGAGATGATCTGCTCGAGATACTTCTCGGAAATCTCCTGCCGCTTTGCCACATCCTTCAGGCGCACCGGCTCTCCGGTGTTGTTCATCGCCAGATCCAGCATTAAGCGCAGCGCATATCGTCCTCTTGTTGAAACTCTCATTCACATTTCCTCCGAATCTTTATCCTATGATTTATTGTATCCCACATTCTCTACATAATCAATAGGAAATAGGAAATTTCAACGAAGTTTCCTGTAATTGAAAAAATATGCCTCTGACACGAAACCTTGTGCCAGAGGCGTACGTTTTATTTTACTATAACCTGTTTTTCAAATTTTACTGAACTGCCTTGAATGCCTCGTCCAGATCCTCGATAATATCATCGACATTTTCGGTACCGATGGAAAGACGGATGGTGTTTGGTTTGATTCCCTGATCCAGCAGTTCTTCCTCGGTGCACTGGCTGTGCGTGGTGGTTGCCGGATGGATTACCAGAGATTTTACATCGGCAACGTTAGCCAACAGGGAGAACAGTTCCAGATTGTCGATGAAATCTTTTGCTTTCTGTGCATCGCCTTTGATTTCGAAGGTGAAGATGGAACCGCCGCCGTTCGGGAAGTATTTTGCGTACAGTGCCTGCTGCTTTGGATCATCGGATACAGACGGATGATGTACTTTCTCAACCTGCGGCTGGCTCTCCAGATATTTTACAACTTTCAGTGCGTTCTCAACGTGACGCTCTACGCGGAGAGACAGAGTTTCCAATCCCTGCAGAAGCAGGAAAGAGTTGAACGGTGAAAGCGTAGCTCCGGTATCACGAAGAAGGATGGCACGTACTTTTGTAACGAATGCAGCCGGTCCAACTGCTTTTGTGAAGCTGATGCCGTGGTAGCTCGGGTTTGGCTCGGTCAGGGATGCGAATTTTCCGGATCCCTCCCAGTCGAATTTACCGCTGTCTACGATCACACCGCCAAGAGTAGTTCCATGGCCGCCGATGAATTTGGTTGCGGAATGAACAACGATGTCTGCGCCGTACTCGATCGGACGAACGAGGTATGGAGTTGCGAAGGTATTATCGACAACCAGCGGAATCTTGTTCTCATGTGCAATTTTTGCAAGTGCTTCGATATCTACAACATCGGAGTTCGGATTTCCGAGGGTCTCGATGTAGATGGCTTTTGTGTTCTCCTGAACGGCTGCGCGAACCTCATCCAGATCGAATACATCAACAAATGTGGTGCTGATTCCGTACTGCGGAAGAGTGTGCGCCAGCAGGTTGTAGGAACCGCCGTAGATGTTCTTTGCAGATACGATGTGGTCGCCCTTCTGCGCCAGGTTGATGATGGTGTAGTTGATGGCTGCTGCTCCGGAAGCTACTGCAAGTGCTGCAACGCCGCCCTCCAGTGCTGCCATTCTCTGCTCGAAAACGTCCTCGGTCGGGTTGGTCAGACGGCCGTAGATGTTTCCTGCATCCTGGAGTCCGAATCTTGCTGCTGCGTGATCGGAGTTATTGAATACGAAAGAAGATGTCTGATAAATCGGCACTGCTCTTGCTCCGGTTGCCGGATCTGGATTTTCCTGTCCTACGTGAAGCTGTAAGGTTTCAAATTTAAGATTTCTTTCTGCTCTTGTTTTTTTGCTCATGATTTTATTCTCCTGTTCTGATTGTCTTTTTTATTTTCGTTTTTCTATTATTTGTCGGAACCGGTCGTCATTCTGTCTGTCCCCTGCTGCGAAGCGGCTCCGTTTTGATTCTGGATTTATCTGCTTACGCTGCAACACATGACATCATAGATCACGATTCGATTCTCTGCGAAAACTGCTCTCATTGACTTCGCTTCCTCTCGCTTTTGTGATATTTCCTATCTGTTTACAAGGGATATTATAGCGGCTGTCTTCTGTTTTGTCTAATACAGAAAAATAATGACTGGTTATAGGTTTTTCCTATATCATATCTTTACTGCCATTGCACTTTCTTTTGAATTTCCTATACCCGGTTTGCAAACGCAAATCAATTTTTATAGTACAAACTCTTTATACTTCCGGATCTCCTCCAGATACTGCAGTCCCATCGCACTGATCGACATTCCTTTTCTAGAAACGTAGCCGATCATCATATTTTCATCCGCGTGAAGCGGCACCGCACGGTAATCGCTGCCGTTCAGCTCCTCGCAGATGATTCCGGAACAGAGTGTATACCCGTTCAGGCCGACCATCAGGTTCAGCATCGTTGCGCGGTCGTTTGCCTTGATAATTCTCTTATATTCATACGTAGAAAGCACTTCCTCCGCCAGGAAAAACGAGTTGTTGCTTCCCTGGTCAAACGACAGACACGGATATTCCTTCAGTTCCTCCATGGTGATCTCAGTCTTGTCCGCCAGCGGATGATCCTTCCAGAGGTAGACGTATGTTCCGCAGGAAAACAGATCGTGGAACTCCAGGTTATTATCCTTCATCAGCTTGTTCAGCACTTTCGCATTGAAATCATTCCGATACAGGATGCCGAGTTCACTCTTGAAGTTCTTCACATCCATCAGCACATCGTACGTTCTCGTCTCGTAAACGGCAAACTCGTATTCATCCATGCCGAACTGTTTCACCAGCTCCACGAATGCCTTCACGGCAAAGCTGTAATGCTGCATCGACACGCTGAATTTTTTCTTGCCCTTGGTACGGTAAATATAGCGGTTTTCGAGAAGCTGATACTGATCGGTAACCTGACGGGCGTAGCCTAAAAACTCCTCGCCCTCCGGGGTCAGCACCGTTCCGTGGCTGCTGCGCTTGAACAGTTCAATTCCAATCTCCTTTTCCAGCTCCTTAATCGCGCCTGAGAGGCTTGGCTGTGAAATATAGAGTGCCTTCGCCGCCTCATTCATCGATCTGGAATCCGCGGCCTGGATTACGTAGCGAAGCTGTTGTAGTGTCATAAGTAAAGTTCCCTTTCTGGTATAATTTGATATACGAAACTGCCATTCGCGGAGGGGAGAGTTCCGCGGATGGCAGTTTACACATTTATGCATGATGTCTCGATTCAGAGCATACCGCTCTCAATCTTTATTTTGCAAACAGAGGGGTAGAATAGTATCTGTCTCCATTGTCCGGCAGAAGCACAACAATGGTTTTGCCCTTGTTCTCTTCACGTTTTGCCAGCTGAATTGCCGCATACAGCGCTGCGCCGGAGGAAATTCCTGCAAGAATAGCTTCCTCGGCTGCCAGATATTTTCCGGTCTCGAAAGCATCCTCATTTTCTACCTTGATAATTTCATCGTAAATGCTGGTATTCAGAGTCTCCGGCACGAAACCTGCGCCGATTCCCTGGATTTTATGCGGTCCGGAAACACCCTCAGACAGTACCGGTGAGGATGCCGGCTCTACTGCTACAATTTTTACTTCCGGTTTTTTCTCTTTTAAATACTCACCCGTTCCGGTGATCGTTCCGCCGGTGCCGACACCTGCAACGAAGATGTCAACCTCTCCGTCGGTATCTTCCCAGATCTCCGGACCTGTTGTCTTTTTGTGGGTTGCCGGATTTGCCGGGTTCACGAACTGGCCTGCGATGAAGCTGTTAGGGATCTCTTTTGCAAGCTCATCGGCTTTCTCGATCGCACCCTTCATACCCTTTGTTCCGTCCGTCAGAACAACCTCTGCGCCGTATGCCTTTACAATGTTGCGGCGCTCTACGCTCATGGTTTCCGGCATCGTAAGGATCATACGATAGCCTTTTACGGTAGCTGCCGCTGCCAGTCCGATTCCGGTGTTTCCGGAAGTCGGCTCGATGATAACGGAACCTTCTTTTAAGAGACCTTTTGCCTCAGCATCCTCAATCATCGCTTTTGCGATACGGTCTTTGACGCTTCCTGCCGGATTGAAGGATTCTACTTTTGCGATCAGTTTCGCCTGCAGTCCTTCTTTTTCTTCAATTCGTTTCAGTTCTACCAGCGGAGTTTTTCCTACAAGATCCAGAATGCTGTCATATACCTTTGCCATCGTTGATTTCCTCCTTACTTTTGCTCGCTTTTTCTCTATTTCCCTATTTCCTATTGAGTTTGTATGTTTTAAGTTGTTTCCATCTTATTCCAATCGTTTTAAAATGTCAACACATTTCACTGATATGATCAGAAAAGATGGTTAGAGCAGACCTGCAAGCGCAATACTGACCGCCATTCCGACCAGGGAAGAGAGCAATGCACCCGCCAGTGTGTACCGCGTTTTTTTGATGTGGACCGCTCCGAAATAGACCGCCATCGTATAAAAAACCGTCTCCGTGCACGACATCATAATCGAAGCCGCCCGTCCGGCGAAGGAATCACACCCCGCCTCTTTGTAGAGATCCAGCAGCAAACTCACCGCCGCACTGTTGGAAAAGAGACGCACAACCCCGAGCGGCACCAGGGCAGATGGAATCCCCGCCGGTTCCAGCACCGTTCCGAGCAGTTTTCCAAAATCCTCCAGAAATCCCGATGACCGCAGCACACCGACCGCCGCCATCAGCCCGATTAAGGTCGGCACAATTCCGATCACCGTCCGCATGCCGTCCTTCGCCCCGTTCAGAAAATCGCCGAACACATCCTGTTTCATCAAAAGCCCCAGTCCGACCACATAAAAAATCAGCACGGGAACCATCAGATCTGAAAGCGCCGAAAGAAAACGCAAAAAATCCCCTCCCCGGAAAAATCCTATCAAATACACTCCGATACAATTTATTCCGCGGGCGGGGATTTATGTAATTTTATTTCACTTTAATCTGAAACAGACGCGCCATATACGTCTCCGGGAAGTGAATCTGCAGCGTCTTGCTGTAGTCATCGTAATGGAACACATCACCGCATGCTTTCGGGTAAATGCAGGAAACCTCCAGCTCTTTCCCTGGGAATGCTCGGTTCAGCGGAACTTCAAAATCAGCCTCTCCGCCGCGTCTCCATACACCAAGATAAATCACATCCCCCGGCACGCGGATGCCGGCTACGAGGTGCTTGTCCTCATTATCCGCCCATCCCATCGGCCAGAACGGAACGCCGTCCTTGATGCCGCTGCGGATCTCCTTGTAGCAGTCAATTCCCTCTTTTACAAGATCAAACCGCTCCGGCGAAATCTCTGCAAGGTGGCCGCTCTGATGGATACGAAGCAGCAGCGCATTCACCATATTGAAAATAACTTCTTCTTCGGTGCCGTCCCGCAGCGGATACGACCAGATCGCCGCCTGCTCCGGCGTCACACCGATGGCTGCATTCGCCGAGATCGTCGCATAATTGCGGTAATCCTCCTGATCACTCGTCGACTGAATACTGTTTCTCGCCAGCATCGCATAATCCATGCGGAGACCGCCGCTCGAGCAGTTCTCAATCACAAGATCCGGGTACTTTTTATAAATGCCGTCCAGCCATGCCAGATACGCTCTCTCATGCTCAAGAAGGCCATCTCCAAAACTGTCCGCATCGACTTCCGTACCAATACCAGGTTCAATATTGTAATCCATCTTAATATAACCAACGCCGTAATCCCTTACCACACGGTCAATGACTTCCGTCACATGTTCAATGACCAGCGGATGACGGAAATCGAGCTGATACCGGCTTCTGTCATACACACGCTTTCCATGACGCAGGAAGAAACACTCATCCGGCAGAATCGAAGCCTTCTTACAGTTAATACCCATAACCTCAAGCTCCAGCCATACCCCAGGAATCATGCCCTTCGACCGAATATAATCCGTCACCTCACGCACACCGTTCGGAAAACGTTTTTTACTCTCCTGCCACTCACCGACACTGTCCCACCAGTTGCCGTCCGCATACCAGCCCGCATCAATAACAAAATATTCACATCCGGCCTTCTCGGCAGCATCCACCAGCGGAAACTCTTTTTCCGTCGTCGGATCCCCAAACAGGCAGTTCATATAATCATTAAAAATAACCGGCAGATTCTCATTATCCTTATTCGGACGGCGGATCCTTCTGCGGTACTTCGTCAAAGTACCAACCGCCTCCTCAAAATCATCATGCCCAACGCCAACAGCCACCGGAACCGTTGTAAAACTGTCGCCCGGTTCCAGATTCTTCGACCAGTGCGACTGAATCTCCGTCGGTCCGCTGACAGCTAAATAGAAATGGCAGTTCTGATCCCCAATCTCATAATGCCAGGAACCACTGTGATCAATCTCAAAAAACAGACTCGAATCCGCCGCACTGTTCCCAATATACCCCATCGGAATATACTCCTTTGCCGACCAGTTACCCGTATTCGTAACCTCAATCGTCTTCGAAGTTCTCTGATAATTATGCGGCTGCGTCTGCGCCATGCCAAGATCTGCAAACCGGTACTTCTTCACCGTCAGCTCCTTCTGCCATCCATTGTGAACCACAACCATCGACATCTTATCATCCGAGCTGACAAGCTCTGGAATTCCCTCTTTCTGTTCCTTCTCAATACCCCAGTAACTAAAACTCGAAATGTACTCCAGTGTCTGGTCTTCCTTTCCTTCGTTCGTCACTGTATTGTACATTCTCGCAACCGGAATCCCATCAAAAAACTGCATCACAGACTCCACCTTCGCGCCCGTCACATCATCCGACTGCACAATCCGAAGCAGATCCCCGTTCTCATTTCTCTCCTCCGAAATCGAATCAAACTTCAGCATAAAGCCCGGAGCCGTCACAATATACTTATTTCCATGCTTCTCATACGGCCGGTTATACCCCGAAAAATTCACCTGCACCAGCTGGAAGCTCTCCTTAATCTGAGCTTCCCGCATTCCTTCCATCATCCACACTCCATCCGGCTTCCGGCAAAGATTCTCCGCGTCAAACGGTGCATGTGAAAAATGAAACAGCTTCAGCTGATTCTCTTCCGTCACCCCAAACACAATATGAATTCCATTCACATCATAACAAATCAGCTCTGCCTTGATCGGGGTCTCAATCCTGCTCGTCCATTTCTGCATCTTAAAAACCCTCCTTTGGAAATTTTTCTCATATTTCCAGCATATAACTTGTCCCCTTTAAAGTCCAGCACATTCTTGCTTTTTCCATCCTATTCTTTTCAACCATCTTGCGCCGATCCGCCCTTCAGGCGGATCCAGACTTTCCTCCCGTTCTCACTCCCAGCTCACGCGCCAGCCGTTATTTCACAACCCCAAACGTCGCAATCTCAAACTCCCGGAGTGTCACATGATACACCCCGTTCTCATCCGTGCAAAGTACCTCACCCTTCTCTTCCACTACATTACTGCGGTAAACCTCTTTCATCCAGCTCTCCTTTCGGAAGGAAAGCACCTCATCCTGCGGCATATTGTTCACAAACCGCACAAACAGATCGTTCTTCTCAAGTCCCTTCTTAAACGCCGTCAGATGAATTCCTTCCCCTTCAAAGCGGAGGAAGCTCATTTCCAGCGGCATCTCGCCCGATACGAGTTCCGGTTTTACCTGACCCGGCTTTCTGAGCCATGCCTTTGAAAGGCCGGTCTGTGCTGCTGTCAGATCCTGCTGGAATGCATAACCCTCGGCAAATGCCTCGCCTGTCTTACCGGCTGCATAAGGCACAACTTCAAACTCCAGGGTAAACGTTCCGATCTGCTGCGCCTTTGGCGTCGGGAAATAACCCCAGTCGCCCATCTCCGCAACGGAGCGAAGCAGCGTTACCGCAATCGCATTCTCCTCATCCGCCAGAACCTCATATTCATACAATCCGCGGTTTGCCACAAGAAGACCATTTGTCTCATCTTCCATTGCAGCAAAACACTGCTGTCTTTCACATCCGCAGGGATTCGTCCAGGTATCATTATGACGGTTATTTCTCTTTACAACCTCAAAGGCAGAATCTGCCAGATGCGTAGACGTATTCAGACCCGTCGGCATTACAACGCGGACTCTGTGATCCTTTGCCTGATTACAGATCGTCGTTGCGACATGCAGACCTTTTCCCGATTTTTCCAGTGTCAGAACCGTCTTTACTTCCATCGGAACCAGTTCTTTCGAACGATTTGCCACACGCGTATATGGATCAATACACATCTCACGCTGTCTCTGCAGTTCCTCTCCCATACCGGACGGAACCATCATTTCGTGACAGATCTCAACTACCGTGCGGAATGCATTTTTCTCCACACAGTGAATCTCAGCTTTCATGCCTTTCGTTGTGATTGTCTGTTTTCCAGAGTCCTGAATATAAATATATTCATTTCCCATATCTCCGGTATCTTCATAGAATCCCAGATTTTCATACGTTCTTCCAGTTTCCTTATTCAGAATCTGGTAGGAACCGTCCTCATTGACCGTAACTTTCAGGTTTTCATTTTCCAGAACGCGCTCATTCGCAAAATCTGCAGAGGTTTCCTGGTTCTGATCCGGCTCTGCCTGCTCCAGATAATATGTTGCATATCCCATCGCCGGAACTTCTGCCTCAAACGTTACCAGCACCTTCTTTGCCATATATGGCTGACGGAACCGGTCATCCGGCAGATCGTACCCGAAGGAAATTCCTGCATTTTCGATTTTTGCCGGAACTGCATTTCCGTTTGCATCGCGAAGCACCAGATTTGGCATTTCTACCGCCTCCGCCGCCTCATAACCATCCCATACAAACAGATTGTAATCGCGGAACAGATGCAGTTCTTTTGCAATGACCTGTTTTTTCGCGGTGCCAGAAGTATTCCATACAACGAACGGAATCTTTTCGCTGTTTCCAGGAAGTGCCGCGGTATTCACCTGATCGGTCAGATATTCTACACTCTCATCGTAAATCGCATCCGCCACCTGTCTGCTCTTCGCAAAGCGGGTTTTCATTTCTTCATTTACTTCATCGACGCTGCAGCCGCAGATGCTGTCATGCGGATGATTCTGCATCAGCTTTTTCCAGCTGTAAATCATCTGGTCTTCCGGGTATGCTTTGCCAAGCACCTCTGCCATGGCTGCCGCCGGTTCTGCTTTCCGCTCCAGTGCTGTTTCGCCGGCACGGTTGTCCACTTTCAGTCCCATCCAGGAAGAAGCGGTGTTTGCCAGGGTCCATCTTCCGTCTGTTTCCTGGCTTGTCAGCTCGCCCTTTACCGTAGAGAAATTCTCGGAAATTTCTTTTTCCATTGCCTTTACATAGGTTTTGAAATCCGAATGAATAAATTCAATGTCCGGGTATAGTTTCCGTGCGACACGGATTGCCTCGGTAATGTCCTTCTGCAATGGCTGATGGTCGCATCCGTTCATCATCAGAAGCTGATGTGTTGCCGCAAATCTTCTCGCATCGGCCAGTTTTTTGTCCCAGTAAACTTTTGCTTCTGCCTCATCCACCGGAACCTCCACTCCGTTGTTATACCAGTTTGCAAACAGAATACCCGGCAGTTTCGTTCCGTCCGGGGATGCCCACATCATTTCGGAATACGTGGACTCATACTGTCCTCCGGTTACCTCATTATTCGGTCCGATCGGTTTTACGCCGCGTCCGAACACAACCGCATCCATGCCCGCCTGCTTCAGCACCTGCGGCATCTGTCCCGCATTTCCGAATGCATCCGGGAAATAACCGACATTTCCGATCGCTCCGTAACGCGCTGCTTCCTGCATGCCGACCTGAAGATTGCGGACACATGCCTCACCGCTGGTCAGAAACTCATCCTGCAGAATGTACCACGGGCCAGTCTGGATTTTTCCTTCACGGACGCATTTTTCCACCTGCTCGCGTTTTTCCGGGCGCACTTCCAGGTAATCGTCCAGGGCAATCGTCTGTCCATCCAGGAAAAATCCGCCAAATTCCGGATCGTTCTCTGCTTTTTCCAAAATATTGTCTACCAGCTCAATCAGTTTCATTCTGTGTTTTTCAAAAGACTGATACCACTCTCTGTCCCAGTGGGAATGGGAAATAATATGAACAGTTGTTTTCATGATGTGTTTCCTCCTGTTATAAAAATGATTTTCAAACTTAAAACTCTTTCTATTTAAGTCTTGTTCCTGTATTGCCATGTTGATTTGATATATCATATCATAAAAAAACGCAATGCTTCTGTCAAGTATTTCTGCATTTTTCCTACGTTTTTCCATGATTTTATATCATTTTCTTTTTGCTTGATATATCATTTTTAGTTTGACTTATCTTTTTCCCGAGATTATAATACAAAACAAGTCGACATCACACTTTTACAAATACAGTTGTCACCAATCATACTATTTGAGGAATTTTACAGACATGGATAGAAATAAAAGAATAACGAAACCCAAATATGAAATCATCAAAGAAGCTCTTTTAGAGCGCATCCGCACCGGACAGTTTTCTTCCGATGCCGTGTTCTGCACGGAAAAAATGCTCTCGGAGCAATATGAGGTAAGCCGCATCACAGCAAAGCGGGCGATTGAAGATCTGGAACAGCAGGGAATCCTGTATCGAAAACGCGGCGTCGGAAGCTTTGTCTCGCAGAAAATCCCACCGGTTTCCTCCTCCGCATCAGAAACCGACAGCAAATCAAAAATGGTTTCCCTGCTGCTTCCCTTTGCCACAACACAGGGAAACATTTCGGAAACGATTGGTTCCTTAAGTGCCGCACTGGCGGAAAAAGGATACTTTTTAAGCATTCATATCACCGGCTCTTCCTCTCCGAAGGAACGTGCCACACTGGAACTGCTCCGTTCTCAGAATATCGCCGGACTTGTCTACTATCCCAAGCGTGACAATATCCACCTGGAACAGTTAAACGATTTCCTGTTTGCAAACCGCCCGGTTGTCATCATCGACAAGCAGACCGACTGTCCGTATTTAAACAATGTTGTCTGCGACAATTACGATGGCGGACGGCAGCTCACCCGTCACCTCCTGGAACAAGGGCATCGCAACATCGCCTTTTTCACAACAGCTCCCCTTTCCGAAACCTCGTCGGTCCGTGATCGTTTCGGCGGATTTTTGCACGAAACAAAAGCCGCCGGAATCATGCCCGATTCCCGGCAGCTTATCACCTGGCCACATGCACTTTCTACAGAAGATGCCCTTTCAACAGAAATCACACCTTTTCAACAGCAGCTCCTTATCCTGCGGCAAAATGGAATTACTGCACTTCTCGCAGAAAATGACCAGGTTGCCGAACTCATCTTTCTCGCCTGCCGTACCATTGGCCTTAGGATTCCGGAAGATCTCTGCCTCTGTGGTTTTGATGACACGAGTCTCAGCCGAAGTCTTGAAATTACCTCTATTCATCAGGACTTTGAAAGCATCGGACGGGAAGCCAGCCGGATTCTCCTTTCCGCACTGGAAAACCCTGCGGCGGAACCGGAAAAAATTGTACTGCCGGTGACACTTGTTCCCCGGGCATCCTCGCTTCGAATGATAAAAACAGAATCCTAAAACCAGATCATTTTTCATCTGAATTTTCTTCCAGAAATTTTCGGATCTTCTCTGGCGGCAGCAATGCATAAATACTTTTATGGAATGTTGCCGCCACTTCCAGTTCTCCGTAATATCCTGTACGCACATCACAATTTCCCTGGAATGCCTCCCGCAGTGTCGCATTCAGCGCTGCTCCCTCATCACTGTCCATAAAATCTTTCAGCATCCGGCAGCAGGTGTGCGTGTTTTCATAATAGCGGCGGTATGCCGGATGAAATTCCCGCATCCATCCGCTCACGGATACACAGAACAACGCCGTCGGATGGATCACCGGCTGATAAAAAAGACGCCATTTTTCCTGCTGTACCGGATCTGCCGCAAATGCAAGCAAAGAAACTTTCAGCTCTTCCACAAAACCCGGATAATCTTCCTCCGTCAGAGAGATAATTTTCTGATTGCGCAGATACTGGTTGATATTCGTCGCATCAATCTGCTCCGGAGAAATGTACTGTAAATAACGGGACATCATTTTCAAATCCGTACCTGCGTGCTCAATCGTATGCTGTGTGATTTTCTGCCACAAAAACTGCTGATATTCCGTAACCGGCGTATCCAGATATGCCATCCACAAATACTGTGCCAGCAGCCGGGCATCCCGGGATTCCATCTGATTCCGGGTAGGATCTTCCGGGCAAAAATCGGTATCTGCAAGCATCCCCGCAAGCTGGTCAAGCGACTGGCACACAGGAAGCTGTCCGCTCAGACGATCCATTTCGCTGATCGTCTGCTGAATGGTAAGCATCTGCGACTGGAGTGCATTCAGCTGTTTATGCAGATAAAATGGTGTTGTGCGCGGCTTGTGAAGAATCGCGCGGATATCCGCCAGTGAAAGTCCTGCCTCGCGCAGCTTGCGGATGATAAAAAGTTTTTGAATATCTGCTTCTGAAAAATCATGGTAACCGTTATGTTCATCAACAACGGGCGAGATCATCTTCTGATCGATATAATAATAAACCGTCCTCCTGGACAATCCTGTTTTTTTGATTACTTCCTGAATTCTCATCGTTGCACCCCGTTTTTCCTTTTGTCCAGTCATTCCCCCGCATTCTGACTGTTTCTCTTTTTTTTCACTCTTTTTCTTTCTGTTTTTCCGCTTTTTTCGTTTTGATTTTATAAAAGCATACACCTGGTGTATACTTTTGTTTCCTATTATATCCTGTTTTCCCTCAAAAAGCCACGTAACAATTCTCTTTTTCCATAGAAATCTTCTGCTTTTGAGAAAAGAATGCTGTTTATTTCTGAAAAAATTTGCATTGACTGTCCACCAACGATATCCCGTATAATAAAGGAAAAGATTTGCAACAAAATTTAAGAGAAAGGAAATATCCCGTTTTTTGTATTCTCCAAAACGAATCGTCATTCAGAGTCAAATGATTTTTCATGCAAAATTCATTTTTCTCCGAATCGTTAAAAAAATAAAAACTACAGCCTGCATAATCAGTTTTCATTGATATAAAAAAACGGGATCGGGTGAATGGTATGATGTTAAAAGATAAAGTTGCAATTGTTACCGGCGGAACCAGAGGAATCGGCTATGCCATTGTGCACAAATTTCTGCAGAACGGCGCGAAAGTCGTCCTGTTCGGATCCCGGGAAGAGACCGTTGCAAAAGCGGTTGCATCTTTAAAAGAAGAAAACCCGGACTGGGAAGTTTCCGGTGCATGGCCAAAGCTGACCGATGCAGCTGCCATGGTAGATGAGATCAACAAAGTCAAAGAAAAATACGGCAAAATCGATATTCTTGTGAACAACGCCGGTGTCTCAGACAGTACGCCAATTGACAAGTATACCGCAGAGCGCTTTGCCAGTGTCATGGATCTAAATGTCAACGCCATGATGAACGGCATCCTTCCAACCGTTGCTATTATGAAAGAACAGGGCGGCGGCTGTATTTTAAATACCAGCTCAATGGTCAGCATCTGCGGCCAGCCGGGCGGCGTTGCCTATCCATCCAGTAAATATGCGGTCAACGGTCTGACCTGGTCCCTCGCACGGGAACTTGGTCCTTTCCATATCCGTGTAAACGCGGTTGCACCTGGCATCACCCGTACCGATATGGTTGCCGCACTTCCAAAAGAAATGATTGATCCACTCATCAACCGCATTCCTCTTCGAAGAATTGGTGAGGCAGAAGACATTGCAAACGCATTCCTCTTCCTGGCAAGCGATATGGCTTCGTATGTAACCGGAGAAATTCTTTCCGTGGATGGGGCGATGAGATCCTGATTTATTTTTCATCCAGTTGTACACCATTTTCTGATTTTGGGGTTATCTGCGTAAAATCTATAGTTTTTTGACACTTCCCACAGCTAAAGCAGGGGGATTCTTGTTTCTTCCACTACTGCATTGGCAAATACCTTACGGTACTGCAATGTCTTACACAGTGTCCACAAGCTATATTTATCCTGTTCCCGCATGCCCTGCGGTACAGTTTTTTATCTTCATGCAGACTGCATCTGCAGTCCTTTCTTTAGAATATTGATGCCTGCATTCGTATCCCGGTTATGAACTGCATGACAGATTGGACACTCCCAGATACGAATGCGCAGATTTTTCACCAGCGGATTCTGATATCCGCATGCACTGCAGGTCTGGCTGCTTGGATACATGGTTGGCACCCTGCGGAGTTCATTGCCATACCAGACAGCTTTGTACTCCAGCATTTCAAAAAACTTTGCCCACGAAACACTGGCTATGGATTTTGCCAGTTTATGATTCCGGATCATTCCCTTCACATGCAGGTCTTCGATGCAGATGGTTTGGTTTTCACGCACCAGCATCGTTGACTGCTTCTGCAGGAAATCATTCCTTTGATTCGTTACTTTCTCATGTACCCGGGCAACTCGGATCCGCTGCCTATTGCGGTTATGGGAACCTTTCTGTTTTCGGGAAAGTCTGCGCTGTTCTCTTACAAGCTTTTGCATCGCGCGTTCCAGATATTTTGGATTCGATACGGTATTTCCGTTACTGTCAGAATAGAATGTTTTGATTCCAACATCAATCCCAATCGTTCCACCCTGATTGGGGCGTGGTTCCGGTTCAAAGTCAATGGTATGAATTGCAGGACGATTATTATATCCCTTGTCTGATACTTTCCGAAGAAGAAACGCAGCCTATCGGACTGTGGGGACAACGCCACAAGCAGTACCTAAAGGAACATAAACACCTCCTTTACACTACAATGCTTATTGAGGGTACATTGAACTCTTACCTTGCCGACATTGACAAACAGGCACAGGAACGCTTGCTCCTGCTGACAAAGCAAATTGCAGAGCAGGAAAATGTTACCGAACAACTGAAAGCCGACAATGCTATGTTGTGGGTGCAGAAAATGAATGAAATTCAGTCCAGAGTTAGAGAAATCATTTACAACGAGATTATCTACGCATAGTAAGAATTAGGGCGGTAAGCCAGCTTTTGGCTTACTGCCCTTGTCTGCTCATAAGCAAAATAAAGAAATACCGTCAATGGCAGTGTTTGCACTGTTCATCAAGACCATTGACGGTATTTCTTGTTTTGCTATTTAAAAATATTTTGAAATAGCCATTGAAAAACGAATGCTAAACTGATATAATCTATTTAAAAATTATTTGAAATAGATTAGGGCGTGGAAGATTGGCTATAAATGAAGTGTTAGCTGCTTTAGCAGACGATACTCGTCGAAAAATTCTGCTAAAGTTACAGGAAGGAAAAATAAGCTCAGGCGATTTAGCTATCGCATTGGATATGACACCACAGGCATTGTCCTATCATTTATCAAAGCTAAAAAAGGCAGACTTGATTTACGAAACTCGATATAAAAATTTTATTTACTATGAATTAAATTTATCTATCCTTGATGAAACAATTATGTGGATAAGTAAATTACGTGGAGGTCAACAATGAAAAAGAAAAAAATCATTTTTTATAGTCTTATGTTTTTGCCATTGATAGTTGTTTTGATTGCCTTACATTTCTTACCAGAGCGAATTCCAGCTCATTATGATTTTAATAATCAAGTAACACGTTGGGGCAGTAAATACGAAACATTAATTTTCCCTGTGATCACAGTTTTATTTGGCTACTTTATGCTTGGTATGGCTAAATTCTCTTCAAAACAAGAAGAAAATGGGAGTAACAACGAAAATGTATGTATTGTGGCAGGAATTGTATCTCTTACACTTTTTAACGCTATGATAGGTTATTTCTTGTATGCTGATTTCAATTCGATTGAAAATCTTTCTTCAATTGCACTTGATATTAATCAACTTTTATTTGGACTGCTTGGTGTTGCAATGATTATATTAGGCAATATTATGCCAAAACTACGAATGAACTCAATCGCAGGACTGAGAACAGTATGGAGTATGAAAAATGAAACAACGTGGAAAAAAAGCCAACGCTTTGGCGGTATTTCATTTATTGTAGGCGGGGTTATTATAATCATAGTATGCTTTTTAACGAAAGGCTTTTCTTGTTTCTGGTGGACAATGGGCATCGTAGCAATTCTTTTGATTATTGACACCTACTATACCTACACATTATCCAAAAAATATTGATATAGTAATACGTGTTTATTGAAAACTTTTATATGTATTTATCAAACACCCTGCAAAATGTAAAAATCTTGCAGGGTGTTCTACTGTCAAAATATATGTAAGACCGCAAGGCAGGTCGCCCTGCGGTGATGTTTCCTATGTCGTGATTATCTGTCCCTGTCTTGGGATTTCTTTCTCTGCTTCGGCTGAGAGTTCTGTTTCCCCTCTTCCTGAAGCTGTCTGAGCCTGTTTCGCACACTTTGTCTTTCGGGCGGTCTGTGCTGTTTCTCGGCAGGTTTCTGTCCGTTCTTAACTGCCTGCTCCCATTCTGCAAGGTCTTGGTTATACTGTGTCACAATAGCCTCTGCTTTGCGGTAAGTTTTCATAAATGCCTGTACATCAGGATAACCGTCATCGGTCAGAATATCGGGGAGTTTATCCAGTTTTTCATCAAGTTCGGCTTCGATCTGCTGTATCTGTTTTTCCAGAGCTTTTCGTTCCTTACCCTTGAAAATACCCGTTGTTTCCGCAAGCTGCTGTCGCAGATTCGGGAGTGTGACCTCCTGTATCTTCTTGATTGCTTTCGCCTGTTTCTGTACCTTTAGCATAAGGGTCTGCATTGTGCGGAACTCGTCCATATCCATATTGAGGACTGGCTTGGGTGGCATATCCTTTTCACGGATGATGGCTTGCAGAAATTCCTTTGCCTTGCCTACGATACCTCGGAACAGGTTTGGAAGCCAACCGTTTTCACGGATGGACTGACCGGCTTTGTCGTGGATTTCGGTCTGCTTGATTTCCAGTATCTTTGCTTCTTCAATGCCCGATATGAGAGCCAAATCCGCTGTTCTGTTCCATTCCTGCCTTGCGGTGTTATCTGCTTCGATTTCGGCAGCCTTGGGATTGTTCTTACCTATCTTTTTTGTGGGGAGATACACGCTGTTCTTATCAAACACTTTCTGACGTAGTTAGAAAAACAACATCACCACTCCCAGCGCACAAAGCAAAATTCCCGTCACGCGGTTCAACATTTTCACATTTGCCCCGTTGGCCCATTTCGCTCCAATCTGTGCAAAGACCAGGGTACTGATGACACAGGCAATCAGAATTGGAATGTCCGGCGCGCCGCCGATATAAAAATGGGAGATCGCACCGGTCAGAGCTGTAAAGGTCATAATAAAGACGCTCGTTCCAACTGCTGTTTTCAGTTCATATCCGAGCACGCTGGTCAGCACCAGAAGCAGCATCATGCCACCGCCTGCTCCGACAAATCCACAGATAAATCCAATCACAACACCGCAGAGAATCGACTGCTGGATTTTCTGTTTTTCTGATTTATTTGCCTGTACTTCTTTCGTCGTCATGATCGGACGGATGATAAATTTCAGTCCGACAAACAGTGTCATCACTTTCGAAAATCCGCCCATGGTTCCATTTGGCACAAGCGAAGATACGAAGCTGCCGACCAGTGTAAAAATCAGAACAGATATCAGCATAATCACGCCATGGCGGATATCAATGTTTTTATTCTTTTTATAAGTCCAGGCACTTACTCCTGATGCCAACACATCCGATGCCAGCGCAATGCCAATCGCCTGATAAGCCGGCATGTGTAAAAAGGTAATCAGCATCGGTGAAACAACGGCCGCTGCGGAGAGTCCCGCAAGTCCCGTGCCAAGGCCGGCGCCAAGACCAGCCACAATACATACGATAAGTTGTGTTATTGTCATAGTTTTTCTGTCATCCGCTTAGATCCGTTGCACTTTTCCTGTACTTTGCCATTTAGGGGCAGATGACTGTTTTCCTCCTCTTTCTGTTTTTGTTTTGTCTTATTTTTCTATTATGTTCTTCTCTCTGGCTTTCAGCGTTTTTATTTTTCCGTCACGTTCCTCCGAATCAGCTCGCATAATCTGAGAAATTCTTCCCTGTCTTCTCTGGAAATTCCGGAAAACAACGATTCTCCAAACGCTCTCTGGCAATCCTGTCCAAAGCGGATAATTTCTGATGCACTTTCTTCTAGCTTCAAATGCACTTTCTTGCGATCCGCCGCATCTGTTTCTTTTTGAATGTATCCTTTTTCACACAGCTTGTTCACTGCCAGTGAAACATGCGATTTCTGCATTTTCCGCACACGCACAATATCCACTGCAAGATCAAACTGGCTGTTATTCGCAAGAAACAGCAGAACATCCACTTCCGCAGCTGACAGATCATAACGCACCATGACCTTTTTTCGGTACTGGTTGTATTTTCGTTCTACCTCCACTGCAAATTGCCATTGTTCATCAAACATACTTTTTCACCTTCTTTTTTAACTTGATATTCTTATTTGTTCTATTTTGAACTTTTTTGTATAATAGTTCTTTTTTGAACATTTGTCAAGGAGTGCACACGGAAAACGTTCGAACTTATAAATCTAAAGTATTTTTATAAAATGCAGAAAATTATATTCTTGACTCTATAATTATTGTAGGGTTTACTATAATCGTAACATTCTACAACAGGAGGTTTCCCTATCATGGAACGAAACTTAACAACCGGCAGTATCTGGAAAAATATTTTCTATTTTTCGCTGCCTTATCTCTTATCGTATTTTCTGCAGACGCTCTACGGCATGGCAGATCTTTTCATCATCGGTCAGTTTGACGGTGCGGCCGGTACAACAGCCGTTTCCATCGGCAGTCAGGTTATGCATATGATTACCGTTATCATCGTGGGACTTGCCATGGGAACGACTGTCAGCATCGCGCAGGCCGTCGGCGCAAAAGATAAAAAGCAGGCATCACGCTGCACAGGAAATACCATCACTTTATTTCTCGGTGTTTCCGTCGTGCTGATGGTAATCCTGCTTCTTCTGGTAAAGCCGATCGTACTTGTGATGTCCACACCATCCGAAGCCGTTTCCGGCACCGTCGCTTATCTGACGATCTGTTTCATTGGTATTCCATTCATCACCGCGTATAATATCATCAGTTCCATCTTCCGTGGACTTGGTGATTCGAAAAGCCCGATGTACTTCATCGCAGTCGCATGTGCGGCCAATATCGCACTCGACTATCTCTTTATGGGCGCCCTGCATCTTGGTCCATCCGGTGCCGCGCTTGGAACCACGCTTTCCCAGACACTCAGCGTCATTCTGGCACTGATTGCGATCCGCAAACGTGATACCGGCATCCGTCTTACCCGGTCGGATCTCTCCCCTCAGACAGCTGTGATGGGACAGATTCTTAAAATCGGTGTTCCGATCGCCCTGCAGGATGGTTTTATTCAGATCGCCTTTATCATCATTACCATCATCGCTAACCGGCGCGGTCTGGAAGCAGCGGCTGCAGTCGGTATTGTAGAGAAAATCATCAGCTTCCTGTTCCTGATTCCATCTTCCATGCTTTCCACTGTTTCGGCGCTCGGCGCGCAGAACATCGGTGCTGGAAAGCAGAAGCGTGCCGAACAGACCATGTGGTGTGCTGCACTGATTGCTGTCGTTTTCGGACTGATCGTCGCTATTACGATTCAGTTTATTTCCGTTCCTGTGGTCGGTCTTTTCACAACAGATGCGGAGGTTGCACGCCTCGGCGGTCAGTATATCCGCGGTTATATCTGGGACTGCATTTTTGCTGGAGTCCACTTCACCTTCAGCGGCTATTTCTGTGCCTGCGGACGGTCGGAATTTTCCTTCCTGCACAATATCATTGCCATTCTGCTTGTTAGAATCCCCGGTGTGTATCTGACTTCCATCTGGTTCCCGGACACGCTGTTCCCGATGGGCATTACAACGGCATGTGGATCTCTGACCTCTATTATCATCTGCCTGCTGGTGTTTCGGTACTTAAAGAAGAAACCGATTCGTACTGCTGTATAAATTTTCTTTGGAGATATCTTTATGACAGACGATCGCAGGAAATCACCTTAATTGACAACGGAATGACAAGCGATCCAGAAAAATTTGTAACAGAAATCCGAATCCCGATTCGACCTTCGGATTCTTTTTAAAAACAACAACCGGGAATATCTGATTTTTTGATTTCAGATATCCCCGGTTGTTGTTTTCTTTTGTTTTTTTCGGCCTTTTCTACCACACCGGCTTCTGCAGGCAGAACGGCAGTTCCAGTCCATTTTCCTCGAGAAGTTCCTGGTTCGTCAAAATTTCTTTTGCATCTCCATCGCAGACAATGCACCCGCCGGACATCAGAATCACGCGACTGCACGTTTCCAGAATCATGTCGAGATCGTGCGATGCGATGATTTTCAGATGTTCAAAATCGTTCAGAATGTGGATCAGTGATCTGCGGTTTCTGGGATCGAGTGCAATCGATGGCTCGTCCATCAGGATAATATCCGGTGTCATAGCGAGAATCGTCGCGATCGATGCCATCTTTTTTTCTCCGCCCGACATTTTGTAAATTTGTTTGTCCCGCAGATGCTCGATGTGAATCTGTTTCAGTGCATGGTTTACACGTTTTTCCACCTCTTCCTCCGGCAGCCCGTAATTTCGCGGAGCAAATGCAACATCCTCAAATACCGTCGACATGAAAAGCTGACTGTCGGAATCCTGGAAGACATAGCCGATTTTTTCGCGCACTTTGGGAAGCATCTCTTTTACAACCGGCATTTCCTCCACACGGATGCTGCCTTCGTAGTCCAGATTCAGTCCCACCAGAAGTCTCAGCAGCGTCGATTTTCCAACACCGTTCGCGCCGATCAGTCCGATGCTGTCATTTTCGTGTGCAGTAAACGTGATGTCCTGCAGAATCGGGACTGATTTTTCGTAAGAATAATTAACATGTTCAAAATTGATGTGAATATGGCTCATTTTTGATATCTCCCGACAATTCTTTTCTCTTCCCGCGTGCAGGCAACTGCACCAGGTTGCTTTTCTACTTCTTCCGACTTGTTGCAAATAGATGTCTTCCCACGCAGTGCTTCATCCCGTTACTTTCAGTACGGCAAAAAGTACAAGCCACACACCCATATACAGCCAGTCCTTCGCTTTGCACGGCTCCTTCGCTGTATAGTAAAATTCTCCCTGATAGCCACGCAAAGTCATGCTTTCATACACCTCATTTGCGCGGTCCATGCTGCGCAGAAGCAGCTGGCCGGCCAGTGTTCCCCATACCTTGAAATGAACACCCTTCTGATTCGGCGCGCGCAGACTGTACGCCTGGGTCATACGGTTTGCCTCTTCAAGAAGCACCGTGACATAGCGGTACGTCAGCAGCACCTGTGTCACCAGAATGGCAGGGATATGAACCAGACGCAGTGCATAACAGATTTTCTCGATGGATGTTGTCGCAATCAGAAGATACGCCGCCAGTACGCTGTAAATACCTTTGATCATCAGCGTCACCATGGAAAGCATCCCTGCTGTCAGCGGAGCAGTACCAATATGCCCGATTACCTGACGGTCAAAGATCGGATTGAACAGCCCCACAAAGCAGATGAGCGGAAGGACAATCCGAAGCCGGTGAATACTGTCGCGGAAGGAAATTTCACCGACAATAAAGAGCACAATCGGGTAAATTCCCATACGCAGCAAGCCGGTCAGATCGTATTTGGGAAAGGACATGGTTACAGTCAGAAAAGCGATCGTCAAAATAAGTTTAACCAGTGGATGAATCTTGTTCACCCACTGGTCCTTCGCTGCAAGCATGTCCATATGATGGATTTCATATAATGCATTGCCAAGTTTGTTCATTTTTTCTCCTGTTCCATGCTGCTCACGCTTTTTTCTTTTTGAAAAATCGAAATGCATAGCATGCGCCGACACAGACAACGAGAACGGCTGCGGAACCTGCAACTCCGGAAAAGCTGGTTCCCAGTGTGGAATCGGAATTTTTAAATCCATAGTCCGGCAGAAGTGCTGTTTTTTCCTGAATGTTTTCCGCCGCCGCATGTGCGCCGGTACCATCGTTTTCCAGCTCTGTCGAGCCGGTCAGACGCTCCATGGACCACTCAAGGCCGTCCGGGTTGGATGACGCTGCAAGAGAAACAGCCCCGCCGATCACCAGCGCTGCAATTCCTAAAATCACGAGTGTTTTCCGGAAGGAGAAGCGGCTCTCCTTTCTTGCTTCGCTGCAGGAAAGCATTTCCGGGCGCGCTTCATAAACAAACAGCAGAACAGCCGCTGTAATCAGACCTTCTACCAGCCCAATTGCCAGATGGATCGGCTGCATCGTTGCCACAAATACGGTGAATGGCAGGTCTGTGATACCGGATGCGAGCGTTTCCAGCGCCACACTGAAAGCGCCAAGCTGCAGGGTCACCACACAGCCGAGAATCGAAGCTCCGGCAATTTTTCCCCGTGACATTCCCTTTTTCATCATTGGACGCCAGAACAGGAAATATCCAAGAAAACACCCGTAAAAAGCCATGTTCCAGATGTTGCACCCGAGTGCCAGAAGTCCGCCATCCGCGAACAGCAGACACTGAATCAGCAGCACACCGATCATCGTCAGGAATGCGGCGTACGGTCCAAGCAGTGCCGTCAGCATCATACCGCCGCAGAGATGGCCGCTCGAACCCGTGCCTGGAATGGTAAAATTAATCATCTGCGCCGCAAAGACGAATGCACCCATCACTCCCATCACTGGGCTCTTTTTCGGGTCGCTCTCCAGGCGTACTTTTTTTACAGAAAAACCAGCTACTCCGCCGGAACAGACATACATTGTTGCAGCCACTGCAGGCGCAACCAGCGCATCAGCCATATGCATAATGTTCTCCTCCTTTTCGTTTTCTGTTTTTTTCTTTTTTACTTTACTACGCTAAATTTCGTCCTGCAAGCTCCCGTGTGGGTTATTTTTTCAGATTTTTCCGCGATCCTTTTTTGTTCACTTTTACCGATTTTTTATGAACATTTTGTTTAAAATTAAAGGGTGACTTTTTAACATTTATATGGTATTCTATAGACAACACAGACGGATACCCCGGTGTCGGGAGTCCGTACACACACTATCTCGAGGACAGGATTCCTGTCCGATCCGCGGCCGCCTGCACGTCATCGGGTCGCCGCGGTTTTTTCTATAGAAAAAAAGCTCTCAGGGCAGGATCGCACTGCGGAAGCGAGAAATTATATCGTTTTTTCGACCCGTCGCAGCCAAAGAATCCCATAAAGCAGGATTCTTTCTTAATTATAGTGCCAAAACCGGTCCTTTACGGGTTCTGGCTGTATTTTCGAGTATTGGTGTGAATTTCATTTTGACGAGAAGGAGACTCTCTTATGAGCACAGAGAACTTAGAACAAGAAGATCAAAACAGAACAACGGAACCGATTATCGATATCCCAGGCAACGAAGCGCCTGCTGATCCAGAACAGGAAATTGTTTCCCAGGGTGTCCACAACTACAGCGCCGCTGAAATGTATGTGCGTCCGACCGATCCGGCTGTTCTGCAGCAGCTCGAATGGTTCCGGGACCAGAAGCTTGCGCTGATGATGCATTTTGGATTGTACTGCCAGCCCGGCATGGTTGCTTCCTGGGCATTAAGCGACAAGGATTCCGACTGGTCCCGCCACCAGGTAAACTGGACGGACGGCGAAACCTTCAAAAAACAGTATTTCAGCCTAAATCGTTCGTTTAATCCGGTCCGCTTTCAGCCGGAGGAATGGGCGCAGATGGCAGAGGACTGCGGATTCCGTTATCTTCTTCTGACCACAAAGCATCACGACGGATTCTGCCTCTGGGATACCAAATATACAGATTATAAAACAACTGCAGAGGACTGCCCGTTCCATGAACATAAAAATGCGGATATTGTAAAATCCATGTTTGATGCATTTCGCGCAAAAGGTATCGGTATCGGTGCTTATTTTTCCAAAGCCGACTGGCACTGCCCGGACTACTGGAAAGAAGATCTGAGAAAAGATGGTCTGACATCCCGCGGACCTTCCTACGATCCAAAGGAATATCCGGAAGTGTGGAATCGTTTTAAAGAATATACGAAAAATCAGGTTCTGGAGCTCTGCGAGAATTACGGTAAGCTGGATATTCTCTGGTTCGACGCGGGCTGGGTCTCTGAGAGCAACGGCCAGGATATTGAGCTTGGAAAGATCGTTGAGGAAGCACGTAAGATTCAGCCGTGGATTCTCTCCGTTGACCGTACAATCGGCGGTGCTTACGAAAACTACGTGACACCGGAGCTCTGCATTCCGGAAGAACCGCTGAACGTTCCGTGGGAAAGCTGTCTTACCCTCGGCGTTGACTTTACATACGAATACGGCGACCATTATAAATCTCCGCGTGAGCTTGTCGGCCTGCTTGTCAACATCGTTGCCAAAGGCGGCAACATGGCACTGAACGTCAGCCCACAGCCGGACGGCCGCATCCCGGTCGATGCCTGGGACAGCCTGAACGGTTTTGGCCAGTGGATGAAAACCTTCGGCGATGCCATCTACGGAACCCGCGTCTGCGCGCCGTACCAGAGCGGAACCCTTTCGTTCACACAGAAAGGAGATTCCGTCTATGTGTTCCGACTGTATCCGACGGTACAGGAATCGGTAGAGGCGGAAATTTTCGTACCGTATACCGAGGCGAAAATTTCAGAGATCTGTATGGTGGAAAATGGAGAAACTGTTGCGTTTAAAGAAGTTGAAGGCGGCCTTTGCATAACTGTCCCGGCAGGATACAGACGGGGCTCCGCACCGATTGCGTTGGTGTTTGAGATGAAGAAAGAGCGGTAAATTTTTTACAATCGAAAAGGGCTGTACAGTGTGACTGTTCAGCCCTTTTCATAATTATTAAGATACCTTGGAAAAACCTGTTACTTTTTACAGTCAAACGATGACAACGCACATTTTTTTACGCCAAGATCGATGTATCCCAAACAAAAGGGGGGCGATTTCAAATCGCGACTTATATGTTCTGTTCTCATTCTACTGTTTATCAGATTTTCCTTAATGTTTATCTTATTTTTTTTGTATTTTTATCACAGATTCGGCAGATGGATTAATCTTCACCAAGATACCCTCTTCCAACTCCAGATAACCTTCCGTGAAATACAGACCTTCTCTCGCAGTCACTTTTGTTAATGTTCTTCCGTTTACGATAGCTTCTGTACTTTTCCAATGAATTCCCGCCAGCATTACATAAAGCTCTGCTGTTCTTCCTGAAATTTGGAGCTGTATAGTTTCGCCATTTTTTTCCATGCCACAACATGTTTTGGCACCGGATCTCTCATACAATGTTTCTTTTACGATACTGTCATTCTGCGGCACCACGGCCAAAATCATTTCGGTTTCCGATTCGCTCATACTTTCTCCAAGTTTCAGACTTTCATTCAGTCGAAGTGGAAGAAAACTTCCTTCTCGAATGTACACCGGTATTTTATCAATTGGCACCTCAACGCTCCTCTGCACCGGACCGGAAATTTCATCATTTAAATTCCACAGACTAATCCACCGTCCCTCAGGAAAATAGATTTCCCGCTCTTCTGTTTCATCAGAAACCGGCGCAACCAGAAGATCTTCTCCGAAAAGATATTCGTCCCACACCTTTGTTGCTTCCTGATCTTCTGGATACATCATCGCAAGCGGACGCATCATCGGTATTCCCAGTTTGTGAGCTTCTGCTGCTACACTTACAATATATGGACGAAGATTTTCCCGCAGCCACGTATAATAACGATAAACTTTCACTGTAAAAGCATCGTATTCCCACGGCTCTCTCGGCTCCGTTCCATGGAAACGCATCAATGGACAAAATGCAGCATACTCTGTCCACCGGAGATATGTTTCCTGATCTGGGAATCCATCATAACCTCCCGCATCAACACCCCAGAATGGAAGTCCAGAAGCAGCTGCAGAAAGGCCTCCTGCAATCGCATATTTCAGTCCCTGGAAACTGGTCAGCTGATCCCCGCCGAACTGACACGCAAAGTGTTGAGATCCGGGTGCAGCGCCTCTTGTATAAAGAACATGGTCATCTCCATATTTTTGTTCAAATAACTCTCTATAATTTTTCGCATACTGATAGGCATACGCGTTATGCATCTCATCGCCGCGTCTTCCATCATAAAAAACTGCCTCGTCCGGTACAACATCTCCAAAGTCAACCATACTTCCACGAATACCTGCATCCATACGATCCTTCCACTGTGCTGCCAGAAGCTCTTTCGCACGCGGATGGGAGAAATCGATATACACCGGAAGTTTTTCTTCCTCATCATTTTTATTTCTCGTAATCGGAAGCTCCTCCTTCGGGCATTCCGGCAACAATTCCTGCGCCAATTCCTGCGTCATATTAGGGAACTGCCAGGAAAACACCTTGAATCCATGACGTTCTCCAAACGATACAACTTTGTATAATTCCTCTTTTTTATATTCTCCATAAAAGGTAGCTCCTGCTCCTTCTGCATAAAAGCCGGAATGCGGAATATCGAGTTCATGGAATTTTTTCATTGCCGCCATCTGCTCCAGCGCAATATCCTGTAACGGACCGTTTCTCCATCTTCCGCCGCCACCGCCAGCCCATGGTTCAAATACCCATTCCGGTGGGAAAATCGGAAGCCCTGTGAGCGTTCCGTAAGCAGTCATCGCCTCACGTGGTGTTCCGCTCCAAATATAAAAATCAAAAACATCTCCAAGTGCTTCCACCGAAAGATAGTCTTGCACAGCATCTCCCACATCCATCCGCATCCGATACGAAGTATTTGCAAAAAAGCTGAAACCGTCACTTGTATGTACCAACGGAATATTTTTATACGCCTGATTTCCAATGGATGCAAGACATCCCTCACAAGCATCTCTCTGCCACAGCGCAACGGTTTTTCCATACTGATTCACGCTGTCAAAACGCTCTCCAAATCCATAAATGGCGCTGTTTTCATGAATTGAAAATTGAATTCGCGAAGCCGAAACACTTTCCTTTTCAAATATAAACAAAATATTTTTCAGATTTGTGATTGCTTTTCTATCAATAGAAATTTCCAGTGTTTCTTTCTGGAGTATCATCTCATGCTCTTTACTTCTGATTATATATGCATGCTCGGATTCTTCCATAGAAAATGCTTCCGGCTTTCCATCAAAGAAGCCTTTCTTTCCAGCGACCATTCGAAAACCACCGACTACAGGATAAATCATGAGCTCCCATGTTCTCTCTTTTGATTCAACACAAATCGTTACATGATCTTTCGTTTCCAGAACATGTCTAATTTCACTACATGATGTCCATTTTTCCAAATCCTGGTTTCCAAAGCTGTGATCCGCATACCACCATGCACTGCAAGTTCTTAAAAACGTGAGATAACGATCCAGCTCAGCAGCTGCTTCCTCCCATCGGTTTTCTCTTAACCGCTCATTCACTAAACGCTTTTCTACCCATGGATCCATCGGCTTCCATGGATTTGCAACTTCCTGGTTAAAGAAAAAGTCAAAACCTTCCAATGTCAGACTGTCCTGCCAGCGCTGTGCAATTCGGATTCTATCTATCAGATTTTCTCTCGTTGTTGGTTCTGCACTCTTTTGTAGCTGATAAATTTCCTTTCGTTCTTCCGTACTAGTTTTTTCCAACACTCCTGGTCTCTGCCAGTGGCAAATTCCGGACGGCATGACAAATACAATGCCGTTCTCCGTTTTTGTTTCCCCCTTTTCTCCAAAAGATACCTCAAGAAAAGTCTCTGGATCGTATTCAAATCGATCCGAATAATTCACATTCAGATCTAATGGTGTTGGGCAGAGAATTTCACTTGACTGATGTTTTTTTCGATAGACTTGAAGATCAAAAGCCTCCTCTTTCTCCGGCTTTCCACCAAAAAGCATCCACGGTATTGCAAATAAAGCGTACCATCTGTCCTGCAGAATATCTATTGTTACAGAATACTGCTCTTTCGAAATTGCCGTTTTTTCTCCCTGGTCTTTTCCCTCTCCCAGATATGCCTGATCTCCACTAAGATATGTCATTCCTTTTTCTACAAAAGCACTGCTACTGCCATCCCGTTTTGCTGTGAAAACTGCAAAATCCCTTCTTGAAAACTCTCTTCCTGAAAGTGCAACTTCTACTTGATCTTTTCGTTTTACTGTTAGCTCTGTAACGGTATTTTCTTCTTTCAAGATATGATGATTTTTTTCTTCCATGTTTTCAAACAAAACAAACAGCTTTTCTGCTGTATACAGAAGTTTACATCTTGTTGGTGTAACTGGAGACGGATTTCCTCCCGCGCGGAAAAAATCCCGTATCGTAGTCGCTTCTCCCCACTCCACAGAATCATATTTCAGATTCTCCGTTTTCTGTTCTTTTCCCAGAATAATTGATGAAACCCCAAATTTCAGTTTTCCCATAAAGAACTCCTTTCCCGCAGTTTTTTCAACTGCAGATTTCTTCTATTATTTCTCCATTTTTTCTGCACACAATGTAAAAATTTCCCTTTGAAATCAAAATTGATCTAGCGTTTTCGACTGTAATCTCTACTGTGTCATCACTGTCATTTACAAAAATTTCTATTATCTCCGTTTCATTTTCACGCGCAAAACCATATACGCGTCCATCTGCCAAAACTGTTGTAAACGAACCGTTTCGTATGGCAGAATGTTTTTTTCGAAACTGAATCAGTCTCTGATAAAAACGGAAACTCTCTTTTTCTCCCGGATTTTCTTGCCACGTCATACACTTTCGACAGTCCGGATCATTTTCTCCGTCAATTCCTGCTTCGTCCCCATAATAAATGGACGGCGAACCCGGAAACATCATCTGCACAACAACACCAAGTTTAAAGGAATCTAACCGATGACTACAACTGTTGATAAAACGCTTGGTATCATGTGTGTCCAATGCATTAAACATAGCCATATTAGTTTCATCAGGATGTCGCGACAATGCAGTTTCCAACCGATGGCCAAATGTTTCGGCGTTAATACTCCGTTCTGCAAAAAAGTCCAGCATTGCCTGGCGGAAAGAATAATTCATAATACTGTCCATTTCACATCCGTTCAGCAGTCGTTTTCCCTCTGCCCATGTTTCACCAATCAGAATAAGTTCCGGGTTCAAGCGTTTGAGTCGATCTCTGATTTTGAGAACAAAATTCTCATCAATTTCATCAATCACATCAAAACGATATCCATCTACCTGTACTTTCCGTACCCAATATTCCAGTACATTTAAAAAATACTCCTGTACCTTCTCGTTTCCTGTATTCAGTTTTGGCATGCCCGCAAATCCAAAAAAACATTCATAACAGTCCGCCTCTTCCCTTACTGGAAAACAAGTAATATGATACCAACTCTGATACTCTGATTTTTCCTGATTTTTTAAAAGATCAGCAAATGCAAAAAATTCTGTTCCAGTATGATTAAACACAGCGTCTAAAATAACCCTTATATGTTTTTCATGTGCTTCTTTGACCAAAATTCGCAAATCCTCATTGCTTCCAAAATGAGGATCTACTTTATAATAGTCCGTCGTGTCATATTTATGGTTTGAGGGAGACGCAAACACTGGGTTCAAATAAATACATTCCACTCCAAGCTCTGCCAGATAGCTAAGCGATTTTCGGATTCCATTCAAATTTCCACCCATAAAGTTGGAAGCTGTCGGTTTACTTCCCCACGCCACACAGTTCTCCGGCGCATAAAACGGATTTTCTTTGCGGAAACGCTCTGGAAATATCTGATAGTAAATCGTTCCCTGACTCCATTTGGGTGGCATATACTCCACAAAACACTTATTGGCATATGCATATTCGAAAAAACCAGAATCCGGACATTTTTCGACTGTGCCCCACGCATTATACCAGCGCGTATCCCCGTCTTTTCCCGTCACTCGAAAATAATACTGAAGATATCTCGCCGGCTTTTGAAAAGAAACCACTGCCACATAGACAACCGATGGTCCTAAATGATACCGCTCTAACATCCTTTCTTCTTTCGTTGTTTCGTCTCTGTGATTTTTATGAAAATAAACCAAGGTACACGTTTCTATGTCCCCACTTGCGGCCCGGAAAGAAAATCTCAGATGAAACCGATCCGGTGCGTAAATTTCCGGGTACATCCCACTGTGATAAAAAGCAGCCAGATTCATACTAACTCCTTTCCGAAAGTTTCAGTACCCGGCATCCATGTGGCGGAAGTATGGTATGAAAGCTCTTCATTTCTCCGAGATCTTCATGCATCCAAAGATCCCTGACACTGGCAGCTCTGCACAACAACACTTGTTTAAAATCAATCTCTACTTCTTTTTCTTCTGCATCTCTATTAAATACGGAAAGAATGATCTCTCCTGTTGCTTCTTTTCCAATCCAGATGGTACTGTCCGGATTTTTGGTATCCGTTGACAATGGGAAGGATAAAATTTCTTTTTTATTCAACGCAAGAAGTTCCTCATTCTGATAAATCCATGCCCGATCTTTGATCGTATCATACTGATCTGCGATATCCAGCGGCGCTCCCGCAATCAGTTCCAGCGATACAGCCGATTTGCACTCCTCATCATTTGCAAAGGTATTCAGGCGAAGCATATCCGCATCCATGATCATGTTGTGGTCAGCAAAAATTTTTGACCAGTAAATCAGGCCTTCAAATGCTGTCGTGCACTGAGACCAATAATCAAAATGCAGTCCTCTGTTTCGATCACTAAAAGTATCCCAGCCTCCCGTACCGGAGTCTTCGTTAATACGCGCCATCTGTCCCATGCCAAACTCATTCTCACCATTGTTTTTCAAATGCGGCATAACAAGACTGATCATTATCTGATCCCCTGCTGCTTCCTTGATCCATTCGAGAACTTTTCGGTAATTTGCTGATCCATGATTTCTGCCAATCTGCTTTCCTTTATCCATTCCATCTTCGTACCAGGAAAGAAAATCAATTCGTAAAAAAGCTACATGGCAGTCAATAAAATACTTTACATATCCTTGCACATACTCTTTTGCTCCAGAACGATCTACATCCACCCAATACAATGCTCGATCTTCTCCATTTGGATAAGAAAAACGATCCCCCGTTATTTTTTTCTCATTTTCTCCATCATAAACATACGACAAATCTGTAATTTCCCGCACCGGAATATTTGTTCCTTTGACCAAAATTTCTTTGTTCTTTACCGCTGCCGGGCTGATCCAGGTCGGATTGTAGTAAACGCCGAGAGCCATTCCTCTCTCATTCAGATAGTCTGCCCAATATTTCCAATCATGTTTCCATGAATCATGATGACGAGTTAGATATCCATTTTCATTGATGCAGAAAGAATCCTCGATCCATCCATCTGTGCATACCATCTCGTATCCATATGGAACAAATTCCTTTGCTACCCAATCAATATTTTCTTTGAACCGTTCTTCTGGCATAAAAGTATTTTCAGTAAACTGTTTCTCATAGGTACACCAGTAAAGGGGTCCTGTTCTTTTATCTAATTTCAATCTCATGTAAAAACCCTCCTGTTTTTTTTACCTACGCTCAGAATCCTATTCCAAACGCAGATATATAACAGAAAACACCAATAATTTGTCCAATTCAAATATAATTTCCTGTCTTTGATCATCCCCTAGTTTTACTTTATAATACACTTCTTCTGGCTCCTGAATTTCACCGTCCGGTGTCACAACGTATATTTGTTTCTTTTCTCCCGGAAGTTTTGCCTTCACTTTTATCTTTTCTACACGCTGTGGGAATTCCTCATGTGTTCTATTCCAGTTCATGTCCGAAATTCCCGTAAAATTCACACATCGTATTGAAAATTCTCGTCCTCTCTTATAAATTTGAATCCATACCTTTCCTGCTTCCGGATACGGTGACCAATCAACATTTTCGAATATAAATTCTGAGTTGATTCCTCCTGCATACTGCATCGTCAGATCCGTCCAACTTTCCGGAAATAAAAGTCCGCCGTACGCGGTAATAAAATCATAATATTTTTTCAATGTTTTTCGGAACGAATGTTCCCCAATTCTGCAGTTGTCCGGATAATATGCCTCTGTCAGAACACTTCCTTCCTCGCCCAATAGAAGATGGTATCCGCCAGAAGCGAAAATTGTTGCCATTGCAAGCTGCGCTGTAGATCCCTTCAGATTTCTTTCTGGTTCTGTTTTAAACGGATTCAAATACGCTGCCAGAATCACCCTCTTCTCATCTTTTGTTTCCCGAGCATGCGCAATCAAACGATATAGATCTCTATAAGTATCATTCGGCGACCAGACCTCTATATAAATACAATCTTCGCGACTCTTTTTTACCGAATCTACCGGCCAGTTATTTACTGCATTAAAAATGAGTTGTTTTTCCGGGTATTTTTCTTTTGTTTCATTGATCAAATCACCAAAATCATCTGCCAGATCTCGAATGACATATTTTCCATTTTCCAGAATTAATGCCTCTTTCGGATCTCCGTATTGATCCATATGTACGCCATCAAAACCTTTTTCCAGCGCTTTTCCATATTCCTGTAAAATCCGTTTTCTCCACGCCGTTCCCCTGTGAATATCCATCAACCATATTTTGTCAATGAAAATCATTGGTTCTCCATTATCGTACCGATAGCTGCATTCCGGATGTTCTTCCTGAAATGATTCTGCACCGTAAACAGCGCCATATGCTATTGCCTTGGCACCGCAAGCGTGCACTCCTTCGATTTTTTTCGCAACAGCAGTCATCGAACCTTTTCTTCCCATGATATCTGTATAAATATCACTCTCCGGATAAAACTCATCATGGCGGTACATCCAGTCATAAAACTGAATCACATTCAAGTGCATTTCCCTGAAAAATTCCTGATACTCTTCTTTTTGTTTATCTTCCTCAGAAAAACTGCTAAGAAATCCATATCTTGGAGCTTCTGTCCAGCAATTCACAACATCAAATGCCGTGTAACAGCTCCCTAGTTTTTCAGTCTTTTGAAAGAATTCTATTTTTACCAGATATCCACCCGTTTTTTCTGAAATGCTTTCCGCAAGTGGAATATACACTCCTTGTTCCAGGGTACATTCCATTTTCAGATTTTCTCCCTGATACGTAAACAACGAAACTTTCACGTGATTTGCTTTCGTCGGCCCTGTTTTTTTTATTTCCAGCCAGACTCTTTCCCCAATTTCATACTGCGTTTTATTAGGTATTACATAAAACCCTGTATTTTCCATCTTCCACCCTCTCTTTCCATGAAATGTTTCGTTTGTTTTTAAGAAAGTCCCCTCTTCGAAATTAAACCGAAGACGGGACTTTCTCTCAAGAATCTTCGCAGGGATCACTTCGTCATTTTGATACTATTGTTCTTTGTGAATTACATGAATTTCTGTCTTTTCCAGTTTAGGAACACTGACAACAACTGCTGTATCCTCTCTCCAATACCAGCCGGAACCATAATTCAACGCATTCAAGGATGCACCTTCTGAAAGAGAAACTCCATTCAACTCCAGACTTTCTGGCTTTCTGTCAAAACCAAGAAGAACAATAAATTCTGTCTCGAATGCATGGCGAAGCATAAAGAAATCTTCACCCGTTTTGCCCAAAATATTGTATTCAATTTCTTTTCCATCTGCATACCGTTTGCCTGAAGTTTCATTTAAAGCTCGACTCATAAGAACTGTATTCTTTTTTTCATATGTCATGCTTTGTCCAAGCTGCAATTCTCCATTCATAACAGATAAAATGCACGCTCCTTCCCGAATGTAAACAGGAATTTTGTCAATTGGAACATCCACCTGAAAAATTCGGTTTCCACCAACCATCTTTCTGAAATCCAACAAATTGATCCAGCTTCCTGATGGGAAGTAAATTCTCCTCTTTTCTCCTTCTTGATGCACCGGAGCAACTAACAGATCTGAACCATAAAAATATTCATCTTCCCAATAGACAGCCTCTTTATCCTCAGGAAATACCATTGGCAACGGTCTCATCATTGGTATGCCTGTTTTATGTGCCTCTTCTGCTGTATGAACCGAATATTTCAGAAGATTTTCTCTTAGCCATGCATAAAATTTATAAACAGACACTGCATATCGGCTGTAAGCCCATGGCTCTCTTGGGGTTACTCCATGGAAACGCATAATTGGTGAGAAGGTTGCAAATTCCGTCCAACGGAGATACGTTTCTTCATCTGCAAATCCTGAATAACCTCCTGCATCAACACCCCAGAATGGAAAACCGGAAGCCGCCAGTGTCAGGCCTCCATTCATTGCATAAGTCAGGCCTCTAAAACTTGAAAGCTGGTCTCCACCAAACTGGCAGGAATACTTTTGAACACCCGCTGCCGCAGATCTTGAAAACAGCACGTGATCCTCTCCTTTATATTTTTCAAAGAGTTTTCGATACGCTTTTGTATAATCCAGCGCGTATGCGTTGTGCATTTCATCTCCCGTACGACCATCGTAAAACACTGCTTCATCTGGAATGATTTCTCCAAAATCCACCATAGTTCCATCAAAACCTGCATCCATTCGATCATGCCATTGGTTTTCCAGAAGTTCCTCTGCTCTTGGATGTGAAAAATCAATAGCACATGGAAGAACTTTTTCTCCATGATAATCCGGCGTTCTTGTAATTGGCAGATCTTCTTCCGCACAATTCGGCAGAAGTTCCTTTGCCTGCTCCATGTCCAGATGTGAAAACTGCCAGGAAAAAACCCGCATCTTCTGTTGTTTTGTAAACGCAGCAATCTTATATATTTCTTCTTTGTTGTAATGGTCTTCCCATTTCCAACCAGCACCCTCTGCATACAGGCCAGAATGTGGGATATCAAGATTTTTAAACTTCCGTATAACACCTTCCATCTCCTGGATTACATCGTGCGTCGGTCCGTCCATCCATCTGCCTACCCCACCGCCGGCCCACGGTTCAAACACCCACGCAGGCGGAAGCAACGGTTTTCCGGTTAAGGCTGTATATTCCTCCATGTTTTCTAAGACGCTTCCCGTAAAAACATAAATATCTGCTTTGGGTCCTGCTGTTGTGATTCGAAGCCCTTTACTGACTCTTCCAATATCTGCTCTAATTCTGTAAAAACTGTTAATAAACAAAGAGTAACCTTTTGTAGAGTGTAAAAATGATACATTTTTGTAGGACTGATTTCCAATAGAACAATTACAACCTTCAAATGCATCTCTGTGCCACAAAGAAAGTACCCGACCTCTCTGGTTTACGGCATCAAATCGTTCACCGAATCCATACACCATTTCTCTTTCCAGAAGTGGTTGGCACACATCGAAACCTTTGCTTCCTGCATAATCATAGAGCTTGAAGTTATCTGCATCCAATACAAATTTTTCATCCGCACAGATCTTCCAATCATCTCCCGCTGTAATCACAATCACAGAATGTGCTGTTTTGATCTGATATTCTCCCTCTATTTCTGAAAATGTGTACGAAACTGCTTCGCTGTCAAAATCTCCTTTTTCTCTTGTATAAAAGCGAAAACCACGATTCTGTGGAATCAATACGGCATCGCACGTGTTCAAACCATATTCGTACTTTAATACGATCTTATTCCCCTGATCTGAAACAGATTTCAGATGTGTGAATCCAATCCAGTTGTCTTCGTCTGCATCTCCAAGTGTATGATCTGCATACCACCATGCCGTGAGCGTTCGGAAATAACCAATCAATACGTCCAGTTCTCTGCAGGCTGTCGCAGTATCTCCTTTTCGAAGTGCTTCGTTACAGAGACGTCTCTGTACCCAAGGATCCACCTTATCAAAAGAGTTTTCACATCGTGCATTTGGGAAGAAATCCATTCCTTCCAACATTAACACATCCTGCCATCTTTGTACGGTTATAATCCGATCTGGCAATTCATCGGGTGTTGTAGGCGTCAGCGATTTCTGCAGATGCAGAATCTCAGCCCGCTCATTTGTAGATGGCCATTCCAATGTCGCCGGCCGCTGCCAATGCATCATTCCATCCGGTAGGATCACGCAAGCACTGTTGGAATAGATAACCTGCGGTGTTCCTCCAGGTATGCACTCAATAAAGCTTTCCGGATCAAAATCAAATCTGGACTCGTAATTTGCATTTAAATCCAACGGATTTAAAGCCAAAACTTCACTGGTCTGATTCTTTTTCCGGTAAACCTGAAACTTAAAATATTTTTCCGGAAATCCACCGAACAACTCCCATGGAATTCCAAACATGACACGCCAACAGTTTTTTTCTACAGCAATTTTGCATGTATATTTCCATGATGGGATTTCTGTTTTTACCGCATCATTTTTTTCGGTAAAGTAATCATTTAAAATTGCTTTATCACCGCCGAAATAGGTCATTCCCTTTTCCGTCCTGGCTCCCGCCTGCTTCTCTGTGTCTGCACAAAATACTGCGTAGTCTCGCGCTCCAAAATTTCCGCTACTCAATGCAATTTCTATCTTATCTTTGCGAAGCATCCATTCTGTCTTCAGCACATTTTCATCGGACGGACGGGAAACCCTTGCCTCTTTTTCATAGCAAATCAGATACAAATACAGATTTTTCTGATCCCACATCATCCGTAGGTTTGTACTTGAAACGGTCTCTCTTCCGCCTGCGCTGTAAAAAGTATCCATTAACACCGCATGTTCCCATTCATTTAAATTCACCGGAATGGAAGGTACTGTCGAAACCGGTGCACCAAGTTCAACTGCTGCAATACCAAACGACTGTTTTTTTCTAGTTGTAATCATACTTCACCTCCAGGTTAAAATTTTGCAGAGAATCCGATATTATCCTTTTATGGAACCGTCTGTAATGCCCTGCTGCATAAACTGTTTCTGGAAAATAACAAACAATACAATAATCGGAATAATAACAATAACACTGGCAGCAAACATCAGTCCATAGTTAGTCGTATACTGCCCACGGAACAGTTGCAGTGCAACGGAAAGTGTTCTCTTGTTTGTCGATTTTGTAAAGGTAAGAATATCAAATAGGTTCGACCAGTATCCATTGAACGCCAATACTGCCTGTGTTGCAATTGCCGGTTTACTTAACGGAATAATGCAATGTAACAAGGTCTGAAACCTGGTTGCACCATCAAGGTACATGGACTCTTCCAGCTCTTTCGGCACTGCTTCAAAAAAACCTCTATAGAAGAAGGTGTTTCCTGCCACACAAGTGCCTCCCCACAGCAGCCAAATTCCTTTATAGGTATCAATCAGTTTCAATCCGTTTAAAATAGTGTACTGGGAGATCATAGCCAGCTGTGCCGGAATCATCATTGTGAGCAACAGCAAGTTAAAAATAGGCTCCTTTCCTGGAAATTGGAATCGTGAGAAAGAATATGCCATCGTGATCGAAATTAACAGATTTACGATAAGGCCCACTACAGACACGTATAGTGTGTTGAAAAAGTACGTCTGAAAATGGTTTGCAGTCCACGCTTTTACATAGTTTTCCAGATAAAGTGGAAAATTCGGAAATAAAATTGGCTCGTTCGGCAGAACACCCTTTACCTTCATAAATGAAGTCGAAATCATTGACAAAAAAGGAAGAAGACATATTGCTGTCAACGCTACTAAAATCACATGAATACAGATCTGACTGATTATTTTCTTTTTCTTCATTACTGCTCTCCTCCTTAAAGATTTTCACCATAGCGAAGGAATCTCTTCAGTCCCATGGAAATAGCAAATACAACAATACCCATGACAATACCACAAGCGGCCGCATACCCAAAATCGAAATAGTTGAAAGCCCTCCGGTAAATATAATCCATAACTACATCTGTTGTTCCGAGCGGATCTCCTTTCGTTAACAGGAATACCTGAATAAAGATATTCATCGCACCATTAATCAGATTAATCAGTAGATAAAGTGTAGTTCCTCTTAATCCCGGAAGTGTAACGTGGAAGAATTTCTGAACCGCATTGGCTCCATCCATCGTTGCAGCTTCATACTGATCTGATGGGATTCCAAGAAGACCGGCGGTGTAAATGATCATAACCCAGCCATAGCCCTTCCAGATTGAGCAGATCCAGATAACAAAGTTTCCTGTCCATGTATTCTGCAACCATGCTACCGGCTCTTTTAAGATTCCGATGGTAGTCAGACAGTAGTTTACAAGACTTCCTTCATCCGGTTGGAAAATATAATCAATGATATTACAGAAAACAACCCAGTCACAAATAACTGCAATATATAAGAGTACTTTATATACATTTTTTCCTGTTTTCAGGTTATGAATCAAAACGGCAACGATCAGGCCAAGAACCAACTGTCCTGGCACAGTAACCAGAACTGCTAAAATATTATTTCGAAATGCAATCCAGAAAAAATAGGCATCAGATCCTTTTGTTGAAATATCTTTGAACATTTTAGCAAAATTACTTATTCCAACAAATGTATTTTCCGAACCTGGCATAATGCTATAATTTGTTAGTGCAATATAAATATTCTTAATTTGTGGATATAATACAAAGACAATAAATAAGGTCATTCCCACTGCAAGGAAGGGCAAAACGGCCAACCATTGTTTCAGACCTTGGGAAAATCTTTCTGATAAAGGTTTTTTCATAACGGATACCTTTCCGGGCTGCTTTTTATCGCCCTATAAACAATTTCCACAGGCAAGAAAGCCTGTGGAAATTTGTTTCACCTTTCTTGAATTATGATGCCTCACCTGCAAGCAATGCATCCAGTTCCGGAGCAATCTTATCGAGTGCGGACTGTGCCGTATCCTCATGAAGAACTGCGCTCTGGAATGCTACAGAGAGTTTATCTGAAATTTTCTCCCATGCCGGAGATGGGGTACGGGATACAGCTCCCTCAAGCTGTTCAATATACGTACTCATATTCGGTACTGCTTGTACTGCTTCTGATTCGGCAATTGTTTTTACAGTCGGGATCAGATGTCCACCGCCTACAGCCTGTGCTGTCTGAGAGAATTCACTCATTAAGAACATTGCAAATACCCAAGATGCTTCTTTCTTATCGCTACTCTCAAACATAACCAGATCCTCGCCACCGTTAACGGTAAGAGATCCGGCTTTGCCAGCCGGCAGAAGTCCTACTTCTACTTTTGCCAGATTTTCTTCATCATCATTTGTGAAGAACCATGGACCCTGATAACTAAACAGATAATTTCCATCGTAAAGACCATTTGCTGCATCCGGCTTTCCACCTGTGAAGCAAGGTCCAATAATTCCTTCATCATACCACTCAACGATAGTCTCCAGTGCCTTTACACTATCTTCACTGTTGATATAACCAGATGCTTTTGTATAATCCTCGTTGGTATAAACACCGCCCAAAGAGTGAAACAATGGAGCCATAGCCCAAGAGTTTGCCTCCTCGCATGCGATCAGATACTGATCCGGACCAAGTTTGTCTTTCAATGCAACAACTTCATCGTAAGTTGTCGGAATACTGTCAATATTCAGTTCCTCCATCATGGTCTTACTGTAAACGCCTGACAGACAGTTTGTGTTCAATGGCAATCCATAATATTTTCCATTGTAATAATTAGTACTCAGCGGTCCTTCGTACAGATTATCTTTCAGATCTGCAAATCCTTCCAGATCATCAACTGCTGCAAGTGCTCCCATTTCAGCAAGTTCTGGAACCCAGATAATATCCATTCGCATCAGATCCGGACCTGTTCCACTGGAAAGGCTGGTAATAATCTGTTGCATCAATCCATCGTATGGCATTCTTACAGCATCAACATGAATATTGGGATACTGTTTTTCAAATTCAGGAATAATGGTATCCACAAGAACCTCTTCCTCGGAATCACCATGTGTATGCCAATAGGTAATAGTTACATCGTCTCCATCGTACTGGATACCTGAACCAGAAGCATCTGAGCCTGCGTTGGATGCATCAGCTGCGCTGGCGCTGGCACTACCATTGTCAGAAGAACTCTTTGTATCCCCACTTTTGGAATTGCTTCCGCATCCAAAAAGCATGGATGCTGCAAAGATTGCTGATAGTGAAACTGCTAATGTTTTTCTTTTCATCTCTTTTCCTCCTTTAGAAAAGTTCGTTTTTGTTATAATCTATTTTTATACTTTTTCTTATCTTTTCTCAAGACGCTTTCTTATCTAATCTATACAGTATTTTTACTTTATATCACTTTTTTATGGACTTTTTAACGAATTTTGAATAATATGTTATTGTGCAATTTTTATGGTATGTAATCATTTTTTTCTTTTTATTCATGGTTAATATACAATTCAAAAGAGGGCAAAACATATGGAAATTATCGAATATGAACCAATCAATTTGTATGACGGACGCTTTTGCAAAGTATTTCATTCTGACTGGATTCAGTTAGAAAAACCAAAAGATGTAAATTTAGCACCGCATTTTCACTGGCATAACAGTTTTGAATTTAACTGTTCTATTTCGGGAACACTGCTCTGTGAAATCGGTTCTACTATGGCTTATGTAAAAGATAATGATTTTCTTTTTGTGAATCCAAATGTTATTCATAAATCACTTGAAAATTCTGCCTCCTTTCTCGGATTTGCAGTGCTTGTTCCTGTCTCTATCATACAGCTTTTTTTTAACCCGGATAGTAAAAACTCCCCTATTATAGAGCAGGATGTTGTGAACAGACATCGAAAAGAAATCATGGGACTTCTTATGGATATCTACCGATATTCGCGATCCGAAAAACCAGTTGATCTCCTTGGGATGAATGCCTGCGTTCTCCAAATTTTTCATATCCTTCTCTCTGAAAGCATGGCTACTCCGGCTTGTACTACCCCCCCCCGATCAAAATTAGAGGATTCGATTTCTTTTACCGAATATCTGGCAGCACATTATAAAGAACATATTACTCTGGAAAGTGTTTCCGAACATTTTGGCTTCAATCCGACCTATTTTTCCAGAATGTTTGCAAAAAAAACAGGACGCAATTTTAATGTCTATCTTTCTTCGCTCCGATTAGACCATGCGACCCACCTCCTTGAAACTACTACTTCTTCTATTCCTGATATTTCAGAAGAAAGTGGTTTTTCCAGTTCCCGCGCTTTTATTGAAATGTTTAAAAAAGTAAACGAACTCACGCCAAAACAATACAGGGGCCAATGCAACGAGCACAAAAAAGTGCATCACTCCAATGACTGATTTTTTTCTTCTGACGTGCAGGCATGCGGTTCTTCCAAAAACGCATCGACTCTCACATATACCGTTTCGCCTTCGACCGGCGCGCCAATATTCTGCTCCCTGACCGGATGCTGATATAACAACAAAAGCTGGAATATCAAGAGTAAATATACGCCCAGACCACTGGGCGCTCTTGACATACCAGCTTATTTTTGCTATTAAATGTATTTTCCGGTCTCTACATAATTTTAAACATGTGTTGATTTGAAAAAACTATATTCATTTAAAAAGTTGAAGTAATACCTGAGAATTGGTTCCGTAAAAGATATCGTCATGAAAAGCCAGCTTCTTCAAAATGGACTCCATATATTCCCAATTATCATCTACATCAAATTCATAGCTGTGTCCCCAGATATATAACAACTGTGGTTCTTCCGTATCCATATTTAAAAAGCGGTCAATCCCACTCATAATATCTGCATCTGCATGATGGAAGCTAGGCTTGAACCTCAGCAGGTCGGATTGTAAAGCAAAACCATGTGTCTCTCCCGGAGTCCTTGCATACTGTATTCCGCATTCCTTTAATATTCTGAATGCTGATTCATCATAAGTGCCAAAGGGGAACACAAATCCTGCTATTTTCTGTTCATAGAAGGCTTCAAGATTCCTGATATCTGTTGAAATTTCATTGTATACGGTTTCCTCGTCAAGTCCCTTCAGATTAGCATGGGTCAAGGTATGCGATGCAATTTCATGCCCTTTGTAAAGCTCCCTCATATCTTTCTGATTCATCCTGTGGATCACGATATTTCCCTGGGTAAACGTGTCGGCTCTTGTCTGGATTCCACTATTCTGGTTAAAAGTTGCTTTCATCCCATATTTGTTAAACAATGCGATCAACCGTCTATCCTGTTCTACTCCGTCATCATAGCTGAAAGTGACCGCTTTCTTCTTACCATTCCACATAATAATTACCATGCCTTTCCGTAACCTGCAAACTTTGGGCCGCAGGCACAAAGTTGCGTGTAAAAAATTCTTTTTTCTTATTGGCAATTCATCTCACCACCTATCGGCGGGAGAATCCTTGCCATTATTTGTTGAATCTTCCCTATATGGTAATATTCTCAGAATTTCATCTGTCTGCATGTTCTGACACCGTTGACGTAAATATCATTTGCCAGTTCTGTGACTAGCCGCATATCCTGCCAGGTTTCACACTTATTCCCCATAAAAGTAATGTTATCAA
>ENA-OPSD01000092-OPSD01000092.1-human-gut-metagenome-genome-assembly--contig:-NODE-92-length-78706-cov-15.556763_pt1 | contig 78706 bp, 119 predicted proteins | sample MGYA00241453_ERZ501898 | MGnify/ENA primary metagenome ERZ501898 (study PRJEB25962, sample SAMEA2042226) | human gut metagenome | biome: human gut; feature: human-associated habitat; material: faeces... | reverse complement strand
GGCCTGGCGTATATGTTATCGGTGACAAGATAGTCTATATCGAGAACAGCGATGGCAACACGAATGTGCGTTTTCATCAGGCAGACACCCATAAGAGATTCTTCGCTCTTCTGGAATCCCAGAACATCCGTGTAAATCGCTTCAGGGCAGACTGCGGTTCCTGCTCGAAGGAAATCGTCAGTGAGATAGAGAAGCATTGCAAACATTTCTACATCCGTGCCAACCGATGCAGTTCGCTCTACAATGACATCTTTGCTCTGAGAGGATGGAAGACGGAGGAGATTAACGGCATCCAGTTCGAACTCAATTCCATTCTCGTTGAGAAATGGGAAGGCAAGTGCTATCGTCTTGTCATCCAGAGACAAAGACGCAACAGTGGCGACCTTGACCTGTGGGAAGGCGAATACACTTACCGTTGTATTCTGACCAACGATTACAAGTCATCGACAAGGGACATTGTTGAATTCTACAATCTGCGTGGCGGCAAGGAACGTATCTTTGACGACATGAACAACGGATTCGGTTGGAGCAGGCTCCCCAAGTCATTCATGGCGGAGAATACTGTCTTTCTTCTGCTTACTGCATTGATACACAATTTCTACAAGACCATCATGAGCAGGCTTGACACCAAGGCTTTTGGGCTCAAGAAAACGAGTCGCATAAAGGCTTTTGTCTTCAGATTCATCTCCGTACCTGCCAAGTGGATCATGACTGCAAGGCAATACGTGCTGAATATCTACACAGAGAACCGCGCTTATGCAAAACCCTTCAAAACAGAATTCGGATAAGAATCCTTTCTTTCCGGTTAGAATCTGCGTATTACCTCAAGTCGCATCGTGGGGTAAGGGGATGTTGGCTACATATTGATGTTGTGCTGTTGCTTTTTACTGAAAGCTACTACTAACGACTCATAAATCTACCCTTAATCGTGTATTGGATGATAGTTGCGGATTTTAGGATGAATAAATTCTTCCATAAGATTTATTGTTGATTTTTTCATATTTGTCATGATACAACCCCATCCATAAGTATTTCAAATACACCCCTTTCTATCTTTGTCACAACGTTCTCATCAAATTTATCCTCGTCAATGCTTTTTATGTAGTCAACCAAAGAATGAATCTTCCTGTTAACATGAATCATAGTAGAACAAACATCATCAATCATCACGCTGTTTGAAGCCTTATCCATCTCCTTGTCTGCAAAAGTTCTCTCATGTATAGTTCCATCTTCCTCAATTTTGTATGAAGGAATTTTGAAGAACTCACAGATATCAAAACGGATCATAAGACTAACTGCACTCATCATGCTTGTAATATCATCATCAGAGCAATCCAAGACAATATCTCTATAATCTTCACAAACCAAACAACTTTTAAAAGAAAAATATGGGATATCATCTTCCGAATCAAAAAGCCATGTTTCTTTATACTCGTTTGTCTTTATTTCAACAAACCTAGAATGATCACAGCCAACAGACTTGTATTCATTGATAACATCAATCCATCCTGTAAGTTTAGACATTGTATCATTAATATATTTTCCATACAAAACAACATCATAATACAATGCAGGTAAAGCATTATCACGGGAAGAGAAAGTTACAGGCTTAGAAATAGATTCCAAAACGGATAACTTACCCAACACAAAATTAAATATGTCAGCTAAAGGAAATTTACTCTTTATTCGTTTCATTATCAACTACAAAAAAAATCGGATGGAGGAAAACCCGAAATATGGCAAAAAAGATAAACCTCCATCCGCAAACAAAAACAAGAAATTAATCAATACAAGTAAAAATCACACATTTCAGAAAGCATTGCAATTTTAAAAGGGTAAATCATCCCGTCTTTCAGGCTGAACAGGTGCAGGTGCAGGCGCAGGTGCTGGTTGCGGCATATCTATCTTAAAGCACCCAACTTCATTGTAATATTTACCCTGGTATTCTCTTGCTCTGATTTCAAGATGGGCAGTAATAGTATCACCCTCTTTCAATTGAAGATCACACAGGTTTCCCATTACATAAAAATACACTTCTTTGGTATATGTAGCACCAATTTCCTCAACGAGAAAATTTCTCTTCTGCCAAGGATTACCTGCCTTACTTGTACCAGTCTGTAACTGACCTACTTTCTTTACTTTACAATTTAATACTAAATCCATTTTTTTTTATTTTTTATACTTATATTCTTTAATCCGATCCAACTCTCTCATCGCGGACAGCCTTCTTTTGTGAGCGTCCACCCTTATCCAGAAAACCTTCCAACTAACTTCCTTACCGTTAGTGGTGTTCTCTTTAAGTATCTTGCCACATTTTAAAATCTCGTTGACAAGATAATCATACCGTTCTTTATCATAGCAATATCTCATGCGACAAAAGTAAAGCATTAATGTTAATTTTTATACACATTTTAGAACGTTAACCCGTTCGGGGCGATACCAACGCCCACTATCGGCTATCACAAATGAATCACCGAATACTTTTCTACCGATATTAAGCGCACCGTTCACATCGGCATTGATAACCTTTCCAACTGCCGACTTGAACAGTCCTCGCTTGACACGCTTGCCGAGATAACTCTCATGCTTGCATATATCCTCCATAGATAGAGCGTCACATTTACTTGTGTAGCTTTCCTCATGTTCGATATAGTTGATACCTGCAAGCTCGCACTTGTATCTAAGGCAGCTTCTCAACCTCGCAAAAGGGATGAATGTAAACTTCTGATTGTTTACTCCGCCCATATTGACGGATTGCTTCCATCCTTTGTTGTAGCCTACAGCAAGAGTGCCTATATGGTGTGATACAAGATAATCAACGATACGCCTGCTTGTCTTGTGCATCGCGTCATTCATAAACCGTTCACGTTTATCATACATCTTTCTCATTCTGTTTGTCAGTTTGTCTATACCCTGCCTGTCCTTTATGGATTGCAGCATGGACAATGTTTTGTTAAACCATCTGTTGTATGACTTGATAACCTTGCCGGAAAACAGCAGCGCATTACATCCGCACACCAGCGTGGCAAGGTTGTTCACACCCAAGTCTATCGAAGCCATACCTGTACCGACATCATCCGAACAGCCACAATCATATACAACCTCCACGGTCATGTATGTACGCTTTGGAATTATCCTAACCTGTTTGAACCGTTCGATTCTGTCCTTGTACTTCTCCCATTGCGGAACGGGTATTTTCAAGTCACGATCAAGGATTATATATCCGTCATGTATCCTGCACGACTGGTTGGTATATATCGCATTGCTCATCCCTCCACATTTGTGATAGCATGGCAGTTCGGGCTTGCCGTTATACTTCCCCGGATTCTTGGACCAATCCTTTACTGCCTTGACATATCCCTTCATTGCCTTGTCAAGCACGCGCAATGTCTGTTGGGCTACGTGTGATTTCACAAGCCTGTAATTTATCGTACCTTCAAGGTTGGTGACGTTTTTCATTATCCTGTCCAAGTCGGGATAGAACAACCACCTGTCGTTATCCTTCAACTCGTTACGGACAATATACAACGCCTGGTTGTACAGGTTGTTCGTAACACGGCAGATAGAGCAAAGCCTGTCGGAATGGTTGATGTCAAATTTATAAACTAATTGCATATTAATCAGTATTATGTTTCGCCAGTAAAAAGGAGAACAGGGAAGCCGTACTGACTTCAGCTTGTCGGAAGGTAGCTACTCCGTTCCTATCCCTGTATGGTGCAAATGTAATACTATATAACGATATTAGAAAATATTATGTGTTAAATTTTTGTAATAGTGTTTATTTGTTCATTAATGCCTTAAAAAATAAACTAATACAGAAAACAATACTAAAAATAGTTAATTACACAGTTAATTCTTCCTCTTCCTCTTTCGACAATGCTTCCACGTCACCATCCTCACCTTTAGGGAAATACAGTTCGTCAAGATAATTGCTTGCTTCACTCTTGTCAGTGAAACTCTTTACAACACTTCCCCGTTTGCTAACGACACGGTAACTAATATTATCCTCTGCTACAACTTTGTAACAATTTAAATCATCCACATCTACAACATCGGGAGCATTATCATCAATACGCATCATGCTCAATATATGAGAATACTCGTTCACCTTCACCGTACAGGAAAAAACATTAGGAACTTGTTCTATTATCAATCCGGAATTTATCAATGAATCAAAAACAGAACGCCTAGGTTTGTATTTCAGTTGCCTCCTTATAAACTTCAACGTTATCATATTATCTCCCCTCTGTGCGGATAATACGCACAAACGTAATACCCGTAACGCATCAATACTACATAGAGGTGAAAGGTACTTGTACAACTGAACAGGAGTAAATTTATGGAAATAATCAAATACTCCCTCTTCCTCTATTTCCTTTACACGCCTTTCCCTTTCTTTATTCCTTACCGTCAAATTAGTAGTTTTCCTTACCGACATAGACTACCCTTTCCATGTATCGTTTTCCTTTATCCATTTACGTTCATCATCACTAAGATCACCTGTTGATTCACGATGATATACACACTTGTTGCATAACCCTGCCTTGGCACGTACACACTTGTCGCAATCGTATGGGAAAAACGCTATGGTGGTCTTGTCATAGAAATCCTCACTAGCATCATCGTCAGAAAGCCATCCTTTGAACTTTGCAAGCATATCAAGCGCACCTTTCACATCCTTAAAATCAGCAGTGTCTATATCAGAACGCTTTAGGAAACTTTCTATAAGGCTTATCGCATCTTCAAATTCAAGGTTATCCTTGTTTATCAAAGTCTTTGTCTTTTCCTTATTCTCACCTTCCAATACACGCCTCATGGATGGTGTCACATAATCGGAAGCAAGCATGGAAGATTTGGCATAATTGACAATCTGGGTTATCCTTGGAGAATTAACCCATTGCTTGGCTTTCATAAGCAAAGAACGCTCTGACATACCCTCGTCAACAACGTGTGTTGCCTTGTAAAACAAGACAGGATTGGTATCTATGACATAAGCGGACGCAGCCCATAACTCCATCTCATTCGCATCATCAATATGCTTTGCTATATCAATCTTCTTCTGTTTTTCATCGTCAATAAGAAGATTGTTACTAAGGGGAAGTTTACCCCATCCTTTATTCAAACCCATTACCTTTCCTCCTTTATCCTAGACTTTATCTCCCTTACCCTCTCGTCAAGTTCAGAAGAATATTTAAAAAGATTGTATATGCTACTCCTGTCAATACATAGGAAATCAGAAATTTCAGACATACTTAAACCCATGTCACGCATGACACGGCACACAAGAGCACGGTTCATAACAATATCATGTTTTCTGCTTTTCCTGTTAACATCAGTATCGGAGAGTCCGCTTGCCGCTAGAACTCTCCTAAAAACCAAAGCGTTGTCAGCCTTTTTTCCCATTTTTCACATTATCCTTATCTACGATTAATTGCATTATATCAGCGTAGCCAGCCAAGTCAACCATATTGTCACGCTTTTTATGGAATCCCTGTCTGCATAGCTTTACAGCTATCTGTACAGCAACACAGTCATAAGGAGATAATTCCTTTCCAGTAATCAAAGAAGCCATCTTGGAAATGTTTTCAAAATTGGCTACAGCATCACCATAGTCAGACTGCCTGCTGTTGCTACGGATATCCTTTGCTTCATCAAGGATGCTTCTCTCCTTAACATGATCAACATAAGCAATACAATCCGAGAAAAGAATATACTCTTTACCCTGGTCATCCGCGCAAAGAAACTTTTCACCATTCTCAAAACAGTATTTAACAGTGACAAATTTACCGAACACATTTGACTTGCTTACAGAATCTTCACCGTGAAGTGAAATGTATTTATCACGGTTTATAATTTTCACCCTGCTATTCAATGTAACTCCAATCATAACAAATCACCTACCTTTATGTTATCCGCATCCTTCTTATCAGAAAAGAAAATACGGTCATACTTCGTTTCACCAAACTCAACAAACATGGCTAAGATAAAATACTTGTTCAATACACTGTCATAGCCCTTGTCGTAAATTTTGTTTATCTTTTTTGTTTTCATACTTACTTACCTGAATTATTTGTGTGACCAAAACCTCCATCACCCCTATCCGTTGAATCAAGGCTTTCAACCTCAACAAATTCAACCTCAATATAATTACTGAAAAGAAGCTGAGCAATCCTCTCCTTGGCAGCAATATAGAAAGGCTCTTTCTCAAAACTTTTCACTATAACACCGATACAACCAGTATAATCACAATCAATAACACCATCCAACACATCTGCGTCATGATACTTCCCGTCAACGCCAATAATACCTTTCAGAGAAAATCCACTTCGAGGCTTGATGATAGCCTTCATATTTGATGGCATCTGAATGGCTATACCAAGTTTAATCAGATTACGACCTTTTCTTATCAACGTGTTGTCAGGAACATACAAATCATACCCGGCAGCACCATCAGTTTTTTTTTCGGGAAGAACTGCATCCCGTCTTAATTTTACGAATTTTACTTGATTCATTTTTTTATTTTTCTCTTTAAATCATACATAGCGCATTCCCTGCTTCTGTAAATCTTGCTTGCAGGATAAATCACATCATTGACAATAACAAAGCCGACAACAGGATCGGTAATGGGAACTACTTCACCATCAACAATGGTGAAATGATTTTCGGACAAAAGCCTTCTCATGGCAGCAATCTGTTCGAGAGTAGCCTTTGAAATATCATAACCGTTTGAAAAGTTAAACTCTGAATTACAGATAAGAACATTCTTGTCATTATACAAGAAATTAGCTTTCAAACCACCATTGTTGATAAACACATAATCCTTTACATGTCCTGTCCTGCTTTTAGCAAACAGGAAATCTCCTTTCTTGAAATCGTCAATCTTTACCAACTCATAAGTACAATTGTCAATCTTCTTCAATATATACCCACTAGGCAGTTTTATTACATTTGAGTTAGTCAAATCCATTGCGTTCCTCCGTATTCAATCTGAATGCAGCTTCCCTAGCCTGATCCTTCGTTCTATACAACTCTATTTTTTCAAACATACGGCCATCATCACAGTCATACGTACACAAGGTGACAGCCCACATATTACCACGCGGAGAATAGAAATACCTGCCGTAATCCTTTCCCATCACCTTACCATCAATCCTTATTTCTCCTTTAGGCATGCTTATTCTTATAAATTTTCCTCATTTCATCTATTAAATTAGAAAAAGATTTTATATACCCCATATCTATAGCAAACGATAAAGATTTTTGCAAATCATCCAATTCTTTTAATTGTTCCTGAGTAGCTGTATTTCTTATCATTGTTTCATGGACACCAAAAACAATATAATTCAATCCTTTTGCTATGATACGGTAATCCACATCATCAAACTTAGATGCCGAACGACATAAATCATTATATCTATCACCAGCTTCAATACGATTAATAATCAAATTATCTGTCAACCACATTATAACAGTAGCATATATTTCAGGGTTAAGTTCAAGAGCAATAAGAACCCAAATATAAGGATTACAGGAAACATGTCTATTGTTACGAGCACCAAGAGTCTTATAAACACCATACTTCTTTAAAACCTTAACCAAGGAACTTTTATTAACCTCATCAATAAAAGCAGTAAATCCTGTTTTTATAATTCCCTGTTTATTAAGGATATAATATATACGCTCAGAAGACGAATTGTTAGATAATATATTTTCAACCCTCTTCTCATTCCATCCTTTTTCAATTCTAGCCCTAGTATATGCCTCCTGCAAATCAGTTATAGATAAAAATTGATTTTTGGTATCTTGTCTAATAGTTACCCCAAATAATTTTCTGTCATTAGACACCATTGTAACGTTTGTTTTCATATTAACATAATTTAATTTAGTGCAAATATACTAAATAAAATTATATCATCAAATATTTTACTAGGATTTATTTTCTCACCCCAAACTTTTTCCTAAACTCATCAATAGAGCACGCTATTCTCTTACCAAGATGGTCTACATACAAAACAGCATCTTTAATCATTTTATCATTATCGGCAAGCATGTGGATAATACTGTCAACGACACACTCTTTGCCGCTACCTAATTCAACATACTTATTACCCATGACAATACAGTCTTTTTCCTTCAAAGGAACAATACGTTCAATCTTGCTTTCGCGATATTTTTTCAGCCTTTCAAAGAACTCACGGTGCATGACACGCTCATTCTCATCCATGATATAGTAAAATTCACAGCAAATATCATGAACATCCTTTACTGTATTAATCTCATCAAGGTTGTCAATCACATTCTGCAATGCGTCAAATAGATTTATGTCATACTCATCCGATACTTCTTCCATCATTCTGTCAATGGAAGCAATAACCGCGTTCTTGAAATCAATATCGTCACAACGAAATCCCAAAGAGATATAATTACGCAAGGAAAGAAAATTTTCCTTAAAATCAATTTCTACTCCAATATCCATTTCCTAAATTCTTTAATGTTAATACTATTCAAATTATTAATAACAGCATCTCCGATATCATCGTTATGCTTCAATCCAAAAGACAGGTTAGGGTATTCCCACCATCTCGCAACACGTCCTTTGTCACCCCACAAAGATATAGCTTTATTATCAAAGTCGGGGAACAAAATAACATTTTTTGGCAATTTATTTCCAAGCTGGTTCATTCCGCCACAAGCTATCCATATAAAACCGTTACCGAAAGCCATAGATGCGATAAGGGCGGTTTTTTCCGATTCAACCATACAAGTTATCGCATCGCTGCAATACTCCCCTAAAAACGGCTTAAAAAAGCCACGATGGGTAAACCCTTCGCCCGTAGTAAACTTCCTGAAAGCATGGGTTTCCTTCTTCCTGTGACCGTTCACACCATATCTTATCCTGTTGTCATGGCACACGTTACCATCCTTGTCGGAATACCAGAACACAGCGGATTCCCTTCCAAGACATCCTACCTTATACCTTGAAAACACATCATTCACGGAATCAACACCGAAAACGCCTGAAAGGTACTCGTACAGGTTATTCCCCTTCCAATGCCCGGAATCGTTAAGCCTGTCAACATACTTCACATCAACAAACCTTGATTCCTGTCTACCCGAATCATACTCCCTCTCGTAGAAATCCTTCAAACTCATCCTGCAACCGTCCGGGCTTGACAGAATCCTAAAAGCATCAGAAGCACTACTGCAACCGGGAAGATAAGACACGAGAAAGTCAAACAGGTTAACAGAATCACCTCCCTGCTCGGTAACGGTAATACTGCCTGACTTGTTCATATAGAAAACCAGCTTGTCCTTCCTGCTATGGCTCTCCAGATTTATCCTAGCAGGCAACGTCCACCGCTTACCCCTACGCCTTAAAGGAAGCCCAAGCACGGTATCAAGATTGGCAAATATATATTCATAATCAATAGAACCCATATTACTTAAAATTATGCCATCCCTGTTTCAAATCCCTAAAGAAATCGCTTAATGTATAACGATAATCGTCAGGATATCCCAATGAACTTGACAGGCATGAAACATACCCGTAAGGTTTTTTACCGTCACTCCACCTGTACATCATCTCAGTAGGAACCATAAACACAAGAAGAACAAATACAATGTCAATGTATATGAGAAACATGACAAAACGAACAAAGCATCTCATAATCATTCCTCCACATCCCCTAAAAGAATTTTCTTTGCATAACGCAACGCAAACTCCCAATTGTAATAAAACGTACCTAGCAAATCAAAAAACAGGCTATACACGGCATTCTTGTAACCATCGGGAACGAAATACATGATATCATCCATCATACGGATATCATCACTGAACCTAGCATTCTTTGTCGTATAACGCCACAAACCGCCAACGGCAAGTATCTTGGCGTGTTCATAAACATGATAGTCAATGGAATATACATCACAAACGTAATCATTAAACCAATCCTCATTGTCAAGCACACCACTAACAGGGCTTGCCGACAAAATCATATTAACAAACACACCAAAATGACAATACTGCTCTATCTTACCCGAATCATTGTCAAACTCAACCTTAAAAGCATCCTTGCCGCTCTCATTAATACTGCAAACCATATCACTTACGTAAAGCGTCTTTAACCACTGGCTGAAATTATACCTTTTCAAACCAGCCCTGTTACGAGATTCATTTATCGCACACTGGGCATCAGACACACATACATACCAATCAGAAGTAACACGAATACTTCTATCAAATAAAACAATCTCTTTATTATCCATACACAGTAAAATTTTTCAGCAAAAATACATATTAAAGTAATATGGTAAAAACAATAACGGTTAAACAATATTAAATCTGCACATTATCTGATATCTTAAAGAGTGCTTCTTCATCGGTGAATAGAGGTGCTTCGTTACCATAAATAGCGTTCATCTCGTCTGCAAACTGCATTGCTTCACGGTTAAACTCTTCGGAAAGTTCAATTTGGCTCACGGGAGAAAATGACACTAAAAATACTCCATGATCTTCTTTGTACTCCAATTTCACTTGAAGCCAATTATACTTCATAGTCATACTAGACAACCAAGCATGCAACTTACTTTTTACACTTTCTCTATCCATAACATCCCGAAACAAACCACCCTTAGAACGGCAAATCCTCCTTCATTATATCATCAGCCTGTTGCAGAAGGTATTCGTCAGGATTATACTTCCGTCTTAGGACAACCTGAAACAGCCTGTTCCTGTTCTCATCCCACGCGGAAGTGACGGAATAGCCTTCCTGGCGTATCATGTCAACCATCTTTCTCTTGCTATAAGGTCTTACACCACAGTCATTGCAGTATGCTATGTATTTCACATACAGGTCACGGTCACGAATAGCCGATTCCTCAATATCTCCCGAAGAATCATACCCCGAATCGTAAAGATACGACAGGACACTGTTGGAATCACGTCTTGCGTTCTCCGTAACGGATTCTATCGTATAACTTCTCGTAAACTCACCCTTGTTCTTAACAAACCGTCTTGCACCCTCTATTATCCAGTTGATAATAGCTGCCGATTCCTTTGACAGCTTCAACGGAAGCGACCTGTCCTGTTCCGATTCCTTGAACACACGATAGAACGGAATGACAAGGGAGCGTCTGAAATGACCGTAAGTCTGGTCCGAAACGGAAGGCATCTTGTTAAGATTGGCCATAAAAGGCGGCATCATGTCGGCAAGGAAAGGCTCACCGAACGGAAGGCGTGCCATAGTAGGCTCACCGGATATGAACTTCTTATACTTGCCACCGCTCACATCCTTCCCACCCATCTCGGAAGCGTAGTTGAGCAGCTTGCCGTTTATCATAGCTATATTGTACTCGCAAGTAGACTTGTCACCCGACAGGTCAGCCATCTCCATATATGACACATTGTCTTTCCCCAGGGCATTGACAACAGCGTCAAAGAACACCGACTTACCGTTACTACCACAACCGAGAAGGTAACACATCTTCTCCATCTTGATCTTCTTCCTGTCAACAAAGGCACACCCCACAAACTCCTGTAAGGCATCCTGTGTATCCTTTACAGGAATCACATCGTCCAAAAACTTCTCCCACAACGGGCTTCGCGCCAACGGATCATAATTGATATTGATGCGTATGCACGATTCTATCATGGGGGAGAAATCAAACGTTTCCATCGTTTCCGTGTCAAGGACACAGTTGTCAAACGTGATGAAGTTACGCTTCGGACTGAATATCTCATGCGTCACGTTCTTTACGATGGTACGGTAGAACCGCTCGCTCGTGTCGGTCATGTACAGTTCGCTAAGACCGTTCATCCTACACAAGTCCATACACAGGCGCATCAGATCGTCCTTCATCATGGGAACAAATATCTTACCGTCAAAAGCCATGATGGAACCGCTCCTGTGACGTCTGAAATTGCACTCCCTGCACGCATCGGCTATGTCCATCTCAACCATAGCGGATATGGAACGCTTCCACTCGCCTTCATCCCTAGCTTTACGGAAACCGCGACCACCGCCCTTGTCCGCCAGCTTGCCCATAACGGAATCAAGGATGTATTCATAAGAAGCCTTTGCAGATTCAGCGACAGTCATTTTCCCCTCCTTTCTCTACCGATTCTACCGATTCTACCGATTCTACCGATTTCTCCCGGTCCACAACCTTCCCGAACATTACAACGGGATACAGGTCATAATCGTCCGTTGATATGTCAGGGCGTGCGTCCATATCGTCAAGCGAAGAGTACACGTCCGCGATGTGCTCCAGCTTCCGGCACACGATGGAATCACGTCTTATCCCATAATACTCTATAAGGTCAGCCATGTACTGTATGGTAATGTCCTTGAACCATGTGAACGCATCATCACGTGTCTTTGCCCCGTCACAGCAGGTATTGAACGTGTACCCGAAACGCCTAATCCTTACGAAATAGCTGTTCCGCCACAACGACACCGACTTGTCCATCTCGTTCCCGGCGTTACGTATGGCGGTGACGATGCTCCCGGGAATGAGCGCGCACCGTGAAACGCGTGCTGCCGAAGGCTTCCCGTTCGCCCCGGTTCCATCCACCATATCCACATCGGGCACGAACCTTAGATCATCCACGCTCCTTCCGCCCACAACGGACGTGTCATGCCGCATAAGATAGTCGGCATCCACGATATGCCCGTACTGCCTTACCTGGTCCTCGCACCACGAAGCAAATCTCCTTAACGACCGTTTCCACTCGGAAGGAAGCACATACCCGCACCTTGCACATATCTCCGCTATATGCTTCCTCTCCTTCTCCCATTTTCTCTTCATCTTCCTCTCGTACTCCAGCACCTCACCCTCCACGCTGACACCAGCGACCTGTGCAGCCATAGACTTTGCAGTTAAAGGTACGGGCACACGCTTGATGAATGACGCTTCCGACACGAACACAGCCTTTGTTCCGTCCTCCAGAGGCTCGTCAAGTTTAAGACAGCAGTGACGGTCCCTGAAGCTGACGAGCGTAACCCACCCGAACAGCCGTGTCTGAACCCTCATTCCCTTGTACCAACGTTCCCTGTCGGGCATTGCATCGGACAGGCATACGACACACCTTGATTCGGGCAACCTAAGTTTAATCTCTATTTCTTCTTCCATATTTTACACACACATTTTACTTGATTTTACCTGCAAATATAGCGCAAAAAACAATACGAAAACTAGTAGTTAAATTAATTAACTACAAATGTTTATGTTATTAACAAATACGTGTCAAGGAAGATAGTTTATCTTTCTTTACACAAGATTTTTTACTTTCACGTCCACAGTATTATTTGAATAGTAAAAGTAAAAAATGTTGATTGTTGTTATTTTTTATTTTTGTTATGATTTTTCTCATTTTAGTTAAAATGATTTAACTATAATTTTTTATTTACTTGCTATTTTCTACGTTAAGAAATGTAAAATTGACTTAATTTAACATAAAATAAAAAATCTCAACACCGATAGTTGCATATGCAACTAATTGATTCGGGAAAATTCGTAAAAAACCTACGAAATTCGTTGTTTTTTCGTAGACTTCGTAAACTCTTCGTTTTTCAACACTTGTCAAAAAACTCGCAAAAATTAGTGGTTAAATGGCTGAAAACAAGCTATTTAGTCGTGTCAAAAAAAATTGAATCGTAAATCTTTGAAAATTTACTCTCTATTAATTTGCATATTAAATGTTAAAAGTAATATATTTATACAATATATACATACACGTACATCATATATGCTCTATTACAGCACATATACGTACACAATACATACACAACACATACACATACAGACACCAAAACTGCATACGTAATTTAGTATAGATACATATCAAAACGACGAAATCAACGAAGAATACTGTAAACCAATAACTTATACTGCAAAAAAAGACATAAAAAATGCAACCACACCTACGAAACACACCAAAAAACCTACGATTTTCGTAACTTTTTATGTAAAGATTTATCCGATTTTGTTGAAAACTACCGAAAATACACATCCAAAACGCAAAATCAGCCATCCGAGCAAAATTTGGAGAAAAAAAAATTTTCAGAAAAAAATTTATCGGGAGCGACACACCCGCAGCGAAGCCTCTACAAAAGGGGGGTATGGCATTGATTTACAGGCAATTACGCACGTTTATCTACCACGATTCTCAATGTTTGTAAATAAAAAAGAATTCTTTTCTACGACAATCGAATTTCGAAATCTTTACAAATAAAATATCTTGACAAGTGACATCTACGAAGATTTCGTAATTCCCTCATTATCAGATACTTACAAACAAATTTAACACAAATTAACATTGAAAAATCTTGAAATTAAACATAATATAGGTCTTGCACGGTCTGATCTATTAATATTATGCAATATTAATTTAAAATATGTATATAAAAAGTATTGATTTTGGAAAAAACGGGCTTAATTTATAATGAATGTTAATGAAATATACAACCTAATCAAAAACGCTGTATGTTTGCAGTGTCGGAAGGACAAAGCGATACTTGACGTATTGAAACAGCTTGCCACGGTGAGAGCGTGGTACAGATCCGCAAACCAGGGAATAAGCGGAATATAAACAGCGGTATTGTTAGCCACGATGCAGAGGCACGGGTCTTACTTGATAATGGAGATAGTAACTTAGTGCGATATGCGATTAACATCCCTAATATAATATAATGTATGTGCGTATATGTATCCTATACATAAGCCTTAATACTTGTCCGTTATGCACGGAACGTATAAATAAGCCGTAAAAATATACGATATGCGCATATTGTAATGTAGCTACTACGATAGTGGTAACGGTTACAAGCCCGTATTAATACAGAGTACAATAAAAACAATATATAATAAACAATTAAATATTACAATTATGGAAAGATACGATTATTTGGAAGCAATTAAAGAGGACGTTTTAAACTATATCAACGAAAACAATATAGTAGTAACCTCCGAAAATAGGGACGAAGTGGAACAAGATCTTAACGATACACTGTTTACATGTGATAGCGTAACGGGAAACGCTTCAGGATCTTATACGTTTAACACGTGGACGGCTGAGGAATACCTGTGTCACAATTGGGAATTGCTTGCAGAAGCGTTAACGGGGTTCGGGTGTGATATGAGCTATTTAGAGAAAGGTGCAGAAGCGTGTGACGTTACAATACGTTGTTATATGTTAGGTCAAGCAATTTCGGAGGCTCTGGACGAAATAGAAACAGAAGAAGAATAAAACGCACATACAGGGGTAAATAAGCCCCTGTATCGAAAGATCTCCAGTAAATTAAAGGAATTGTATAATTTAGAGAAATAAAACGAATAACGAACAATTAAAATATTACGATTATGAAAACAAATGAATTATCTTACAATGTAACAAAATTTTACGTAGAGAACGGAATAACCTATAAAATGAACGTGCGCATAAGTTTAAACGACTATTGTAAAAATGGTGTATGTGATTGGAGTATCACGGCTGATATATATGAGAAACGTAGGAACGGGCGTTTTGTTTGGTGCGCTAGTGGTTGCTGCCATGAGGAAATACTCAAGCGTTTTCCAGAGTTTAAAACGTTTATTGACTTACATCTGTGCAACCATTACGGGCAACCTATGTATCCCGTTGAAAATGGCTTTTACCACCTTAAAAACAGCGACAAAGAAACTACCATAAACTACCTACGTATTACCGAATCAGAATACAATGTACTACGTGATAGTGCAGAGGATAAGGGGTACTTTACATACCTATTATATACTCTAGGGATCGTAGACCGCTGGAAACAAGAAAGTTTAAAAGCTATAAAACAATTGGAAAAATTAACGGGTAACACATGGGAAAACCCGTATAAACCTGAAAATGAGCATTTTATGTTAAAATTGACGGATGAAGAACGTACACTAATCGAAAACAGAATCAAAGGCGGGTATTATACAAGTGAAGCCATACAGGCACGGAAAGACCAGAAAAAACGTGAAGAATACGAGAAGAAACGCAATGAAATAATTGCAGATTGCGAAAAAGAAATACAAAAAGCGGAAAATAGAAAGCTAATTAGATTAGCCATTCTTGACGCCGGAATTCCCCTTAAAAATGTGATATACTACAACCACAGCAATGAACTTGTATTTAATTGGAATGATTGTGAAGCAAAAGTAACGAAAAATCAGTTTGACGAATTTATCAAAACAGTTGACAAAACAAAACTTCCTGAAAATATAACCTTTAAATTAAAGTAATTATGAGAACGTATTTTGCACAAGTTGAAACACGGTACCGGGCAATTAAAAATTGCCCGTTTACCCCTGCACATATTGTTAAGGTTTTTGGCGGTTATATGTGTTTTGAAAGTGATAATGATTATAGAGTTTGGAAAAACCAAAAGTAAATAACTATGATCGAAATATTAATATTATTAGGTTGCTTGTACCTATCAATACGGGTAACCGATTACATAGAGAACCAAAACAAACAATAACAATTTAAAAACGTAACATTATAGAAACAAGAAACGACATACCTAATTTGCTTGCAATGTATATACGCAATACGCGGGAAATATACGATATTACAACATGGCTGCAAAATTGCATAATTAAGAAGGCAAACAAGGGCATACAGCCATCAATAGAACACCTAGCAAATTGTAGCACAATGAAAACCATAATCAGAGAAGCCGCCAAACTGTTATACAAGTATGACGGAATAACACCCACAAAACAGGAAAAACAGGAAGCGGCCCGGGAACATGCTAAATATATCCTTGATGGTGTGCAATACTTCATTCAAAACGCCAATAGAGGGTAAAATAAAGCCCTATATTAAAAGATCTAAAACAATACCGATATATCACCCATAAAAACAAAAACATTATGATACAGGTAACAGTAAAAAACAGCAAAACAGGTAGCCAATATATTTGTAAATCGGCAAGAAGAACGGTAAAGAATATAACATATAATCATATAACTTATCATTTGATATGCAGACATAAAGATCACCCGTTTTTTAAACAGTTTTACCACGGTCCAAAAGGTATATATATAGATTCACCACGATACAAGGAAATAGAAGCCCTAGAAAAACCTATCTGGAATACACCGATACACGAACTACTAGAGCTAACCATCACGGAAACACCCCTAGACGGACGTACCAGATACGCAAAACAATTACCCGTATATAATGTAGACGTATTAGCGGAACTCACCTATTAATCAATCAAAAACAATATAATTATGATACAATTTACTATTAACAGTTTCAGCCATGGCCTAACAGACCGCCCGTACAATTCAATTAAAGACGCTATACAAGACGGTGGTAGTTACTCCGTTTGGTGTAACGAAAAGATTAAACTAGCGTTTAGTTTTGGGAACGGCACGGAAAAAGATTTTAAAAGATATTGCAAAGACAATAAGTGTAAAATTGTGAGTGAAAGCGAATTTTACAAAGAATTATATTCTTTGCCGTTGAATGAGCAAGAAACACATATCCAATTTATTCGAGAACAATTAAACCGTTACAATGACCTATGAAAAAGAAATACGCTAAAGAACAATTACAGGAAGCAATTACCAGGGTAAACAATATAGTAGAAAATAGTATAGGAAGTTTTCAGAAACCGATAATTCCAGGCGATTGCCCAACGTTTGATGAAGCTACGGCAAACTATGTTATGGAAAGACTGGGATTATACCTAAAATCGTGGGTATTGCCAAAACTTGATGAATTATCTAAATGAATAGTATTATGGAAAAACAAGAATTTATCGAAAAGTACAATTTTGTCAAAGAAAGTGTTATATCTGCAATGGATAAGGCTTTAGAACGTGCCCTAGAGAACGAAGTAATAGACCTAAGTAAATGTGATGGCAATTATTTAGATGTTTATCCGCTAATCGGAGCGGTTTTAAAGAGAGAATTAAGCTATATACTTGACGGTTCTCCTACTTACAGTCGTTCTATAAAACGTAAAGCGACTAAATATAATTACGATTATAGAATATGGCACGATTATGCTGGAGATTATAAACATAAATAAATATTATTTACAATGAGAAAACAAAATTTACAAAAAGAATTATCTCCTATTTTTGACAATGAAAGTATTAAGATAGGAACGTTTAAAGCTAACAGAAGTATTGATACATTGGATCTTATCAAGGAAAATATCAAGTTTTGGAAAAGCTATGACGGACACAAGCTACCTGATAAACAGGTTAAACGCCTGTATTATAACGGCACCAGGACACAAAACATAATCAAAATGTACATAAATACGCCTGAATTGATTAAGTTTGTAAGAGAGCACGCAAACGACTATAATACGTTAAATCGAAAGGACGTACCTAGATGCATAAATATTGATCGTAGGCGGAGTGAACGTTATTTTTCCGTATATATCAAAAAGTTTGGGAACGTGCGTTTTGATGAAGTGTTAAGAGTTTTCCCTTTGCTTCCCAAGTCATATTTGAACGAGTAATGAGAGTAATTAGAGTAATAAGAGTTTTAAGGAGAATACTAACTGATTCAGATATAATAGATCTGTACGGTCTGTATTGTGAGTTTTACAAAAATATACAATAATATGAAACGCAAAGAATTAGACAACATTTTGCGCAACTTGTTAGTTGCCGGGAACATTGTAACCGTACCGTTTGAACAAATGAGAGAGATACGCAAGGAATTAGACCGATTTGTTAAGCCTATACAGATAGAGGTCATTAAGAGCGATTTTGAAACTGTTTCATTCAGAGAGTTAAGATAAAGCGGAAATAATGTGAAATATTTTCCCGGTATGGAGAACAACAAACAGAGCGACACTGTTACCGGGAGCAATTTTTGACTTAAAAACGAAAATAAACGAAAAAATATGAATATTATTACAGACAAAACAAAAGCCCCTGCAAAGCTACGTTACAGGGTGAGCAATAACAGCGGATCAATAAATAAGGAGTTTGGCAAAAACCAACAGGCGGCTTATTATGGCATTAAGGAACAAATGATATCTATGTTTTCTTATAGAATTAATAAGGATAAGAGATTTTATACGATAGAAGTATTTGAAGTTCCATCTATTGAATTAATTGAATTATGTGATTCTTATAACTGTAAATTGATGGCAAACATTTTGAATAAAAAAATGAATATAGGGAATTTGATCAGGTGGTAGTCTATGAAGTTTATCCGATTAATCTGAATGATATAGAGTTTGTATAATAAATTTTTTTCAATTATGACACATAAAGAAATAGAAAACGAACTTGGCTGTTGGGGAGATATTATCAGAGAAAACCCAGATAGATATGCGTATGTTAGGCAACATTTTTCAAATGATGTTTGCGATTTAAAGCCAATAACTTATAGTGCTTTGTGGAATTTGTTGCTGCATTCTGAGGCGAATGATCTTTATTACTACAATGAAAATCATGCGATAGACGAAACGTGTGTGTTTTATGAGTTCTACTATGATCTCGGTTTTGAACTTCCAGAAGATAGAGGTCTTGATATGAATTATTATCCACATATTTGTATTGAACTGAATGACAATGATGGATATGAAGGAGATATTGATATTTTCATGTTGGACGAATGGGATGCTTCCGAAGATATGACGAATGAGGATAAAGAACGATTTGATGCAATACGAAAAAAATATCCTATTACATTGATTAATAATTTGAACGATTTGAAATAATGAGAACTAACAATAAACAATCCATCCTGGAAGGGCGTAAATGGGATGTGATAGAGAGTGTTGACGGATATTTTTCCGGGGAAAAGAACGGAGTTATCATACAAGGAACGACAATGAGTGATCTGTATGAAAAATGTAAATCTTTTGATATAGCTTCGGTTATGGAGAAGATTAAGACGGGTGACAATCTGAACGACTGGGAAAAACGCTTAATAAAAGTTAATAAAAAGTTGTTGGAAAACCAATAAAATATATCTTTGCCGTATGAGAAAAAAATACGTTGCATATTATAAAGGCTGTACAATAGAGGTCACAGGAGAAAAAGACTTCATGTACCGGATAATAAAAGGTGAACGGATGGTTCTCTTTGTAGATATGTTTTACAGGTCTACAACTGATGCGTTAAAGGGCGCAATGAGGTGGGTGGACAATAATGTTAGAAAGGAGTGAATTTATGCTTTTTGGAATTGTTTTTGCTATGTTAATGAAGGCTATATGTGGAAATATGTTGGACGATTGATGATTGTCATTGTATGGCTTATTGTGTTACAGGTTTTGTCTGAATGTTAATTATGAAATATTTAAGAATACATTTGATTATATGGTGTTTGCCTTGTATAATATATACACTATTCGAGATTGCAGTATTTTTGGCGTTCAATATCATCTCGTTTATATGGGATTTTAAGTTTATTAAATGGAGTTCCATGTTTTATGCCAAATATACATGGAACGGTACTCCTTATGTAGACCGAACCCCTTGGGATACCTTTAAAAGGCATTATTCAGTTATATTATAATTTAAAGAAAAAAATGATAATAGGGATGTTTCATTCATAAAAACAATATAAAAGCTATGAACAAAGAAGAATTTCAGACAAAGAAAAATGATATCAATTCAAAAATAAGGGAATTGAAAAGTCAGAAAATTAAGTTGGAAAAGGAGTACATTGAATCCAATGCGAAGTATCCTATCGGAAGCAAGGTTTGTATTACTACTCCTGCATCCACATATATAAGATTAGATAACCATGAAAGTGTTGTTATTCCTGAAAAAAAACAATACGCCTATATTAAGGGTTATAATATTGGTTTTTATGATACCATTGACCCATTGTTTAGCAAGGTCAAGAAAGATGGTACCATGTCGGATGTGAACTTGTATGTTAATCTTACGAATACTACGATAGAACTGGTAAAGGAGTAATTGTTATGGCAAAGGTAATGAATTTAGGATCGCATGGCTTTACAGAAGAGAATAACGGCTAGGAAAACTCCTAAGTATTGTAATCATTATAAAAAGAATAAAATATGACTAAGAAGATTGCTGTTGTAGGTTCAATGATAAATTCATCCGAATACCTTCTATTCAAAAATTTGGAAACAGGATATTCCCTTGAACGTTATGATTGTGTTGAGGAAGCTAGAAACAGTGATTGTGATGCTGTTATAGTAACGGATAAGGATAGTATTGATTATGGTGATAAAACGCATATTTTGATGAATTTCGATAAGCCTATTATCGGAAGTGACTGTCTTTATATTCATGAATCAATAACAAAATTCCGCGTCAAGGATGATAGGTGTATCAACAAGCAGATTGCGAAACGTAGAAAAAGAAACAAGAATCATAAAACACATAGGAGAAAGAGGAAGTGAACACATTTTACGGAATCAGCTTTGTAATATACTTTATATTTATCACCCTTGTATTGACCACATTCATATATGGTTTGAAAAGGGATGAATATAAGTTTGGGAAGTGGGCAATTATAACATCATCCTACTTTATATTTGTAATTATTTACACATTTTTTGTTTTACGGTTATGAATAAGGTGGAAGTAGGAACCCTTGACATGGGCGAACTGTTTGAACACAGGGGTGTGATATATGAGGTCTTATACAAAACGGATTATTGTGTTCGTTGCCAATACCCTAACGACAAATATCGTTACAGGGATATATGGGAATATCTATATACCGAATTTAGTTTATGGACAAAAGTTAATAAATTATGAAAACACTGGTTTTTGATGTAATGCTTGACGGGCGATTTGTACATACATTCAGATACCAATACTGCCCGTTATTCCCGATAGACGAACAGGAACTGGAGAAGTTTGTCACCGACAGGCTTCCTACATTGAAAAGTAAAGATTTTAAAATAGTATTTTGATATGAAACAGACAGTAAAAGAAGCAGCGAAGGAAAATATCCTATTTAATCATAGGACAGTTGATAGAACTTTGTTTGGTAAAGATTTGGCAAAGTTTGGATAGATTAATTTCGTTCAAGGTGCCGAATGGCAGTCAAAGCAATCACCGTGGATAAGCGTTAAGGAACGGTTGCCAGAAGAGTTAGAAAGTGTTTTGGTTGGGACTAATTACGAGGGCAGATATTATTACGAAGTAGCTTTTGTAATGAACGGGAAGTGGGTATGCCATAATAGTAAACCCATCTATTGGATGCCCATCCCCTCTTTTGATGATATACTCGAAGCCAACAAGGATGTACTTGAACGGATTAAAGAGAAAGGAGATTGAGATATGGAAATAAAGAACGTAGGACAACTTAGAAAAATAATTGAGAATCTTTCCGATGATTACGAAATCGAGATGCGTGTCAGACGCAAATTGACGGATGAAGAAATAATCGAGTTGCATAAAAAGTACGGCAGGATATATCCTTATCCATACGAAACAAGTTATTCAGAGCTTGAATTTGATGATGTAGGTGTGTCTGACAAAGTATTATGTTTGGGTGTAACTCTTAATGAATGAATGGTATGGAAATAAATAACGGAATAATAATTGACGGGGTACTGTATGAATCATCAGAAGGATTTTGTAATGAGTGTTCCTTATACCGGGAATGTTGTAATATTTTAGATGATACCTATTGTTCCATACTAGATTTGGGAATAGGTCAGTGTTTTGTCAGTCGTGGCAAAGTAACAGAGATTAAAACAGAGGAGGAGAAGAAATGAAACAGGTATTGTCATTTGATCAGACGAAACATTTACAAGAACTTGGATTATACCATATCTACACCTTGCCAGATATTCTCGACAAGTTACCTTGTTTCATCGGCAATGAAGTGCTGACCATCAAAAAATTTGCAGATAGCTATACATGCTTGTATGTGGAATCTTATACTAGGTCTATCGGAAATATCACAGAAAGTAAAGAGCCTATTGATGCAGCCTATGATATGTTGTGCTGGTGCATTGAAAACGGATATGTTAAAGTTGGAAAGGAGGAATAATTATGGGATTTACAACACAGTGTTTTATACACAAGAATACTGCTAATATTAGAAATAGATTAAAAGAACTTGGCTATTATTGTAATCCATATTTAGGTTGGCATAATCTATTTACTTGTGTATTTGGAATTAATTCGGTTTATTCATTGGACGATTATGATACAAATGGTCTTAAAGAAATAGATGGTCTTATTGATTGCGGAACGAATGAAGAACTATTCCTGGCTATCGCTGCATTGAGGGATGATACAGACAAGAACCAATGGTTTACGGATGGTGATAAATGGATTCTGTGTCCTGAAATCAAGTTCTCTACTTATTGGGTTTACTATCATATTGATGTCAATACGGATACCGTTCACAAGGCTACCGTAAACGAACTGATTGAACATTTTAAAACAAAGGAGGAATAATGAAAGCAAAGTATTTTAAAAAGATAAGAAGCCAAGTAAAGTGGTATAAGGTATCATATAGAGATAGTTTATTTTTTAGTTTTAGCGATGAGAAAGAAATATTGGCTAAATCTCCTGAAAATGCTTGTGTCAGATACCATAAACGTACTGGATGTTTTGTTAACAAATATAATCCCAATAATATTACACAATATAGTGAATCTCTTTCAAGGTTCAAGGTATGTATAGGTAAGAAAGTAATGTATTTCGATTAAATATGAAAGCAAGAATAAAAAGAAAAATTCAAAAAAGACCATTCCTATATAATGTAGGACAAGTTTTTAAGGCTTGTGATTGGATTACTAGTATTCAACGTGGAAATATGGTTTGGCGTAGGTATCGTTCATTTGGTACTATTATTAAATCAGAATTTTAAATATGAAAGCAAGAGTAAAATCAACAGGGGTTTTGGTGGATGTAACTCCCCAATTAAACATCAACTCTCAACATAGCAGAGATTATTTATATGTATGTGATAACATGGTATTCAAGGAATGCGAACTTGATTTTTCAGCTATCGACTGGGAACAGCGTAGATACGAATTGGCGAAAGCTGCCATGCAAGGGATTTTAAGTGATAAAACAATAGTTGGTTACGCTAGTTCGGAAGCAGATTACAAGAAAGGAGAGAAACATACAATACCTATAAGCATTGCTCGGTTTGCAATTGTTTGTGCTGATGCTTTAATTAATGAATTAAAATGATAAAAGTATTAAGAAATAAAACTCCTATCGCTCGCAAAGAGCATAGATGTGAATTTTGCGGTGAAGTAATACACATTGGAGAAAAATATAACAGACAGACCAATGTTTGTGATGATCGTGTTTATGATTGGGTTAGTCACTGTGATTGCTCCCAATTAGCCTATGAACTTAACATGTTTGATGATTGCGATGAAGGACTTGACGATGATGGATTTATTGATAGACTTAATCAGTATGTTTACGACAATCATTATGACGATAAAATAGATGATATTGCGAAGGATTGGCAATTACCACGTTATGAATTAGTAAAGAAAGTGTTGAATGAATTAAAAAAGAAATAGTTATGACCGAAGAACTTGTAACATTGGAAACAGCAAAGTTGCTGAAAGAGAAAGGATTTAATGAGTATTGCAAAGATATTATTAAAGAAGACGATAATCGGATAATGCAATCTGCGTTCCGAACGAATAAGAATTTGCCAAAATTGTGTTATAGTCGTCCCACTCAATCCGTTGCACAAAAGTGGCTGCGTGAAACCAAGAACCTGCATATCGAAATATCCTATATGTATGAAAACTATTGGACGTATGATATACTGACAATTCCGAGACATGACCTAATAGGATTGGAGGACAGGGCCTCTGTTCGTTACAACACCTACGAGGAAGCACTTGAAGCAGGATTACAGGAGGCATTAAAATTGATATAAAAATGAAAAAGATATATTTCAATGATAAATTTGGATCAACACGAGCGGTGTTGGACGGTCGTAAGACAATAACTAGACGAATTGTTCCATTTACATATTGTAAAGATAAAATTCATTTGTCTAGATATAAGGTTGGTGAAGTTGTTGCCATTGCGCAAAGCTATGAAACCGTTTACCATGAACAAGGATTGGAAACACTTGATATGTTAGTTAGTGGTTGGAAGTATAGCAAAGGTTGGCGTAATAAACTCTTTGTATGCGCTGACTTCATGTCCCATCATATCCGAATTACCGATATTAAGGTTGAACGTTTACAGGACATTTCCGATGAAGATTGCTTGAAAGAAGGGATATATGAAGATTCGGGTGATGATAAATATCCACCATCTATATTTTATGAATTTGAGGGAAACGAAGACGATGGATTTGATACACCCCGTGAAGCCTTTGCAGCCCTCATAGATAAAGTATCAGGCAAGGGAACATGGGAATCCAATCCTTATGTTTTCGTTTATGAATTTAAACTGATTGATTAACATATAGAGAGTAAATTTATGAATAATATTAATTTGAACGAACTACGGGATATAGCTTATAAGACAGCTTGTGAGCATGGTTTCCACGATAAAGAATTGAGTGATGAACACTTCCTTTGTCTTATCGTTGGAGAGCTTATGGAAGCTGTGGAAGCGGATAGGAAAGGGAAATGTGCCGACAGGGAATCTTTTAAATCTTCTTATGAGAATGAAGAACCGCACGATGATGCTAATTTCAAATGTTGTTTTGAAAAATATATCAAAGATACACTTCCAGACGAACTAAGCGAAGCAGTTATACGCCTGCTTGATCTTGCAGGACTTCGGGGAATAAGCCTTGAATCTGCTAGTAATGATATTAACTCCGAATATATGGATGATATTGCCTGCATGTACAGCCAATTGAGTTTCGCGGAAGCGATATATTCCATATTTATCAAACCAATTGTAGATTACAAGTGTCTTTCTACGATTGTAAATGAGATGATATTTTTAATCTTTGCACTAGCCAAACATCTTGACATAGACCTTATATGGCATGTGGAGCAGAAGATGAGATACAATGAATTAAGACCTAAGTTGAACGAAAAAAAATATTGATTATGAAAACAATTATATTTACAATAATATGTATTATCGCCCTATTATGGGTTGGAGATCTAACAATTACATTCAAACCGTTTTCCATATCGCTGCCCGGTTGGCATAAGGCTTTAGGTATCATCCTGTTTGTATTTGCAATGGCGGTGTATAACATTGGAGAATACGCTAAGGGGTACAAGCATGGTTTTGATGATGGGGCAAAGGAATGTATTGAAGCGATTAAGGGAAATGGAAAGAATAGAGCAGATAGCAACAATTGATTTTTGTTATTTCCGATTAAAAATTCTCTGCAAACAGCTTTCTAATACCAAGTCAAACATCGAAAGACTAGTCGATAAGGCTTGCGGTTATAATGAAACCGAAGAGATAAGAAAGGAGTGTATAATGCTTGTAGAGCAGATCATTGAAAGCAAGAAGCAAATCGGAGAAGATTTCACAAGAGATGAACGTGTTTTGAATAAATTGAAAAGAAATGAACAGTAGCGACATTGATTTCCCGTTACTCCGTATATTTAATGGAGTAACGGGGCGATATGAACTTCTTATTGACGATGTATCCATAGATGCTTATGGACGTGTAAGAGATAGCAGTGGTTGTGTTGTAGAATGGTTTACAGGCGTGTTTGACATGAACGGAATACCATTGTTTGAAAACGACATAATCATGCCTGTAAAGGACGGAATAAGCCAATACAGACGCATATGGAGAACAGTAGGTGGATTTGTACTAAGCAGAAGAAATGATGTGAAAGGACTGTCCAAATTGGATATGCTTGGTGCTGACTATCTGGTAAACGAACGTGTGCAGCAATACATATCTGATGGTTGCGTAAAGATAGGTTCTGCAACAATTGATCTTAACCTGTTGAAAGGGAGAACGAAAGAAGATATTATTAGAAATTTATCTAGAAGGGTCAGATGAAAGACAAAATGCTAGAGGAAAGTTTGAACAATTTATACAGGACGTTTCTTATTTGGGTGATAAGATGTTATCCTATATTGTTCTGTCTTGCAATACTTGTCCATCAATGTGAGGTTATACACTCTGTTGGAACAGGTGATATCATTGAATATTATGATGGTGACACATTGGAGTATATTCAGTATGCCACTCCGTTTTCGGACAAGTACCTTACCATATTCTTTAACGCCAAACTGTTTAATGCAATATTGTTTTATGTGTTGTCAAAGGTATTTTTATTTTGTATATACCATAGAGTATTTGTCATTGAAATGTTTATATACGCAATACTGGATATTGTATTTAATAATGTGGTGTTTGAGGACGCACATTTGATTAATGCGATATACTATACATCAATTGGTTTTGTTACTGTTGGATTCTTTATTGCATTATACTTGCATCAAAGATATGGAGATAGGAAAGTGCACACGCATCAAACTATTAGTGATGGGTATAGGTGTTGTAATAAGCAATCTATTTTTTACCCATAGATTGTGTTCCTCCCGTATTCTTCATGTTTATCTTGACCTTTACGGGAGATGCCTTTTTATTTGATGTTACCTTAGGGGATTTAACATTAACCCTAATCACTTTCTTTACCATATATTGCTTATTTTAATTGTTTAACAAAGTTAATTATTTTTATTTATGCAACAAAACAATAGTACCGATAAAACAGCTTCGGCACACAAAACGGACGAAATAATGGTTTACGAACATCCTTTTTTTGGAAAAATTCGTGTGTTTGTTCGATATGGTAAAATTTGGTTCTGTGGATTAGACGCTGCATCTTCTTTACAGTATTCAAATCCATTAAAAGCTCTTTTAGAGCACTGTAAACCATCCTCCGTAATGATGCGTGAAGTAGGGGATGATATAATGGAGTTTATTAATGAAAGGAGTATGTATAGACTGATTTATAAAAGCCCTTTTCCTCCTATGGCTGATGAATTTGAACGTTGGATATTTGATTATATTGTTCCATCAGTTACCAATACAGGAAGTTATTATGCACAGGTTAGATTACCAAACTTCAACAATCCTGCCGAATCTGCCAGGGCGTGGGCTGATGAGTACGAAAGGAATCAAGCGTTAAAGCCACAACTAAACGAATCCAATGAATGGTATAGTATCAAAAGATGGGCAAAGGAAAACGGTGTCAACTGGAAAAAGATTAGCCGGATGAAGATGAAAGTAATATCTTGTAAGCTAGGTTATCAGATAAAAAAGATTTTTGACGATAACCATTGCCAGGTAAACACATACAATGTAAACGTATTTAAGGAATACTTTAAGAAATGTGAATAAACAATATATATTTTAAAACATTTTATAGTATGTCATTTTATTGACTATATTTGCATCATGTTTGAGTGTAGAAGCAAGCATATTTATAATGAAAGTTTAGGGGGAAAGCGTTCCCCCGATTTTAGTAACCGTAAAAGTGATAAAACAATGATTCTACTAGAAATTTTTCAAAACTGCTTTATTGTAGGGTATGATGGAAAGAAAATACCCTTTGTAAAAGATGATTTCCTGTTTAGTGATACCGGGGAAAGATACATTTTGACCAACAAGGAAAACAGTGAACAGGTTAGCCTACCGAAGCAATCGACAATAATAATTAAACATAATATTTTTCATGAAGGTATTGATTAGAAAGGATTCAAGCGACATAAGAAACAGACTTGAACGGTTAGGGTACACCGCTTCCGAGAAGTCGTTGGAGGGATTTGGTGATGGTATCTTTGTAGACAAGTCAGATAATACTTTTCACGTAAAATCAGAGTGGAATGTTATTTATATGTTTCTTGAAACAGTAGATTGCGGAGATGACGAGAATATGTTTTTTGATTTTGTAGAAAACGATATAACGTCAATAATTTCAATGATGTTAGGTAAGTATAAATCTTTAATAAAAATTGGTAACTTTCCCATCATTAATACATCTAGCATTAAAGATGTGTTGTACTTTGAATATAGAGAACATAACATCATAGAAGTTATTGTTGTTTCAGTGTATGGACTAAAGTTGAAAAGCGTAAAGGATGTTGACTTTTCAGACCCTAATGCGGACACAATAATAGCATACATGAAATCGTTGCATAAACAACTAAAAGAATATATCAAATGAAGTGTAATTTTACCCCTATGGACAAATTCTACCAGATACTGGATTACTACGGTTTGTCTTACACGGATATTAAGAAAAATCATATCCGTGTGTTTTATGGAAACAAGAAAATGTTTGATTATTATCCGCTTCGCATGAAGCTGTTTGATTACCACGAATGGCATCAGCTTACTTATCCGTTCGTGAAGGGCAAGGAAGATGAATGGGAAGTAGAACTTACCATGTTCATTAGCGGAGTGTTGGGAGATGAGATGTTTAAAAAGTTTAAAAACGATTGATTATGGATAAGAAAGAGAAGGAATTTACTCCAAAAGCTATAAATTTGTGTGGCAAACGGAGAATGCTATCATCCATAAAAGGATGGGAGATTGTTCATTATAACAATTACTCTAAAGGTATAGCCAATGTTCAGCCTGTGGACAAACTGAGAGTAACACTTTCAGGACGTGAAGTAATTGAGTATGTCCTATCTGATGGAGATAAAACGATTGATAAACTAGACAGTTATTTCGGATTGCTATGATGATAAAAGTAGACATACCTGAACCGTTCATAGACGGTGACAATACGATGGTAAACATCACGTCTGATTCATTCTGCTATTCCAGCATTGATTCACGTTATGAAGGATTTCAGAGTTCCTACAAGGACGGGAATATGAATCAGAAGATACAGGGAAAACTAGAGATAATTGCGGACCAGTTTAAAGAACTTATAAAAATAATAGAAGATGGAAAGACATTTGTTAATACAGGAGTGTGAGAGAGAGGAAAAAATGAAGGAGTTGCGCAAGCTGCAGAACGATCTTATCAAGAAAGGCCGTATGGTTGAATGCTCTCGTGTAACAGCCAAGATAAAGGAGTTTCAGGAAGCATATATCAAGGCTTATCCTGACGGTAAATATGTAAGGGGCATGGATATTATCAAGAAGATGTCTGATGATGAGAAAATGGATTGGATGATGTATGTCAACGCCATTGCTTTTTGTGCTGATATTATCCATTCTTCTTCCATAGAGTTGAATGAAATGCTAAAGAAAACACTCCCCGGATCTAGCCTTCAAATGTTTGAAACGCTTGAAAAGGTAGGTACTATGGCAAAGAATCAAATACTATGGATGGATAACAATGTTGACGAGAAATACCAGGATGATTTTGCAAGATATGCCGATGAAATATCCGTGATGCTTTTATCATTTGTTAAAAATAAATTTTTACCCAGAAAATGACACGCGAAGAAATACATAATAACGTACTGACAATAAGAAATTATTATTTCAGTATTCAGAACAAGATTGACAATGGATACAATGTTTCAGAATTGGACATAGATTCTAAAACGCACAACAAAATGATTGACGATACAATAAAATCAGCCTTTGAAGATCATAAAATTATTCTTGCTTTGGAAAAATACAAGTTATGAAAAAGAAAGATATAGACGAAGGATATATTGTAGGTGACTTTTATATAGTTAAAAGCCCTATCAAAGAGGGATGGCTTCACGTAGTGAATATAAAAACATCTTGGCAGATAAAGGTGATGATGGGAGCGAATACGGCAAAGTTTCTAAGCCTTTCCCAACAGGAAATATTTGACAGGATTAACGGAATATACATTCAATCCATGATGTCTTTATACGATTCAGATTATGCCTTGAAAATAGCTAAAGATGCTGTGTCTTATATGTCTGAAAAGGCAGAAAAGATGGAAAAGTTGGAAAAGGTGGGAAATACTGAAAATGAAGATATTGAAAAGGTGAATAAAGATGAGTTCATGATGAAGATAGCCACATCTTCCGATGAAGAAATCATGGATATGATCGTAAATGGAGAGATAAAGTACGAATATTTCAAACAAGAACAGGAGTAAATTTATGAAAGCATTATTTAAAATGGACTTCTATTGCGGAAGAATGGGCAATCTTGAAGGAGTATTTATTGCAGACACAGAAGATGTCGAATACTTAGTGAATAACAAAATCAGTGTTTACTTCGGTGAAGCACTTGGCAAATACTCTGAAATATCCGGGTGTGTGGCTGAAAGTGAAATCAAACAAATAACCACCGATGAAAATGTAATCAAGATAGTTGAAGAATATGGACTCAACAGTGGGTATAATCCATTTGAATACACTCTTTGTACATCAGAAACGGAAGATATACCAGATAACGTAGTTGATTGGGATGATTGTACTGTACAAGAATACATAGACTTTATGAGGAAAGGTATAATACCCCAATGTTACGAGAAAGATTATAAAGAATGGCTAAGTAGCCAAAAGGAGGATTAAATCATGCAAGACTATATTTCAGATTGGTTCATCCCGATGGATTTCGGTAATGATATGCCGGACGAAGAACCTAACGGTGAGGATAATTTCAATTTTGATTAAGTTAATTTGTTAATAATAATAGACATGAAAACATTTTTTGAGTGTAAAATTCGCTACGAAAAAGTAGCAGAAAATGGGATGAATAAGAAAGTAAGTGAGCAATACCTGGTTGATGCGCTTAGCTTCACTGAGGCGGAAGCACGTATTATATCGGAAATGACACCGTTTATCAGTGGCGAGTTCACTGTTTCGGACATTAAACGCTCCAATTATAGCGAACTGTTCCCCTCTGAGGAAGATGCAGCCGATCTATGGTTTAAATGCAAGCTGTATTACATCACGCTGGACGAAAAGAGCGGAGCGGAGAAAAAGACATCATGCTATATGCTTGTTCAGGCAGCCGATTTGAGAGATGCTGTAAAGAAACTGGACGAAGGAATGAAAGGTACAATGGCAGACTACGTGATTGCATCCGTAGCCGAAACAGCTATCATGGATGTTTATCTATATGAGGAATATAATAAATCTTTACCAGAGTTTCCTAGTGGCAACAAGACGGAAGCTGTTATAGGTGACAAAAATGTAATTGTAGATAAGACAGGGAGTGCAACTATAGTTTCAACAAGTAATATCCAATAATTATGTCAAACGAACAACAAAATCAGGTTTTTCATCATTGGAGAACTGGAAGTCAATCTGATTATGTGGGAGTAGAAATACTCCCTAACGGTCAGTCTATTATTGCTACAATATCCCATATCGTATGGGATGAGAATGCAAAGGTACAAGGTAGTAAGAAACCATCATGGATTGCTTACTTTAAAGAAACAAACCTTGTTCCTAAACCTATGCTATTGAACAGTACGAACCGTAAACGCCTTACCAAGCTGGCACAAACTGATTATCCTGAAACCATCCATGATTTCCGTGTAATATTATGCAAGGAACTGACACGTGACCCAAGCGATGGAGGGAAGGTATATGGATTGCGTATAGGACGTGATGTTCCACCGCCACCACAGAAAGAGAAAATGACGGTGAACTCTGATAAATTCAAGGCTGCATTGGAAGCATTGAAAAGTGGAAAATGCGACATTAATTACATCACATCAAGCTATGATGTAGACGCGGAAGCTATGAAGTTGTTTAACGAAGCGACTAAGAAATGATGGAAGCGGAAGAAAAAGAAAAATTATGGCTTATGAAGAGGTGTGGTAAAATCACCTCTTCCGCCATTGGAAAACTTATGGTTTCCGGGAGAAGGGAAATGACACCTTCCGAACTAGAGATTGCAAAAAAACAGGGTGTGAAGAGAAAGGCAGTTGATGTTCCTTTCGGGGATACAGCTATATCTTATCTTTATCAGGTTGCAAGGGAGAGAAGGTTAAACAAACCATGCCGACATATATCCACTTCTGACATGGAGTGGGGAAAGGATCATGAAAAAGACGCTATCGAGTGTTTTAACCATAACACGTTCTCCAGACTAATGTCCTGTGCGGATGATTTTGACGAAATTGTTTTTGTCGATAATATCTATGATGGATATGGTGATTCTCCCGATGGATATGGATTTGATGTCAATGGTAAATTGTCTTATATAGCAGAAGTGAAATGCTTTACTTCTGAAAGTAAGATTGAATATTTGAGAGAAGCCACAAAGGAACAGGCGATAGAGGAATACTATTGGCAGCTAATGTCGCATTTCCTTTCCCATCCAGATGTAGATAAAATGTATTATATCGTATATGACGGCAAGTCAGATGATGATCCGTTTGATTTACGCCCAGTTAACGATCCGTCAAGACTTTTGTATTGGGAACTTGACAGATGCGATTATAGAGACGATATAGACAGGATGGAGGATAAGTTACAAATGGCTCTAGCTTATCTTTCACTCAACGAACGTGATGCAAAAAAATACCCAATAAGAAAAATAAATGACTTTGTTGGTGTTTCAAATACGTAACGGGTAATTGCGGAGTTACCACAAAAAGTTAATAATATGTCAACAAATATAACATTATCTAAAGAAAGTAGTGAAAGCGAAATTAAGGCGTATTTCAATGAAATATTAAAGCTATCACAATCAGATAACGAATTTCCAGTAAATTTTGATGATGTATGGATGCTTGTTTATCAAGACAAGCATAAAGCAGTAAACGAACTTAAAGAAAAGTTTATTGAAAGTGTTGATTATCAGGCAATCACCCAAAAAGTAAAATGCCAAAATGGAATCGGTTATTCAAGAAGAATTGATTATCATATTACTGTTCCTTGTCTTGAATTTTTTATTGCAAGAAAAGTAAGATCAGTATTTGAGGTTTACCGACAAGTATTCCATCATACCGTTAATAAGATTATAGAGAATAAGTCAATTGATAATCAACCAACCATATCGGATAAAATGAATGCAGCTACATGGGCGGCAAAGTTCTTGAACTTAAATGATAATTCAAAGTTGATTATCGCAAAACAGATACTTGACCCATTAAATATATCTCTTCCAGATTATACATCATCGAAAGGGATATTAAAGTCTGCCTCTGAGTTGTTATCTGAAAAAGGAATTAAAATTTCCGCACAGGCATTTAACAAGGCAGCTATTGAAAAAGGATACCTATGCGAATTGAGCCGAAATTCTTCACACGGTAAGAAAAAACGATTCAAATCAATCACGGAAAAAGGTCTTTCTTATGGGGAAAACCAAGTAAGCCCGAATAATCCTAAAGAAACACAACCGTTGTGGTATGAGGATAAGTTTGAAGATTTATTGTCTAAATTGTTATGACTACATTGATCAAGCACAACAAATCTAATCGTGGGGATGAAATAATCATCCCCTATCTTGCCATAGAAAACAATATCAACTTTATCATGCTCAATGGAGGTGTAGGTGATGTTGAACTTATGGACGGAACGAAATGTAAGTCAACAAGCTGCACTCCTATCAAATTTGATGATGCAGGAGATGATATATATCGTATATATGGTATAGGAAAAGAAGCATGGAAAATGGCATGGCTGAAAAGAGTACATGCCATGAGTGATGAAATTGTAAAACTAAAGTTAGATTTCAATGCCAGCAATTAGCGAATTATGGATAGATTATCCAATATCTTACCGTGACGAAAAAGGAAGGTTCGTCAAAGGTCATAATTACGGATTCAAGAAAGGAAGGGAAGTATCGGATGAGGAACGTGAAAAGAAAAGAGTTATTATGAAGGAACTCATAAAGAAACGAAAGGAAAACGGTTCTTATCTCGGCCATAGAAACAATACAAGGGCTGTCATTGCGATAGAGGATGGCACGAACAGATTCCTATGCTTTGAAGCCTGTTGTGACTGTGAGAGGAAATTAGGTATGCCACAACGCTCATGTAGTTCTTTCTGTAAGGGTAAAAACGGGCATAGATGGAGAAACTTTAAATTATTTTACGAGGATGAATACGGATTACGTTGACAACTTTGAAAACTATGACAGGAAGCTAATCAAACTAAATAGCGACACTGCCATTTTGCTTCACATATTCAAGAAAAAACCAAACCATCACTTCGAGGATTGGATGGTTCTTCAAGACAATGAGGAATACTTCAAAAAGGAATGTGTTCCTGATTACGAAGATGCCGCCAGGCAGTTTATCAAGCAGTTTGAAGGAGAAGAGTGCATGGCTTTTGTGATTGCATTGAAAAACGAACTTGAAAGAATGATACAAGAAGATGAGTACAAACGAAATCAAGCTAAGGGATTACCAGGAGGTGGGGATAACCCGTCTGAGAAATTCCCTGACTAATCATAAGCATGTCATATTTTCAGCCTGTGTAAGTTACGGCAAAACGGTCATAATGAGTTTTATGGCTAAAGGTGCTGTTGAAAAGGGGAATAAGGTGCTTATCGTATCCCACAGATCTGAACTTATGACACAGACAGGGGGAACGTTGGAAAGAGTTGGCATACAGGCTGAATACATCTCTCCTAAACACAGGAACATACCTAAAGGTCTAGTAGTATCCGCAATGGCTCAAACTCTCCGTAGAAGGCTCGAAAAACCCGAATGGGTTGAATGGGTTAAAAGTGTATCTCTCTGTCTGATAGACGAAGCGCATTCGTCTGACGCGGATTATCTCTTTGAGTCTGGTTTGCTTGATGATAAGTATGTAGTAGGTCTTACAGGAACCCCGATGAGAAGTGGAAACCAAAGGCAGCTTGGCATGAACTATGAAGAGATTGTAGAAACCGCCCAGATACAGGATATGATGGACCGGGGAAACATAACCAAGTTGAGAACGTTTACAGTTGATGCGCCCGACTTGTCTAAGGTTAATACCGATTATCGCACAGGTGATTTCGATAGCAGGCAGATGGGTGCGGTGTTCAACAAGTCTGTACAGTACAAGGGGGTGATTGAAAACTATATGCGTATCTGCCCGATGAAAAAAGCAATCTGTTTTGATGCCACACAGGCAAATGCGATAAGAATGTGCGCTGAATTTAATGAAGCTGGCATACCTGCAAAATTCCTCATATCAGGTATAGACAAGAACAAACCTGATGAGTTGGCATTATATGAAAAATACAAGCATCTTACAGGAAACAGGGAACAGCTTATCAAGGATTTCCATGACGATAAATTCACCGTTATATGCAACAGTGGCATATTGTCTACGGGATACGATGAAACAAGTATAGAGGTTTGCATATTAAACCGTGCTACACAATCCGTTCAGTTTTATATCCAGGCAACTGGCAGGGCTATACGGCTTCACCCAAATAAAACGGAAGCATTTCTCCTAGACTTCGGTGGTAACATATCACGGCTCGGCAAGTTTGAGAAAGAACGTAAATGGGCTTTATGGCATAACAAAGGGAAATGTGAAGGGATACAAGGAGTGAAAGAGTGTAAACAGTGTGGTAAATATATTGCCATAACCGCTTCGGAATGCCCTTTCTGCGGATATGTATATCCTACCGAAAAGGAGATAAGGATGGCAGAACTGCAAGAACTGGTAGGAGATTTAAAATTTGAACAAATGACGCCTACTCAATTTTTCCAGTATGCGGAACTTAAAGGATACAATACTTATTGGGCAATACGGCAGTTGTATATCAGAAATACGGAAACTGATTTTCGTAAAGCCATGAAAGAATGCGGATATTCCAGCAAGTTTATATGGGGTTATATTCAAAGAAACAAAAAATAACATTATTTACATTTGCAAAATATTTTTGTGAAATAAATATATCTACTTTTGCGTTATGAAAAACAACATTAGGTAAACAGTACATTGGACAAGTTAGAAAAAGAAATAAAACAATACTTAAACATTTAATCATGGGAAAGAATTTACTTAATAACGATGGTAAAATTGCCTTGTTTCACGAAACGATAAGGCTTGACTTTAATCTGCCTAAATACTCCGTTATAGAGCAGAAAGATCCTAATCCAAGTGTAATGTCTTATGATTTCCTAAAACAATACATGGAAAGCAATGACAAGGAAGGAGTGGCGGAATTTAATCTTACCGTTTCACCGACAATGCTTGACTCTGTAAAAACAAACCAGGAGCACAAGCAAGTGATAATGCCTCTTCTTGACAGAAAACATAAGGAAAGTTCATGGTTAAAAAAGATTAAGGATTATGTAGACGAATACAGAAGATCAAAGTTTGATGTAATACATTTCTTCTCTGAGGTGAAGATACAGACAGAAAACGAGATGAAGCAATACAGGGATAGGATAAAAGACTATATACTGATGCTAGGTTATGCTGAAAGATCTGGTCAACACGCCTTGAAAGAAAAACTGTTCCGAAATATGGTGATATGTAAATACGAAAGCATATTGTTCAGCAAAGGATTATACAAGGCTATATCAGAGGAAAATCTTATGAAGTTTGCAAAAGGATGCCCGAAAAATCTATGCCTTGATTATATTTCTGACTATACTAGAATCATACCATTTGACATAATTAGGAAAAAGACTGACATAGACAAATATGAAATATTCGACAACTATGTTATCCTCCATTATGACTTTGATAATAACGGAACAGATTTACCATCTGACAAGAAAAAAGAAGAGGTGGAAAAAAGAAAAGATCCTATTCTGTTTGGTGTTATTGCAGGAAGCAACAAACTATACTTCATCGGTGACTGGATTGACGAGTATTGCGATTTGCGGTTCGATGATGTGGTAAAACAATGCACGGACGATTTCTTGTCAGAAAACATTTCTTTGGATGATCTTGCAAAATAGCAACACAAAGCCTTGCAGGAACGGAGAGTATTGCTGCTGTCGCTGCAAGCATAGATACACGGTTATTGTGGATGGATTGTTTGTTGGATACGTATGCTACATTCCTTGGTTTGAAAAACACGTTGCCATGAAGATAAGAAACAGCGGACATGACATGTGTGAAGGATTCGAGATGGTTGATAACAAACTTTAACCTTTTATTCTTCTCACATATCACATTTCGTGATACCTTTGCCAAATACAATTTTTTTATTATGGCTGAGGAAAAACGATCTGCGGAAGAAAAGAAAATGCAGAAAGATATAGTAGTTAGTTACAGGAATGAGAAGGAAGGTAAAGAATGTAGGGGATTGCTTGTGGCATTTTTTTCCGAACTTCTCCATCCTGCTGTAAGTGGTAACAAGTCGGCTGAGTTCCGTGCTCTAGGGGCAAAGAAAAGTATGCCTGACCTTGCTTATATACATGACGGTAAGATATATGGCATAGAACTTAAAATGCCTGACAGTAACCATGACCGTAATCACATAATAGAACAGGCTGATGTGATGGCTACATATTTCTTTAGAGGATATTTCGTATGGTCTAAGGAAATGTTGTGGAATATTCTTGACGCTATTGAGCGTGGTCAGCCAGGAATGTCAAATACACTACAAATAAAAGATTATTGTATGCGTAACAGCACTACAAAAGTAAGTTTTGAAAAAATAATTAAAGAGTTGTTTCAATGAATAAGATAGTTTTTGATAGAAAAGTTTTATATTCAACGTTAAACTCAGCCAAAGCCTGCCTTTCCGATACAGGCTTGACGATATTGAAATGTTTCCGTTTTAAATATGTAGCATCAGAAAATTCAATAGAGGTTACTTCATACAATAACCTTAATGAGATGCGTTTGATCATTCCAGTTGTTGATTCAGACTGTAATGACGGACAGGAGTTTGCAGTAGACGGAATAATACTTGTAAAGCTGCTCAAAACAGTAAAGGATTCCATTGTTACGGTAAAGATATATGATAAGGATATAATATTCTCTTACAATGGCAGTGAAGCGTCTTTCTTTGCGGAAGATGTAGAATCTTATCCTGATATTAAAATGGGTAAGCGTGGTACCGGGATAAGGGTCAACTTGAACAGGAATGATCTGTATAGAGCATTAAAAAGGAACATAGGATTTAATGATATCAGTGACGTTGTGACCAGCCTTAGTGGAGTGGGGATAAATTTTATTTGTTCCAATAATTGCATTGATATATGTTCGTCCGATAAGATTGTATTTGTAAGAGATGTTATAGAATGTCAGCCGGATATATCCAAGGACTTGTGCATAAATGTAATGCCTACTTCGGTAAAGGAAGCGTTATCTTTTCTTGAGATGTTGTCAGAAGAAAATGTAACTGTTTCTGTATCTGATGATGAAAGGGTGATGTCTATATATTATGGGGATTTCGGTTCTGTCTTTAATTGTACGCTGATGGAGGTTAAGTTTGTAAACTACACACCATTGGTAAACAATATAAAATCAAACTTTAATTACTTTATTAAAGCAAGAACTAACGACTTGATAGATTCCCTTTCAAGAATAAAGGTAATGTCAGATGTGTATAACATATCACATTTTGTTTGCAGGGAGGGAGATAATAAAATGGATATAACATACACAAATGATGCAGGGTATAAAATATCGGAAAATGTCGGAATTGAAGGATATTGTCAAGGGCGTTTGGATTGCAATCTGAATATTGAAAAGATGATTAACGCATTGAAAGTGTTCCCTGGGGATTATGTCACATTGGCATATACCAATCCTGAGAATAATGCTCCTATATGTATCATTAATGAAGAGGGTAATTATAAATTAATGGGCGTAGTAAACATTTTTAAGAGTTGATAACTATTGTTTAACCTATCGAATATACAGTTTTATTATTTTTGCAACAAAAATATATAACTCATGGAAAACGAAGAAAGAACAATTCAGATTCTCGCTGAAACAATAGATAGGTTAAACAAGACGATAGAATCACAGAACAGGTTGATTGAGGATTTAAAAAACAGACTTGAAACAATTCAGAACGAATATAGCCCTTCAATTATGACTGTAGGAGTATTGATAGAAAAGTTGAATAATACAAAGACAAGAAGCGGAAAGGTAAGATTTGAAGCATTATCCAAACATATAATGCCATATCTTACCAATCAGCTTTATGACGAGTATGATTTTAATGATGCCATTCCTACGTTCAAGGAAGTCCCGTCCGTTGAAAAGCCTGTCAATCGTGACATGATAGATGATATGATCAATGTTATAAAATCAAAGAGAAAGATAAGCGAATCATCCCAAAAGGCATATCTTTTAATGCTTAAAAGAATATTGTCCGAATCAAAAGAGATGAGCAAATATATCAATGATTATATTATCTCACTCAACGTAAAATCTCCTTCAAATATATCTCTTACGGATGAAGAAATAGAATTATTCTGGAATGTCGAGCCGTTTAACGTTACAGAAAAAATAGTAAAGAAATTGTTTCTGATTCAATGCTATACTGCCATGAGATATTCCGATATTTTCAGATTGAAAGATTCTATGATGGAAGGAAATGTTATTTCGTATATATCAAAAAAAACAGGTAAGAACGTTGAGGTTCCTGTACCTTCCAAGATTATAGAAATGATAAAAGAGGTTAGATCGTTCGATAAATACAATATAGAATCTTCGTTAAAGACAACAATGAACGAAGTTCTACCAACCCTTGGATGTAGAGCAGGTATAAACAAGCAGGTATTTGTAAGACGGGCAAATGTACTTATGAAAGGTCCGAAGTACCAGTTTATAAAAACACATACAGGACGTAGAACAGCTATTACCAGATGGGCTAATATGGGAATACCAGAAGCAGAGCTAAAATCTATGGCTGGTCATTCTGATATAAGAACCACGAACAGATATATTACTGCAAGCGTATCAAATAAAACTAAAAATATTTTAACGGATGGAAATTTTGGAGAATGTGCTGTCTATTGACAAAATGAAACACCTGCAAGAACTTGGGGTGAATACAGGTAACGCATCAATGACTTGGGCGTTATATCCTTATGAAGAAGGAAAACAACCACAATTATCTTTACGAGAGTGGAAAACTTTCAAGGAACCGTTCAGAAAAGAACATTGTATTCCTGCATTTACTTTGCTTGACATTTTGGAATTGTTGCCAAAAGAGATAAAAACAGGAACAGATACTTATTGGATTACAATGTATTTTAGTGACAATTGTTGGCATATATGTTATTCCATGTCTGACGAATTTGATTATTATCAAGAATTTTTATCTTACTCATTAATTGACGCATCTTATGAAATGCTATGTTGGTGCGTAGAGGAAAGGTTGATACCATGAAGATAAAACGGAATTAATTCAAAACGACTTGGGTTTGAGCCTTATGTGAGCGTGAATCGTAATACAGGTGCTCTTATAAAAAAGGAGGATATGAATTTACTCGAAGAATGCGTGAGGCGTAGAATTATTGAAATATCAAAATAACGAAAAATAAACAATATCATGGAACAGAAAACATTTGAAGAAATAAAGGAAGAACTATTACTGCGCGCCAAGAAAGCAGGTGCCTGTCAAATAGGTTATGCGATGGGATTAAGGAGTCAATGCAAGGCTGATATACTTAAGGCTATTACTGATAACTGGTCTTGGGTGTTACGAACAGCAAGAATAGTAGATGCAGAATATTTAGAAGACAATTTTGATGAAGAAGATCTAGCGGAAGCTGGTATCTATACACAAAAATACCATGAGGTAACAACAACATCTTTTGCCTGCGGAAGCGCAACAGTGGAAGCCTACGGCAGCGCAACAGTGAAAGCCTACGACAGCGCAACAGTGGAAGCCTACGGCAGCGCAACAGTGGAAGCCTACGACAGCGCAACAGTGAAAGCCTACGGCAGCGCAACAGGGAAGCCTACGAAAATTCTTATGTTGAAGATTTAACAGGTAATATTAGGCCCCAGTCTGGATATGCAGTAATCAAGGATTATTACAACCATAAGATTTACATCAAAAAAGGGAGATATCAGATTATAGAGGTTGATTAATAGCTTGATGATAATACAATTAGAATTTAATTGGTAATAATTACCATTTACCTGACATCAGGAAACTGGTTCAAAACAAATGAGTAATGAGTAAAACAACAATTTATTACCTATTCCTAGTAGTAATGTATATGCTGCTAGGATAGGTGGAAAGGAGATATATGAAACAGACAGTAGAAGAAGCGGCAAGGGGATATTCTAATGATTGCAGAAACAGGCAGCGTCATTGTGAACCGTACTGCATTGTTGACTTTATTTCTGGTACCGAATGGCAGTCAAAGCAATCACCGTGGATAAGTGTTAAGGAAAAGGCTGGTTGTGACACATCAGATGATTGTATTGTAATGGTTGCGAATGGTGATATATTCAAAGCGTATTTTTCATCTAAAAACAAATGGATGAAAAGTAATGACGGTCATTATGATGAAGTGATAGATGATGTTGTTGCATGGTTTCCCATCCCCTCTTTCGATGATATACTCGAAGCTAACAGGGATGTACTTGAACGAATTAAAGAGAAAGGGGACTAATATGGAGAGGTACAGAATCATACGAGGAGAAGGGTGCAACGGTTGTATTCCCATAATAATATATTGGGTACAAGTCAGAAAAGACAAACGTATTTCATACGAATGGGTGAATGTAAAGGGCTTTGACACCTATAAGAGAGCTAAAGAGTTGTTGAATGTTTTAAAATGAGGAATTGATTATGAGCAAATATAGATACAGAGAAGTAAAGAACTATATCCATAACGAACTAAAGTTGACTAAAGAGGATATAAAGGATATAATAGTTTCAATCGTGAAAGAGGAAGTTAAACGTATCTTCCATAACACCTATGGGGACGATGTTAATATAGAGAGGTGGATTCGTTGTATGGTTTCTGACGAGATAAAGAAAAACGGTGATTTCTTAATGATAAGAAATTTGTGTAGGGAGATAATTAAGGAGGAAATTGTCGATAGGTTGTCAATTGATATAAGCCTTAAAAAGAAGGAGGAATAATTATGAGTATGTTTACGTTAGAGGAAGTGAATCAAGCGATCAATATGGCAGTTGACGAAACATCTAGAAAGGCAGTTGAAGTTCTTTCGTCTGTATTGGACAATTGGGTACATGGCGGTGATGCAGATTGTATCATTGCGGAGTTTGAGGAAAAGTTAAATGAAGCGATTAATGGATAAAAGATGATGGGTGTATAGATGAAAATCATGAAAGGAAATATATTTGACAAAATAAGAAAAGCATCTAATAAATACATAGAGTATATGATTGCTTGTGATGATATATCCAAAGAAGCACAAAAACATATAGATTGGGATGATAATGTTTCATGTGAATATTATCCGTCTGATGGAATATGTATAATGATAGACGAGCATGTTTGTTATGCTAATACATTCTTTGACTTGGTAGAAGAATCAGAAAACGGTATGATTGATAGGAAAACATATATGAGAAATTGTATTTGATTATGGAAATAAATAACGGAATAATAATAGACGGAGTGTTGCATGAATTGTGCGTTGGAATATGTGATGAGTGCTCATTACAAAATGAGTGTGATGATAGTTCAGAAATCATTTGCGATATAGCTTATGAAAACCCAAACATGGACCAGTGCTTTGTCAGTCGTGGGAAAGTAACGGATATTAAGATAGATAAGGAGGAATAATTATGGGATTTACAACACCGTGTTTTATACGCAAAAATACACAGGAACTTCGGAGAGGGCTGGAAGAATTGGGGTATTTACATGGTAAGCCTAAATATTATGCAGATGATGATAATAAGTATGATTTTATTATGTGTCATAATGGAATATTCTTTTTACTATCCCAAAAGAATCATGTGATAAGAAATGGGCATCCTTTGAAAAAATATGGAAGTGTTGATTGCGGAACGAATGAAGAACTATTCCTGGCTATCGCTGCATTGAGGGATGATAGTAACTACATGCAGTGGTTTATAGCAGATTCCATTCTTAGCGTTTCTTATGGCGATTCTATTGGTAATGATCATTATTTCACAGAACTCAAAGGCATTATGTTCTTTTGGGATGAAAATTGGGATAATGCAACCATTATTTCAGGACGTTATCACAAGGCTACTGTAGACGAACTGATTGAACATTTTAAAACAAAGGAGGAACAATGAAAGCAAGAGTAAAATCAACAGGAGTTTTGGTAGATGTAACTCCCCAATTAAACATCAACTCTCAACATAGCAAAGATTATTTATATGTATGTGATAACATGGTTTACAGAGAATGCGAACTTGATTTTTCAGCTATTGACTGGGAACAGAGGCGATATGAACTAGCGAAAGCTGCCATGCAAGGATTTTGCAGCAATTCACATGAACAGGTAATGAATGCTAGTTTAAATATGACAGTAGAATGGAGCCTTGGTTTCGCTGATGCGCTAATAAAGAAATTGAAAGGAGAATAAAATTATGACCGAAGAACTTGTAACATTAGAAACAGCAAAGATGCTGAAAGAGAAAGGGATGTTTACAGATATAGAATTTCCTCCGCAATCCGTTGCCCAGAAGTGGTTACGTGAAACCAAAAATATTCATATATGTGTATATAACTGTGCTTGTGGCTATGGATACGAAATATCTAAAGCTGACAATGGAACTCATATAACCAGTTCTATTTATGAAGGACCTAATGATGGTGGTAAATGGGATGTCTACGAAGACGCACTTGAAGCTGTTTTACAGGAAGCATTAAAATTGATATAAATATGAGCCTTAGGCGGCTTTGTAAAACCCATATAAACAATGATGAAAAGAATAATTACTGTCCAAGACATGATTGACGAACTAATGTTAGTTGTCAATAAGGATGCTGAAATAAATATCGTAATGAATACAGGAGATTATCAAACTGAATACATTCCTGATCTATATGATTTTTCTGTCATTGATTTTACTGATGTACATCCTGATGATGGAAACTCGGAAAATAAAGTGGTAATAGAAATGTTTCGTTAAAAGAGAAATAAATAACACTCAAAACATAAAAGAAATGAATACAACTTTTGAAAGATCGTCTAATAGTACCGATGAATGGTACACACCGAAAGAAATTATAGACGCATTAGGTGAATTTGATTTAGACCCATGTGCCCCCATGCACCCTCTTTGGCCTACTGCAAAAATCATGTACAACAAGCAGGACAATGGTCTTATACAAAATTGGGGGGGGGCGAATTTGGCTTAATCCTCCGTACTCCAAACCGCTTATGTGGCAGTTTGTAGAGAAATTGGCAGAACACGGCAACGGTATAGCACTACTTTTTAACCGATGTGACAGCAATAAGTTTCAAGACATCATCTTCAAGAAAGCAACCGGTATGATGTTTTTGAGGAATCGAATAAAATTCTTCCGTCCAGACGGAACTCGTGGGGATTCTCCTGGCTGTGGCAGTATTCTCATCGCTTTTGGTGAGGATAATGCAGAAATATTGAGAACCTGCGATATTGCAGGCAAGTACGTTAGAATAAATTAGAATGACAAAAAGATGAATAAAGAAGAATTTTTAAGCAAAAGATACGCCATTGATTTAAAGCTAAAAGAATTGAATGGAGAAAGGGAACAGTTGGAAAAGGAATACATTGAATCTAACCAAGGATTCCCTATTGGAAGCAAAGTCTGTATAACGGTCCCGGCTCATGAAAGGATATTAGTTCCCGAAGCGAAGAAGTTAGCCTATATTGCAGATTATGAGATTGATGATAATGGAGAGGTTGTCCCCTCTTTAAGACAGTTGGATTGCAATGGGGGCATGTCAGCAATACCTTTATTTGTTAATTTAAAGAAGGCTATAATTGAATTAGTGTAAATCGAATTAGGAATGAATATGAGTGGAAAAGATGTATTAAGGCTATTACTTATCAGTTACGGTTTTTGCCGTAATATTGAGATAAATACTTATATTGGAGATGGTGGATGTATTGGTTACGAAGTATCGGCTAGTAATGACGATGGCATTGAATACTATGCAGTAGATTGTGAAGGTTTACTTTTTCATATATACGAGATACAGAAATTTATGAGAGATGGAAATATTGAACCTCGTTTAATGCTTGGAAACTCTAGCAACAAACATCTTCTTTCAGATGAGTCTTTAAATAAGATACTGAATATGTCAGAGAATAAAAATTACTGTAAAACAAACCCTTATGAATAGGCGTAAAACAAGAAAGAAATGAATATAAAGAGATTGATAAACGAAGTCGGAAGCTCGTACACCTCATATAGGCAACATTGCGATAAAGTAGCGATAGAAGCTCAAAAGTATATAGATTGGGACAACGATATAGGTTGTAAATACTTCCCTTCTGATGGAGTTTGTCTTACAACGACAGACGCATATGTTTGTCCAGCTACTGCTTTCTTTGAAGTAATCAAAGAGAAAGGACAGATTTCTCAATCGGAGTTTAAAAGTATTTGTGTATAACTGATATAGATATGAACAATTTAAAACTATATATTGCCCGTGACGAAGGCAAATGGGATGAAGATGTACAAAAGGCAGGAGAATTGAACCTGTTCTACGATACTCCGGAACTTCTGTTTGATATAGACGAACGAATATCATATTGGGGTAATTCCCGAAAGATAGCGAATATTCCCTCTTATATGTATCCTCAAATCAAGGATAAAGAGTGTTATGTTTTCAACAATCTTGAATTATACAAAAGTTTTAACTGATAAAAGAGAGGATAGGCAGTTAGCCTATCTTCTCTTTTCGTATTTTCTTTTCATTTTTCTTCTCTCCACCCGTGTCATTCCCATGCTTTGAGCAATACCGAACAGTATTTCCTTTTCCGAATCGTTAAGCATATCATATACTTCTTCTTTGCTTTTTCCGCTAATCATAGCCATAAAAATCTTTTTCATAATGATTTATTTTAGTTTTTTCTTACAACAATCGCAAATCTCGTCTTTTATAGGTTTTGTAAATAAAGCACCTACATATCCTGCAAGGTATCCGGCTTCTTCTGATGACGGCTTTATGCCATAATGATCAATTATATGACCAATCATGTGTTGTTTTTCATGCTCTAGTGTATTCATAAATTCTTCATCAGACGTACTGTGGCTGATAATGATTACAGTGCACTTATTGTTAGAATACGTTACACCGTAATTGTATTTTTCAGTCTTTATCTTATCCGTTATCCTGTTCAGCAAATGAAAAGGACAGCCAATATATTCAAGTCTGTATATCGCTCTTAAATAAGAGTATTTATCCACAGAATAGAATACATCAACCGTCCAATCATATTCCTCAATGTATAGTCTTTGTCGTACCATAGCAATCAGATATAATCCTCCCAAGAGAAAGGTGTTCCACAGGCTATACACTTTGCATAATACTCGTCAAGAGCACGGGTAGGGCTTCCGTCAACATCGTCAAGATAGTCTTTTACAAACATACAGGCATATTGCTCATTGACTATGGATGAACCCATATAGTCGGCACGTACCATATTCAATACATAAACCTTGTTGTATTCCACATCATTCTTCAACTCAACATTGAATTGCTTCATTAATGCTTCTACTTGATCCTTGTCATACGGGTGTATTTTGTTTCCGTTCCTGTCTTTCATTTTGGAAACGGCATATTCACATAATTTCTTAGAGAAGTTCCATCCGTGTTCTGCAAGATATTTTTCCATTCCAGAAGGAAGTTTCTCATATACATCTAATCTTGTTCTTTCCATAGCTTTTGTTTTTAAAAAGATAGCCCGTAGCAAACCACTACGGGCTTAAACCAATTTAATTAGCGTCTACGTCTGGCGTAAGGACCAGTACCTTTGACTCCTCGTCTTTCTCCGTACTCATCATCATCATCCCACATTCTTTCGCCATAACCGCCTCCACTTCGTCCGCCACGTCCGCCACGTTCACCATAGCGATCTTCCATTTCTTCCATAGCGTCACGATAACCTTCTTTATACGCTTTTTCTAATTCCCGGTCCATATCTTCACCTTCAAAGCTACGGCCCATTCCATATACTTTCCAACCCATAGTGTTTATTTTTTATTGTTGTTATTATTATTGTTTGTATGTTGCACGTCAGGCAATTTGATACCAGAAGCAGCAAGTTGTGCAAGTATATCCTTTATCTGTGACAATTCACCTTTAAGTTCCTTCATCTCCTTGTCCTGCTGCGCCTTCTCGGCAAATGCAGGATTCAATGCTGTAAGCATCTCATCCCAGCTTTTGATTACTTTCTGATGGTATTCCACAGATTCCACAACCCTTACACTACTTATTTTCATTGCTTCTATCTCTGCATTGATGGCATCCTTGCTTTCCGATACAACCACATTTCCGCCTACTTGGGAAAAGTCTGCTATACTAAGATTGGCTGGCAACTTTTGAAAATCAAGAGTATCATCTCCAACCTTAACTTTCACATCCACAACCATTTCATTTTGCGGAAGAGGATATGCTGTATATCCGTTCTGATATTTAGGAACAGGATTTGAAACACTTACCACAGTGCCCACATCACATCTTGGGTTTTCCCCTTTATGCAATATGAAGAACTGCTGTCCTTGTCGTATTGATTGAAACATACTTATTCTAACTTTTTAATATCATTTTACAGTGCTTCTAGCCTGTGCGGCAGTAGCAGGTGCAACGATATGATTAACTACTTGAAATATCCCATTACATTTGTCGTAATAGACAAAGTATTTATTGCCTTGTGAAATTTCACTAGACGGAATCTGATCTCCCGAACCGTTCACCAAAGGAACCTTGCTTGTGGATGTTGATGTGGTATTTGTCAGTGTGGTAGCCACAGAAACAAGATACCCGTCAGATCCGGCAGCAGGAACATGATTTACGCTTAATAGCAAAATACCTTGATTTGGCAATCGTCTGAACAGACACGGGTTAATACCATAGATAACCTCTGAATTTGTCGTGTCTGTTGTTACAGAAGATGTCCGAACAAACGGTATTCCTCCAAAGTCAAGTCTATGTACCCCTCTGAAACGGTTAGCATTATATCCTATCATATAAGGATTAAAAAAATAACTCATAACTTTTCCCTTTCTTTAGAATTTTATTATTTTGCATCGGGATAAGAGTTTCTGACCTGTAATTTATATACAAATCAAAAACTCTTAACTAAACTTTAGCAATTGCAACCACAGTTGTCACCAGCAGCATAACCTGCACCAAAACCAGCCATGAACGGATAACCTCCATAGCAACAATTTGGGTTAGGCACAAAATATGCTGGAACCGGGCACGGAGCCTTAAGTTGTCCAACTATATTTGCAGTCTGAGCCTGTTGAGAAGCAGCCAGAGCCAAATTGCTGTTTTCCTGTCTAAGTGCATCTATCTTGTTTTGCATTTCACGCATTTCAAGCTGACAGAATTTATCATTGATGATAGCTGTTTGAGCGTCTATCTTTGCGCCAAGAATGTTAAACTGAGTGTTTGCATTGCTTGTCAAAGTATTGGTCTGCTCTACAGTAGCCAAACGGCTATCACATCCTTGACGTTCAATAGCTGTACGGATATCGCAGCAGCAAGAAGCAAGCTGAGAACCGATAGCTGCACTATTGGACTGAATTGAGTTGATGATCTGTTGAGAGGAAAGACCTACTTGGTTACCAACTTGCTGAATCTGTCCTTGAATTTGGCAGATAGCATTCTGCAACTGTTGAGTAGAGCAGTTCAAAGAACTAGCCAACTGATTGATAGCTGTTCCGTTTCCTTGAATAGCGTTCATCAACAATTCACGTCCTGCTTCATTGTTCAATTGAGCAGGGATTCCGTTTGCTCCATTGCCAAACCCGTTACCGAATCCGTTACCACCCCACAGGAAGAAGAGCAGGATAATCCAGATCCACCAACAACCAGCACCACCCCAAGCGTCTTGATTGTTTTTATTGCTCATAAAAGCGGCAACCATATTGGGGTCTAATCCTTTATTCTGCAACAGTGCAGGAATCATTGACATAATACCTGCGCTTTCTCCAGCGGCAGGATTGTCGAACATAAAAATTTTGTCTGAACCCATAATATTGTAATTTAATGTGTGTGTATTATAACTCCCGTAAAGACTGTGCACTCATCTTTACGAGTGTAAATTTACAACATGGATTGCCTAAACAAAAATAAAAATTTCGCAGTATAACCTATTGTGTTTCAGATAGTTTAAGTTGTTAAAATAAGTTATTTGCTTGTGTGTTGTTTTTCCTATTCGTATATTAGCGCAATAATTTTAAAATAGAGGAATTGAAGATGAAAGAATTAAAAAAATGGAATAATAATCCAATAAAGATTACGTATTTAATACCTAGTGGAAACAAGTACGCTTATATAAAATTAGGTGACACTGTTGATCTGACGAACGGAACATATAAAATAACCGCTTTGGATAATGAAGAAAACATTTTCCAAGCGGTTAATATGGAGAATAAAGATGATTGTGTTACAATGTATGCGTATGAGGTTGTATAATTTCCCTAGCTTTTAGTCTTGTATTTGCCCCTTGACTTCTTTGGACGTATAAGCCCGTTATTTTTAAGAGCATCCAATGTTTCTTTCAAATAAACGGGTTTTGTCATTCCTTGTACTCTCACGGGAGATAATAACGGTTGTACGGGATGAAACTTAGTGCCTTTGTATGTAAGCCTTGCAAATTCTGTATCGCTTACATCGAGATATTTTATGGCATTTTCTCTATCAAAATAAGACGGTATGATAGTTGATCTGTTTATTGCGTCAGTAAGGAAGTTGAACTGTTCCGCATCAACATTCGAGTTTCCGCTTTTCAATGCTAGATATATCCCGTCAAGTAAGGAAGCTAATATAGTGTTATAATTCATGCCCATGTCCTACTCAATAGATGAAATATTCGCTGTTCCTGTAATATTTACCTTGCTTCCCGGTGTAACTGAAAAATATTCCACTGTTCCTGCTGGAAGAAGCATTCCTGTTGGTGCTATCCTGCTTGACCTGCTTTTTGTTTCCTGTACCAATGAGATACGGCATCCTTCTGATGTGGCTACCCTTATCAAGTTTGACAATACTGTGTACTCCTTATCGGTAACATCTTCGGATGCTGATATTCTTGCAGCTACTATACCTTTTAACGCTTCATCTTTTGAAGCGTTTTTGGTGGAGAAATATCCACCTATCTGTTGTTTGTCATTGCTCTCCATATCCTTTTAAGTAAGATTGTTTAACACTTTCGGCAAACTCGTTCAGCTTTACATAATCTGCATCAAGTTTGTTTAAAATACCTTTTCTGAGAGCCGCTTCTTCCTCACCGTTGGGAAATTCATCCTTTATGGCGGCATCTACCGTTTTGTCGTATGATACAGGGTTCTTTACACGCTGTACATCGGCTTTCCACTTTTTGACGAACTTTTCCTGTACAATATTTCCCATATCGTCCGTTTCGGGTTCGTCAACTTGTTCAATGTTTAAATGAACATTGCTATATCCAGTGCCTAAATCAAAGATAAAGGCAGGCTTCTCGTCAAAAATCAAACCTCTTTCCATATTTTAAACATCTAATGTTCCGTCAAAATAATAGCCCCTATTGAATTTTATGACAACATCCTCCAATGGTAAAAGGCTTTTGTCTACTTGGGAAAGAAATGTTCCTAACGCTTCGTATCCGCCTTTCATAAAGCATTTTTCTCCTTTGAACAGTATCTGCATTCTTACCCATGTACTATTGTCCTTCTTTGTAGATGGTCTTACATCAAAATCAAGAATGTCTATATGCTCATCGACAAGTTTGTCTATCTTTACATCCTTTCCGTCAAACTTTCTTGACACTCTTATATTTAAGTCACTAATCTTTGTCATGTGGCTATTATTATTAACTAAAACTTTATTAATTAAGTTTTTAGAATCACAGTGCATCAACATACCCATATAACTCGTAATTGATTTTGGGTTATTACGTTTTGACGCAAAGTTTTTCTTTATTCTCTTTCTTATTTTGGTATGACCGGGAGTAAAGACGAATCCACCGAAATCTATTCCTTCTGAAACGGGGAATATCCTGTAATTTTTCTTCATCTCCAGTTTCTTTTCATACCACAGGTAATTTCTTATCCTCCACAGCCATTCATGCAACTGTTTCTTGTCGTGGGATAATATCACCATATCATCGGCAAATCTGAAATAATGCTTTACTTTGAACTGCTCCTTTATAACATGATCCAAAGACCTTAATACCAAATGGCTTCCTATCTGAGCGTCAGGATTGCCAATAGCCAGACCTTTGTTGCTGTAATTAAGCGTATTCATAAGCCATAACGCATCCCTGTCTTTCAAGTCTTTGCTATATGCCTTCTTGTAAACGCTGTGTCTTACGGACGGATAAAACTTCTTAATATCCATTTTCAAAACGTATATTTTTCCGTTTTTGTCCATTTCAAGCAATGTCCGTTTCATCTTTCTCACAAGGGAGTGCTTTTTAACCTTACTTGTAATACCCCTTTTGGGCAGACAGTTATATGAATCAAGTGTAAGGCTTTTTGTCCATCTGTCCATCATGGGTATCAAAAGGCTGTGCTGGATAATCCTGTCCGGATAAAACGGGAGTTTGTGTATCTCCCTTACCTTTCCTGCATCAGTCACTTTCTCTATCACCTCATACTTGCTTACATGGTATGATTTGTCTTTGAGCATCTGATAAACATTCTGATGATATTCATCCTTATGTTTCTCATAATCCCTCACACCCCTGTGATTTCTCTTTCCTTTCTTTGCCTTTTCAGCAGCAGAGATAATATTATCCATACTGCCTATCGTTTCAAAAATATTATTCAATCTTTTCATCTTACGTGCTTTTCTTTGTCCGTTGAGCCAAAGATAACTAACTTTCCATATACCTACAACTGTAAATGTACTAATAAGTTCCCATCCTCAAACAATGGGTTGTCTTGACATTTTTCATCTTCCTGACGAGGCTTCTGTATAGCAGTAATTTTTTTAGCACGTTAGCTGCCACCGATGTTCGTGTTCGCGTTCGAAGGATCATGGTTCAAATTACCATTCCGCAGAGAACAATTGTCGTTGTTCGACTTACCACCAAAGTAAACACCACCATTCTACAGACCGCCTTTTTTCAACTAACCGCCTTTGACAGACTTATTTAACTTTGCTGACGCATTTGGTTAGATTTTTAATTATGCAAACTTAAACATTATTAATATATTTTGCAAGTTTTGGGAGGGGGGATTTTTCACTTCGTGAAAAATTAGGGTTGGGTTATTGTACAACGAAAGCCGCCACCGACGTTCGAGTTCACGTTCGAAGGATCAGGGGCCAAATTACCAAACCGCAGAGAACAAAAGTCGTAGTACGACCGACCACCAAAGTAAACACCACGCCTTCCAATCTTACCCGAACCTGCATTTCCCGTAAACCAGTTGTAATGACATTCCCCCGTGTGAAGATTGCTTCCCTTGACCTCTCCAATGAGCGAGTTCTCAAAGTTCTTCGTTATGTATCCTTCACCTCTAGCCATAGAACCGACAAAATCATACGTATTCTCAAATCCATAAGATTCCCCTGGATTCTTATCTGCGGCTACATTGTCTGTAGTCAGATTGTTTACGTCATAGGTCTGATAAATATCTATGGACGTAGAATCGTGCATGACACAATCTATCCCACTGTACCACATCCATATATCTCCCCAACCGGCAATACGTCCGCGAATGATAGGTTGCGTGAAGCATATTTCTATTTCACGGTCTGTCACTGCCGCATTATCCGGGATACTCCATCCGCTGGTAACAGTTGCAGTGACAAACTTGGCTACGATACCCGACATCTCCCCGTCAGCCAATCCGTTATGACCTTGGAAGTTGTAGTATTTGTATTTTGTGCTTTCATATTCAAACTCGGTGTCGGGAGAGACATTGTGTTCCTTTGCGTATGACATGGCAAGCTGTGCTTCAAACATCTTCATGCAAGGACGGTAGTTGTTTATGAGTTGTGAAAAATTGTAAGCAGTTCCTGTTTCTGATGCTTTAAATCCTTGCCCGTTCAACTTGTAATACACATAGGTCTGACCGTCCGCCTTCTTGAACCTGACGCCTGTCATTTTTCCCCAGCTTGACGCATCGGGGGCTGAATCGTTGGATGATATTCCTTTTCCGCAAACAGACTGTGAGTGCAGGTCTTTTGTCCTGAACTTAATGAACAGAAGCGTGCACCATACTTCAAGGTCAAGGGCGAACGCATTGGCGTAAGGATAGTTCTTTGTCGTATCTCCATTTTTGTTTCTAGCATACTTCTCAAAATCAAAACGTGATTCACTTGTTGTAGGCCACCCGTTTCCTTCCATTATGTTTACACCTAGATTTCCTGCTGACGCTGAACCCTGTATTGTATAGTCTATAATAGATCTCTGCTTTCCTTCCTTTATTGTAGAATAACCGATACTCATTCCGAACGGTTTTATCTCTATGGCCGTATCGCCACCGTATGTAAATGGAGCATCACCGACAAGCCTTCTTTCATACGTATCATCCGTTCCTCCGTTAATTACCCAGAAAGATTTGGTATTTACAAGCATAATATCGCTTCCATCATCTTCTACTTGTCCTTCTATTTCGGGCGCATAAGTTGAAGAACTAGTTATTACAATATTTGACGGGCTACCATCAGCCATTTTGAAGAAATTGGTCTGGTCAAGAAATCCGACCACCTTACCGTCCTTTACCTTTGCCACACGGAAAGAGTTGAGGATAGGATGTGATGACTTGAACTCTTCCTTTCCTATCCATGTCTGAAATACAGGGTCTATCTGTCCTCTTCTCATCTCCACTCCATACATATTACCCTGCTGCATCTTTATCTGTTCGAGAAGCGTTTTGTAGTCATTGGTAAAGTCGTTTGTGGATAACGCCTTACCGTCCACCTTGTCCACTTTCTTGTCAAGGGCTGATCTCTGTGCGGTGGATACGGGCTTTTCGGCATCGGACGTATTGTCCACATTTGACAGACCTATATTGTCTTTCGTTATATTGACATTGCCCGTCCTGTAAGACTGTTCGGCATTACCTTTCACACCTATGACGGTATTCTTCTGTGCGCCTTTCTCTATCCCGTCAAGTTTATCTTTCAACTTGGTAGTAAAGTTATTGTCGGTATGCACATAGTTTTCGTCCTTTACCATGCCCTGTCTTATCTTGGACACCGTGACGGATTTGTTCTGTTTAGGGCTTCCCGTCACACATGGTATCATCTCTTCTCCCGTAGCGGTTTCAACGGGAGGCATCTGTGAAATTTTAAGATTATCTTCCATTTTTTTATTCCGTTAATATTAAACCATCGTTTTCAAGCAATATGCTGTATCCATTTTCAGTGATTACGGTATTCCGAAGAACCTCTAGCGTTATCCTTGAATCAGCAAACTTCCATGAATTGTCAGAAAACGGCATATACCCGTCTTTCTTTACAGACAGCGACATCGTGCTATTTGCCATACCCCGTACTTTTACTGTACCGTCAGACAACGTTTTGTATTGTACACCTCCCACCGTGACCGTTGCGTCCTGTATGGGTGAGCCTGATACGTCCACCACCGTTATCGTTACGATAGCCTTCGGTATATAGTAGTCAATCAAATCCTGCTCGGTGAATCCGTCATTCTGTTTGGTAGGGACGGAATCGAACCCGATGGAGTTGTAGAAAGCCAGGTTTGCGAAATAACCATTGTGTTGATTTACACTGAAATATATGGGCGATATCGTATTGCTTTCATCTGCGCCATCATTTACTATTGTAATTATCTGTTTTTTATTTACCAAATCATTAGCCAATAATAGACTATTCAGATTTCCGTCAATATACGTAACACCATTTTCATTTCTTTCATTGTAAGCTATTTTATCTGCTTGGTTATATATGTTGAACTTTCTCCATCCCTGTTTAGTTTGGTCATAAAGAATCTTGTTCAATGAGAACGGATTACAAGTATAGAACAACACCTTCACGCCCTGTTGCAAGTTCTGCACAACACCGTAATCATCCACTCCGTCAGTCACTAGGGCGTTGGGGTAGGATGGGATTTGCTCAATTGTGATATTACAGGTATGAGGATAGGAGTTTACTAAAATAGCCCATCCCATATTAAAATTACCTTCTATGGTATTATTTGACGGTAATTCATATTCACCATCTTCCTTTATATCAAAACTTACTAGTGTTCCGCTTGCGTTTATATATTTATAAGCTACCGTTTCATCAACTATACCATCTATTCTAACTTTGAATTTTTTAGCATACGAAGGCACTTTAGTTTCCATGATATTATAAGAACCTAACGCAGAAGTAACAGTCAGTTTATGCGGTTCTATGGCTCCATTAAATCTACTTCCTAAAAACCTATCCCATATACTTTGGTCAGTCCAATTTAATTCATACCCTCCCACACCGCTCATTGCGGCAAATAGGAAGTTATTCAATTTAAGCGGTCTGTTGTTCCCACTGAAATCCTGCAAATAAGGATTAGCTTTTAGTATCTCGTTTGTGGGAACGGATTGTTTTGTAGGTATTTCTTCTACCACAATATTGCAATCCACGTCATTCACATTATCACCTGCCAAATAAAATCCAGGATAAGATGTGTTTGTTGTGCTACTGTTCCTGTATTCAGGTATGTCATATTCTCCATCAGACGTTATCTGAATATTATCATATCCAATCCTTCCTTTAATAGTGAAACCTGTTGGCAATCCTGTTACACGTATTTTATAAGATTCTACATATTGTAACGGTTTTACAATTATTTGCCAAAATGCAATATTATTGTTATTTGTAGGTGTATGAGTTATCGTACACTTATTTATAGTATTATCATAAGTCAATTTTCCACCATTGTTAACGAAAGGATTTGCATAGGTAACGCCAGGAATATATGTATCCACAGGCTTTGACATATCATACCAAAACACCATGTGTTCTTTCACCCATTCTTCTATCACCTTGCTTATATCGGTTTTTCCTGTACCTGCCGATTTTACAAGTCCAAGTTTTCCTATGTTAAAAAAACCTATTTTTCTCATTTTTCGTCCATTTTAACCCACTCATCAGATAAAAGCAGCTTCTCAAACTCTTTTGTGCCTGTGTCGTATGTATCGTAAGGGAAAGGGTGTTCCGTTCCGTCCTCAGGTAACGTCATAGGCATCACTTCCATAACCTTCTCGGTATGGATCATATAATACAGACCGTCTGTCGATCGTCTGAAAACGGACAGATCATCTTCCGAAAACATAATTTCGGCATCTATTTTTGGTACTATGGAAAACTGCATATTATGAATTTTATCTACTATCGCAAAGATAATTAAAAAATAGTTAAACGTATTGGTTGCATATGGATTTATGTCGTATATTTGCTGAAAATTTAAAAAAATATACCGATGAATGTATTAAGCCTTTTCGATGGAATGTCGTGCGGACGGATAACACTTTCCGAACTTGGCATTCCTGTAGAAAAATATTATGCGTCCGAAGTGGACAAGTTTGCCATAAAGGCAACTATGCAGAACTTCCCTGACACCATACAACTTGGTGATGTAAGAGAACTTGAAGTAAGCAGACTGGATAAGATAGATTTGATAATCGGAGGATCGCCATGCACTAATCTGTCCATGTCTGGCAAGAGAAAAGGGCTTTCAACGAAAGAAGGCATGGAGGTTCTAGACTTGCAAACGTATCTTGAATTGAAGGAGAACGGTTTCGAGTTTGAAGGGCAATCCTATCTGTTTTGGGAATACATACGTATATACCACGAACTTATTGAGCGTGGTGACAATCCCAAGTTCTTTCTTGAAAATGTGGAAATGGGAAAGAAATGGGAATCTGTGTTCAATGAAACAATGGGGAGGAAAGGGATACATATCAACTCCGCACTTGTATCGGCACAAAACAGAAGGCGCATATACTGGACGGATATTCATGACGATATTCCACAGCCGGAAGATAGGGGTATATTGTTAAGGGATATTCTTGAAGAAGAGGTTGATGAAAAATATTTCTTGTCTGACAAGATGATTGAATGCTTGAAGGGCAGGGTAAAGACGGAAAAATTCAGTCCTGTCCAGTTTAGCCCTATCAAGTTTCCGTATGAACAAAAGGCTCGCACTATAAATACAAGATTGTTCAAGATGGGTGACAATGACAATTACATACAGGTGGATAATGATCCGATATGTGTTGCGATGCGAGGGCGTGAATCAGCCTGCCTTACTCCAAAAAGAACCGAATATGGAAAAAAGATAAGAAAGGAATATGAAGCCGGGATTGTAAAGGAACAGAGAAAGAACATCCAACAGCTTGAACCTAGGGAAGATGGAAAAACCAATTGCCTTACAACAGTACAAAAGGATAATCTGATAGTTGTTTCGGGAACGATATGTGGATTTGGAGGGAGGCATTTCCGTGAAATAAAATCTGGTAAATCATGTACACTGCTGGCAAGGGCTAGAAATGATGGAAGCACACAACCATGCGTTATAATTGCTACTCCTAATATTGCCGATATTACAATTCCAAACAAATATATAAAGAAAAATATACGCAGTATAGACGATAAGGCTCATACATTACTTGCTACATCACACAAGGGAGCAATGGCAAACGGTATGACGCTAGTTGATAACGGTAATTTTCGCATTCGTAGGCTTACCCCAACCGAGTGTGCACGGCTTCAAACTATTCCCGAATGGTATATATGGGATGGAATATCCGATACTCAGCGTTACAAGATGCTTGGGAACGGATGGAATATAGAAACAATCAAACATATATTTAAATATTTAAGACGATGAATGTACTAAGTTTATGTGACGGGATAGCTTGTGGACGTACTGCACTAGAGAGAGCAGACATAAAGGTAGACAAGTATTACGCAAGCGAAATAAACGAACCGTCTATCAAGGTTGCACTGGATAATTATCCCGATATAATTGAATTAGGGGATATTAGAAACTGGGACAAATGGGATATACAGTGGAAAGATATTGATTTATTGATTGGCGGAACACCATGCCAGGATTTCTCACAGTTAGGGAAAGAGAAACTGAACTTCGATGGAGAGCGTTCGGGATTGTTCTTTGAATACGTCAATATACTCAACCACATCAGACAGTTTAACCCTAACATAAAATTCCTGCTTGAAAATGTGAAGATGAAATCCGATTGGGCTGATTTGATTTCGTCACATCTTGGAGTAGACTATGTGTATATCAACAGTTCCGATTTCTCCGCGCAAATGAGAGCAAGATACTACTGGTGCAACTGGGAAATACCTGCATGGAAGGACAAGGGAATACTGTTCAAGGACATAATCACGGACGGGTATGTGGAGAAAGACAAGTCATGGTGTATGCTTGAATCATGGAACAGGTTTGCCAAGAACCCCGAATCACTGTTGAGAAGATATAAAAAATCACTTACACCGCTTATATTCAACTCACCCGACTGTAATCCCGAAAAAGGTTTCAGAACGCCAAATATTACGGAAGCGGAAAGATTACAGACCGTACCCGAAGGATACACCAAGTCGGTACAACCACATATAGGCATGGGGCTGTTAGGGAACGGATGGACGGTAGATGTGATTAGTCATATTTTTAAAGGAATAAAATGAGCCCGATAGTTAGTCATATATTCGCATTTCTGTGCGGATGCTCGTTTGTCATACTTGGAGCAATTTATATTGGAACGAAAGGAGATTGAATGGAATAATAATAGACGGAGTGCTCCATGAAATGGTTGAATCATTCAATATAATCGTGGGAAAGTAACGGATAAACACTCCCCCTTACTGATAAACGGCAAGGGGGAGGATTGTGTTTATAACCCTGGACCCATAGAAAGAAGCAATGTACTTCCCTTATATGCAGCACTGTTAAGGCTTACCCATACCCTTGCAGTTCCTGCATTAATCAGTTCCGATGATATTAATATTCTCACCTTCTTGTCAATGCTGGAATTGGCGGATACTTGGAAATCTTCTATTGTTTCTCTTGATTCACCTATAACCATAGGATCTTCAAATTTCTTACTTGCAAACCTAGACATACAACTATTATTACGGAAAGAAATAAGGCTACTCGAACCGTTTCTTACTCTTACGGTAACTTCAATATATCCCATAACGGATGGCATCACTCCACCAAGTATTGTTATGCTTACGTAAGAACCAACTATCTCTATATCTCTTTTACTTACCATTGGAACAGTGTATGCTATATGAGCAATATCGGAGTCATCCTGCTTCAATATAGCTGTACTAAGGAAAGGATAAACTTCCCAATCACCAGCAGTCATACCCCACGAGTTTACAGTAACCATAGCGTATCCTGTTCCTATCTTCTTGTCGGCAGTAACACGCCTAGACATCTGACTGGTCTTGTGCTTAACATAGACACCGAAATAGCAATCAGCTATCTCGGCAAAGTCACCCATGTTAAGAAAATCAGTATCATGCCCCTCCGATGGCATCATTATAGCCGCAGAACAGACAAAATTACTACTTGTAAACTGATTGGTAGCAGTATCCGGGCAGGAGAATCTACTTATCGGTGGACTGGCAAGATGGTTGTATCCGTTAAAGTCGGTAAGACGACATGGGAACCTACCACCTGTCGGTGCTGTATATTCCCATCCGTTCATGCTTCCATCTGCGTGTTTTGGCGCATCCCAGTATCCTGCCATTTGAAAAGGTTTGACACCACAGTTCCCATCCCATCCTTGCCACCATTTTTCATTTGGTCCAGGTGCAAGGCTTTCGTAACGTACAGGTTTGTACCGTGCCCACGGGTTTATTTTCCCGTGGGTGTTTGCGCACGCATACCCTAATTCATAACCATCACTAGTAGGACCGATGCCAAGAGTGGCGTAAACGTCACCAGCAAGGTTTATCGGGGCTGTAATCTTTCCGTTAGAATGGCTCATGTTACTTTTCCTCCTGCTCCTTTACGGTAACATATCCCGAAACAAGCACAGTCTTTCCATGACAGTTAAGGATATCACAACAAATGTCACCTTTGATAACAATAGCATTACTAAAATCCCATCCATCTTTTTCGCTCATGGTATATATTATGCCACTTGCCCATTTATTACATTTCACATTACCTTCAATGTAAATGTCAACTTTTTTATTATTTTCTTCCATATCGCAAATATACTAATTAATTCCTAATCTCTTTTCCAATTCTCTTACTCTTTTCTTTAATCTTGTAACCTCATCATCAACTTCCTGCAAACCTTTCCACACAACAGGGATAAGTCTTTCATAGTCTATGGTATAATAATCATTGAATATGTCCTTTACCCACTGGGTGTAACCGCCAGAAAGCAAATCCTGTGCGATAAGACCGTAATTCCAGTTATCATGGTTGAATACTTCGGAATTTTCCTTGGCAATAGCGTTCCAATGATATTTCACACTCCGGAATTTACGGATAATACCCATAGCATCATAACCCTGAATATCGGTTTTCAACCTTATATCCGAAGAGGACGCTTTGGCTGTAATTGCTCCGTTTGCAAAGATATTAGCATTACTTGTAATATTCTTTTTCGCATATATTCCCCCATCAGTTGATATTGCTGTATTTGTGCTAAAGTTAGTATTTTCTGTATTTCCAACATAAAATCTCTTTCCTCCATACACTCTAACATATGTGCTGTCTTGCATATATATTCCGCCACCATAATCCTGATGATACCACCCTGAATTTCCCGTGCTTCTGAACCAATCGCTGCATTGAATGGAATTGGGGAGTTTTAAATATACATTTGCAGAACCGTTCACACTAACCCCAGCACCCGTATGGGAAGCGTTGTGGTCTTGTATATAGAACGTTCTTGCAGTAGTCCACACATCCGCACTAGAAGCCCTACTGTCAGCCAATGTGGAAGCATCTCCTGCCGATACAGCCACAGACGTGTTGGATGTGGATTGCAGATTTTCCCATGCGGAAACGTTAGCACCATTAGCCCAATATTGGTATTGTATGTGCCCATTGTGATATGAACCAATCTGGCGCACTTGCAATTCAAAATTGTTTGTTCCTACACGTACAAGACGGATATTATCCATTCCTTTTGCGAATGTAGGAAGATAAAGGCGTGCCGAGTTTGAAACATTTCCTACATTGCTGTCAGAAGCAGAAGGGCTACTTCTCATTTGGAAAATGGCGCAGAAGTGGTAGTATCTGACTTCTTCCTGTGCATGACTTCCATAGGCGTACCATATCTGACCCCAAACCGTTACTGACCTATATGGTCCGGCTCCCGATTCAGAACAAGCGAATATCTTTCTCCAATTATTATCAGTACCACCTAGAGCAAATTGTACTGCATAAGTTCTAGTGTTAATGTAATTTCTAGGTAAGAAATTAAGATGCCAATTGTCTAGCATATCCGCGTTCAAGTTGGTATTCAATGTTGTGGAATTGCATTGGTAAGGCTGTGTACCTGTGCCTACGGTAGATACGAACCTGCTCGATTCAACATAATTACCTATATAAACCTTATTATCGTGCAGTACGATATTGCATAATACATTATTGCTTGAATCTCTTGAATCAATATAAGCATAGGAACTTCTACTTCCCAATACTAACCGTCTAGTCGAATCCCAGTTTGCAGCAAGATAACCATTATGGGAAGTAATAGCTCCATGTGTATCCAAATTCCCATTTCTAACATTCAGCCACATGGCATTTTTCCCTTGTCTTACACCGCTGGTAGAATCTATTGTAGGATACCAACCGATTCCATACCAAGAGCCGAAACGTAGATTGGCATCATCAGAACTAACTCCATCCGTTCCTCCATGAATCCAACAACTTGAAGTTTTAACCACTCTAGTTGACCATCCGATATTGAATCCTTTAGTATTGTTCATCGTTAAATCCCCTGTCATGGTGTCACCTGATTTCTTTACGTAACGTCCGTCAAAATCAGACAGGTGCAATCCATCGACCATATCTGCATTAAGATTACCCACAACAGTGTTACTTACCACAATAAATGGAGCCGTGCCACTTGCTACGGTAGACATAAACGGAACATAACTTGTAACCCTGTTCGCTGCTATACCAAAAAGATTTTTCAAGGCTGAACTTGTACATACGCTCTCCACTGGACCCTCTAAATGTGATGTGTATGTTTGGAACAGGTGGGCAGCGGCTATATGACGTATTCTATCCGGACCCGTACCATTTACATTTACAGCTTCATTACCGTTACCCATATCATTCCCTTTAAATAATACCAGTTCAGTACATTCCGTATTACCCCACAATCTTTCGGCAATAAATGTATGGTTATATTCACCCGGTCCATCACCTGTCGTTCCATAGAAATATATGGTGTTCGGTGAAGTACCGTTTCCTATCTTCAAGTCACCGCTCATTGTTATGTTACCTACGCCCGTCATATCTCCGCTAACATTGGCTGTACCGTTGAAAGGCTGACCCCAAAGGGTACGGGAGGTGGCAAGAGCGTGAGCGGAACTAGCCCAGTTATAATATGCTGGAAGCTCTGAGCCACTATCTGACGGTATAGTAGTGTACCAAGTCTTGTTGGATATGTTTGTGGTAATGCCACGTCTATTTAAGATTGATACTTGACAATCACTGTAATCATAAAAACGCCAAAACAGTCTTACTTTCTTGGTTGTAGTATTATAGAATAATCTCCACATTGTATCACCAAGTGAAATAGTGCTTCCGTAATAATTCAAAGACCCAATATAACTTGTACTCTCTTGATTCGTTGTATGAAATACAATACTTATCATACCTGTACCTGCGTGCCTACTATTTACTAGAAGTGTCATACTGTTAATAGACCATCCACCCGTCACAGTACCCTCAAATACCAATCTGTACCCTTTATTATTTCCGTCACCGCCGGAAAGTGTTACATATTGGTTAACACCATCTGCCCGTAAAAATGAAGATTGATGATAACCGTCTAGTAAATCTGCATTTAAATTATTAACAAGCGTATTGCTTGAAACTATCAAAGGTGATACCCCTGTGGCAACAGTTGACATGAATCTAGGTGCTCTCACATCATTTGGAGTGACACGTAAAACCAGCTTGTTGTTATGGTCTACTACACCAAATCCTGCACTTTCCGTACTGCTGCCTCTAAGGTTTCCTATATACCAGTATGTGTCATACCAGTTGAACCTTAATCCGTTTCTTATAGAAGTTAACCCACCATCATCGTTCTTGATAACTCCGTTATCTTTATAGATATTGGTAATATCACAATTTTCCAATCCCTTGAATACGATTGAGCCGGGAGAAGATGCGGATGTAAGTGTTCCAGTCATAGTATCGCCAGCCTTTTTCACCCATCTACCGTCCAATACGGAAGTAGGGATATGACTTGCATCTATAATCTTACTTGAATCAGCCTTTTTCAGTTCAGCCCACATAGCATCAGCGTCAAGTCCTCCCTGCCCAGCCATGTCATACAGTTTCTTTATCGTGTACGCATTAAACGTATTGTCAAGGTCTGAATCGGAGAAGGTTGTGCCGTCAGTAAGGTTTGCGAAGCTGTAAACGGTCTTTATGACACCGCTACCACCACCACTACCACCTGTTTTCACGCCAAGAGCAGACACCCAACCGTCCGAGTAGAATCCTACCGTGTTTCCGTCTGTTCTATGCTTCACTCTCAGAGCCTTGTTTGCCGAATCGTAAACAAGTTGGGCATCTCCTATCTGTATATATTCGTTTGCTGTAAGTCGTGCTGCGGAAACGCCACTTGTGAATCCTGCCGAAACGCCATTGAGGTGTCCTTGTTTGTTTATTTGTATTACTCCTACATCTGACGTATCTCCATTAGGACGGAAATAAATCATACCCTCATTCCCATAGCTTGATATGACGGTATTGCCTGTCGTGTTACGGAAAACTGTATTTCCTCCATAAGACAGACCGATACCACTATTCATCAGAATATGCTTGGTGAAAGTTTTCTGCCCGGATATAGTCTGATTGGTAGTCAAGGTAACGGCATCAGTAATCCTATACCCTGCCAATGTGGTAGGATTATCACCAACTGTAACACGCCCATAGGTGTCTACAGTAACTTTCGTATATGTACCAGCCTTTACCCCTGTGGTGGCTAGTGACAATGTGCGGTTTGCGGACAGGTTTCCACCTCCCGTAAGACCAGTTCCTGCGCTTATCGTTATGGTTTTGTCCGCTTTCAGTGCAAGAAGTTCGGCTAGGTTGTCGCTTTCCGTAAGACCGTCAAGGAATGCTTCAAGTTCCTTCCATTTGTTGATAATGTTATCGGCATCGCTTCCTTCTAGGAAGTTGTTCAACTTGTTGCTTAACTGTGTTACGGTATTGTTAAGCGTACCTAAGTCCTGTTGTCTTGCGAATATTTCCCCGAATACGGCAGTGATGGTTTTCCCGTCAGAACTAAGTGTCATGTCTGTTACGGCATTTCCACTTCCCGACTGGGTGATGTTCTTTATACCACCACCTTCCTTCGCCATTTTCCAAATCTCGTTTATCGTGTACGCATTAAACGTATTGTCAAGGTCTGAATCGGAGAAGGTTGTGCCGAGATTGGAAAAACCATATACGTTTTTCACAAGTCCGTCACCACCGCTTCCTCCGCTTCCTCCAGGAGATACCCCCAAAGCGGAAATCCATCCTCTGGTATAGAAGCCTATTTCCGTATTTCCGTCCGCGTGCTCAAATGTGACTGCCTTGTTTACGGAATCATATATAATCTTTATATCGCCAACCTGCAACGACTGTGTTTTTACCGTTCCGCTTATGTTGGCATCTACAGCATAAATGTTCTCCCATCTCTTCGATTCAAGACCAAGTGTGGATGCGTTGTTCACGCTAGGAACTACATTTGCCGTAGACAACTGACCAGTAAATATCTTGCTTGCAGTAACTGTCTGTTCCGTATCAAGCGTTACAAATTTATTGTCAGGAAGATGGGATATGTGAATTTTCTTTGTCGGATCATCCTTTCCCAACTCCTGCCACAATTTGTCCGTATTCATTCCGCCTTCATTGGCTAGCTTCCATATCTCGTTGATGGTATATGCGTTGAATGTATTGCTAAGGTTGGAATCGTCAAACGTCTTACCTAAATCGGCAAATCCGTACACGGCCTTAATCAGTCCGCCTTCACCACCTCCCGGTTCTCCGCTACCACTCTGTGCGCCCAACGCTGATATCCATTGGTTTGTATAGAACGCTGACTTGCATCGTAACGCTTGGTTTACTTCATCCCATTCAAACCATCCGTTGAACTTCTGAAACGATGCAATAAGGTCATTAAGTAGCTGTTCAGAGAAAATATTTGTTCCGCTTCCCGTACCACTTCCACCTAATGTTACATTTGTCGTATTCTGTGTTGAAACGGTCTGATTCTCCTGTGCCAGCCGTTCATAGAAAGACAGTATCTTTCTTCTTGCAATGGTGCATGAATATGACGGGAACATATTTTCCTTGGAATATTTAATTTCCAAAGACTGTATCTGCAACTGCATATCCACTATCTGACCGTTATCAGAGAAATCGAACACGCCTATTCCATCATCCCTTACCTTTAACATATTACCTTCTATGAAGTCAATGAAAAGGTTAGGATGCTCTGCGACAAATCCGCTAGATATGTCAAGTGAAACGGTTCGGTTCTCATGGTCATATCTTGACAGGTAGTCAAGAGCCGCCTTTTCAAGCGTGTTCTCAGCCATTGTCACATAAGATTCGGGCATGACGATATTCAGAATGACAAACTCCGTTCCTGCTGCAATTGAAGGAGATTTACCATCTGTGTAAAGGGGAAGTTTGGCATTGTCGCTATCTGTTCTGTAACATGATATTTTATATCGTGCCCCCTTGTTGAACATGGCAACATCCTCTTCCGTTTCTCCCGTATCACCGTTCACCTCACCGTAAAGAGGAATAATACCGTTTTTGTTTATCTTAAATTCCGTGCCTGTATAAGTTCCTGTACGCATACTGAACACCGCATCCGTCACAGAAGCGTATTTGTAATAGAACCTGTCCTGTGAACCGTCCTGATTACCGAAATGTATGTTGCAGGTCATTTCCTCACTAAAGCCTATCTTACAGCTTCCGGCAGGAACATCTGAATCAAACGTGAACTCAACACGTATGGTGACTGTCGTATTCTGACCTTTTTCTATATATCCTACAAGAGAGGTCTTGTCGTAAGGTATTTCAAGCATACCAGTAGCACCTTCCTCTCCGATAACAACCTCTTTCAAAGGAGAAGCCTGACCCAATACACGGTTTAAAACCATACGTAGGTTAATCTTCACCTTTTTCCCTACAGCATCACTTCCTATAGGTAATATACTGAAAAGCATCTTCCCGGAGAATGTGGCAGTAACCTTTACAGGCTGGTCATAATATGCCCTTGTACCATATATATCAAAACTCTCGAAATCCCTGTACTTGTCAAACATAGCATGGGGTTTGTACTGGGGCTGCACATTGTCGTTTATCTTGCCGGATGAATCACCGTCCTCATACACCTTGTACCCTAGGTTGAATCCGGGAGAGGTCATATAAATGAAGAAACTGTCACTATCATCACTCTTTATAGGAGTAGACCCGATAATCTTATCTATCCGTGTAGATGCGCTAGCACCCTCACCTGCCACCTTTCCCGATTGAGGGTCTGGTTCTCCGTCAGACTTGTATGTATCCCATTCTGGAAGTCCTGACGGGTACAGATCACCAAGTTTTTTCCCTCTGATGGAAGGATATATCCCACTGAACGTGTTTGATATGGTTTTCCCTCTTACACCATAGTTCTTCAATCCGTATTCGCTGTCAATATAATATCTTATATTCCCGTCAGAATCATTCGGAAGAAGGATGTACGGGCAATAGCGTGATTCATCGGCAGGCTTAGCGTCTTTCTTGTATTCAGGCGGAACGTTTCTGCTTCCACCTTGTGGTATGATTCGGGTTATGACAGGTGTGCTTGTATCTACGGAAGAGGAAACTTTTACAGCACCCCCACCGTCACCCTGCTTGAATGTCCAGTTTACGGACGGTCTTGTCTTGTCCGTAATGGTTATTATCCCACCGTTTGCTGTGGTTGAGAAGTAATAATTGAGATAAAACTTGTCATAGAAGTTCTTCAATGCTTCAAACAGGTTGGTGCCATCGGTTATATCAATCATATCCTCCGTCAGTTCGCCTTCTGCATCCACATTAAGCGTCCATGTACCAATGCCTGTATATCCTGCACCCAATGACGCATTGTAAGATTCTATATTTGCTTCGATGCGTGCGGCAAGCTGCTTTGCGTCACCCCAGAACTGGAACAGACCGCCATGAGTGTATCTTATCTTATTTATTTCCCCACCTGTTCCGCTTACTATGTCAAGAAACGCTACATTCTGCAAAAGCACCTCCTTACCGTAAAACAGAAGGGAGTATTTGTATTTTCCTGCTTCGTTAAGATTATCTCCCGATGGAGCTTGGTACAAGATGAATGTATTACCGTTATATACGACTGTATCGTATTCCGATTCGCTCTTTGAGTTGTATGCCTTGAACTCTATCGGAACAACGGAAACGACTTCACAAGTCAATTTTCTCACTTCCTGCAAAGACGGGCTGTATGAAAAATCAGCACTCTCCGCAATAACCTTATTTCCTCTTCTAATCTGTAAAATCATTGGTCTTTAAAGCGTTGGTTGGTCAATACTGAAATTTAACGAAAATGTATAGGCGGATACAAGTCGGTCCGGGTTCTGCAAGTCCTGAACGTCCTGATAACTCAGCTTTGCACCTGTTTCAAACCCAGTGCATCTTATCACCTGCTTTGCTGATTCTCCCCATATATCATTCCATATAGAGAAAGAGGATGAACCGTATGGCGTACCAGGAGTGGCAGGTATCACATTGGTTATATATGAATAGAACGAACGGATATTCGTCTTTACCGTTTCCACATCTCCCAAAGCGGCAAATGTTATGCTTCCTTCCGTTGGCTGGTAAACAGGCGTGACAGGTTCGTACACCTTCTGACCGTTCTTGTCATACCATTTTTCGGCATAGGCTTCCTTTCTTGTCGGCAAATCCCATAATCCCTTGCTTTCAAGTATATACAGCCTGTATGTGGCATACAAATCCTTTGCCGTATCGCTTCCTTTCTTTATAAAATATTTAGATATAGCCATTCGTGTACATTGTTTATTAGTGCAAAAATAACAAAAATAGTCTTAGAAACCATCTAGTTTTAAAAAATAATTTTCTATATTTGCATCACAATCGGTGCTTTGGATGAGTGGTTTAGTCAACGGTCTGCAAAACCGACAACAGCGGTTCGATTCCGCTAAGCACCTCAAGTGATTGGATTTTTTTTGTTCATAATCAAACTGGAACGCCCTGCCAACTGTGAAGCTAGCAGGGCGTTTGTTTTAGTCAATTATAACTTTTATCGCATTTCCGCCTGACCTTGGGGCAATGGAAACGACACTCAGAAGTGCTGTCTTTATCGCCATAGTTGCGGCAAGCTGCTGGGTGAGAACCTCCAACTGTGACTGCTGTATGGCTGTCATGTTAGTTCCTCCCGTTCCTGCCGAACCACCGTTAAGCGATACCAACTGACGGAGAAGATCGCTTTGTACAACCATTTCGTATCTCATCCCATTAAGATATCCCAATGCCTGGTTGAATGCATTCTCGTCAACTCCTGCAATGGCATTGGACAGACCTTCCGCATTCTCTTCCGTTTCGGTAAGCATTCCGCCAAGGGCGTTGTTTATCTCATTGACCACACCCCCGGCTTCCGCAAAGGCTGATTCCAATGAGCCCATTACATTTCCTAGTATTATAAGTTCATCCTTGTCTATCTTGTTATCCGCAAACATACCACCTTTACCGTCCGCTCCAAATAATGTGGTCTGTACCTGTTGCATTGCCTTTTCTATGTACTGTTGCTGTACCCAGCTTTTGACAACATCTCTCATAACGTCCGCTACGGTATCCTTATATGCCTTAGCTGCATCCTCTCCTTTCAGCCATGCTTCGACAAGAGCGTCACCTATCTGGCTAGCCCAGTCTTTCAAGTCAATGCTGTACAATTCACTTGCAAGCGTTTCTGTATAATATCTTATCTCATACTCCAATTCTTTTATTGTCTGTTTGTAATCTTCTACTTTTTCTCTATCTGACTTTTTCTTATCTTCTTCGGCTGCTAGAATATCCTTTTGAATTTGCAACTGTTCTTTCAGATTTGACACCTGTTGGGATGTCACCTCATCAAGTCTTGCCGGGTCTATAATGTGCTCAAATTCCTTTTCAAGCATATTATAGATATTGGTCAACTTCTTTGATTCAAATTCAAGATTCTCTATATGCTTTTGAAGCCTTTTGTCATGCTGCCTGTTAAACGTAGCGATAACATCAAGCGGCATGGATATAGCCGAGCCTATCGCACCTGCAATATCACCGCTTTTGAATGAATCCCATGATTTCTTCACTCCTTCATTCATAACGCCCATAGCTTCCGAGAACTGGTTCATCTCGCGCATGAAACCACTGTCAGTATCCTTACCCATAGAATCCATAAGGTTGGACACGGATGCGATTATCTGCTGCATGGCTTTTATGGCATTGTATATGTTGGTTATGATAAAGTCAATAAGATTCACCGTCTGCAAAGCGTTCTGTGCGGCAGCCATCATTCCTTTACCAGTCTTGACAGCTTCCTGTCCGCTCTTATATCTTGATTCGGCTTCCGACTTGGCACTCAACGCAGCGTTGGCAGCTTCTTCATTACCATTCTTCATCGCGTCCTCGTATGCCTTGGAAGCATTTTCGATGTCAGCCATAGCCTGTTGCATATCATTCATGCCTGCCATCATCTTTGACTTTCCTGCATCATAACGCTTGTTATACAGACCTTCAATACCTTCTTTCATGTACGTCTGCAAGTCAGACTGGTTATTCTTCATCATCTTCTCTATCTGCTTGTCCACACGTTCAAGTTCTTTCATGTATTCCTTTGCGCTGATAGCACCGGATCTAAATGCGCTGTTGAGCATTTCCCTTACCTTGTCAGCTACAGTATTTGCAGCTTCCATAGACATCGCTTCAACAGCACCGAAGAAATTCTGATAGTCTGTGGTCAGCTTGAACAAGTCCATTTCTTCACTTTTCTGCAACGCGGAAATTAAGGATGCGTTTTCCATCCCCTTTGCTCCTTCAATCTTTTTACGGTACTTCTCTCTGATGATATCAACCTGAGTATAGTAGTCACCGTATTCTGCAAGGTCATTCGCATACTGCTTTGCCATCTCACCAAAGTAGCCTTTCCATGCATCAATCATTCCTTGGATAACCTCTTTCTGATCTTCTCCGATATTCTTATTCCCCTTAATTGCTTCCTGTATCTGATTTATATACTGGTTCATTGAGGTGAATGAAGATGTATCGGGCACAACAGAAACGCCAAGGTCAAGATTCATTCCTGCCAATGCGGATTGCAGATTGTTATATATGCCTGCTGCAAAACTTTCAGCCATAGTAGATGTGTCACCGCTAAACTGAACGGCAAGATCTAAGGCAAGTTCGGAATCACCTGTTATTCCAAGTATGTCACTGTAAAAGTCATACTTGTTCTTGTATCTGTCAAACTCATCCGTAATCCTCTTCATCACCTTCTTGGCTGCATCAACATAAATTTCAGAGGACAATTCGGCTGCTTTCCTTGCGTTTTTAACAGCATCCTGTGGGACACGTGTTTCCAATTCCTTTGCAGCCTTGTTATAATTGTCAACAATAGCCTGTTTGTCATATACAAGGTCTACACCAAGTTTTAACGCCTGTGAACCATATATGGCTTCAATCTGCTTTTTAGCTTCCTCTTTTCCTATGTTAATGCTCAAATCCTTGAACTTGGAATAGGCGGATTCAAGCAATGACAACCTATTTTTCCAAAGGTCAGCAAGAGGATCTCTTTTCTGTGCTTCCTTCTTCTGCTTTTCTAGTTCAAGGTTAAATTGTTTTGCTGTTCCTGTAGCTTTCGACATCGCTTCGTTGGCAGCGTTAATCTCATATACCGTCTGTTGTACTTGCTCGGCTTCATAAGGGCTTACAATTCCTGTAATTTGATACTCATCTCCAAGTTTCTTGACCTTTCCTTGGCTAACATACATATCAATGGTACGCTGTAAATTTTCTATTGAACTTTTGGCGTCCTTATATTCCTGTTTTACCGATTTAAAGTAATCCTCCATAGATTTCACATCGGCAGCCTTTATAGCAATAGTCCATTTATGCCCTGTAATTTCGTCAAGAGATTTTTTCCATCCCGTCAAACCTTCTTGTGCTTCCTTATCGTCAAGTTCTATTTTAACAGCATATTTTTTGTCAATAAATTCATTAAACAATTTTTTAGCATTCTCCCCAAGTTCGCTAGTTGTGGCAAAATTTTCAGATTGAATCCTTATAAAGTCCTTTTGAGCATCATTTAATTTATTTGGGTCAATACCAGCAAATACTTTTTTCAATTCTTTATCAAGGCTGTTTGCAAAAACATTAAATGATTTTTCAAGTTCTTCAGTTTCACCCATTATACCTATCTTCAATTTCTCATATTCCTTCAACAATTCCTCACTGTCAAAATGGGTTTTGTTCTTGAATATTTCAAATGTCCGTGCATCTCCTGACGTTTCAGCCAAAGAACGTATCTTCTCTACAATAGTAGCCGCCGAAGCCCCTTTGTTTATCAGTTCGGTAAGTTCGTTTCTCCATTCCTTAGTACCCTTACCCATATTTATAATCTCCTTGGATGCCTGTACTATCTGCCCACGAAACTCTTCTATATCCTTACTTGCCGAAGTGAGTTTTACAGACGATTTCTCGTAATCTTTAAGCATATCAGAGAATGAATCGCCAAATACGCCCGTAGATGTTGCCTTGTCCGCCTTGAACATTATATCCGCATTTTCAGCAGCACGTTTATAAACCTGCTCTAGTTCCGATGCTGATTTTTGCAGATATTCAACACGTGATTTCTGATCATCTATTTTCTTGCTGTTCTGTACTATGTACTGCCCCATATTGCCATATTTTGACAATACTCCAGTAAGCGTTTCCTCATACGACTGCAACTGTTTCGTATCAAGCTGTTCAAGGTTTTCCGGGGTAAGTTTGTCGAAGTTTATCTTGTCAAGGTCTTTTTGCAAGTCACTGTATGATTCGCGGAAAGACTTTGCACTGTCCTTTATCTTCTGATTGAACTCTTCCGAACGTGCAGACATCACATGAAACGCTTCCGCCACAAGTCCTGCAACGGTAAGTATCGTCATGAGCGGATTAGCCTTTATCGTAAGCCACAATGTTTTCAATGAATTTGTCAAACCGAATGTTGCCAGTTTGAATCTGTTCATCAACATTGTCGTTTTTGTCATAGACAACATTCTTGCAGCTTCCGCACCTGTCAGTTTAAGTTCGGTTACAAGAAGGTGACGTTCAGCCTGTGTCAACATATTGGTGGCAAGAATACGTTTAGCCATCTCTGCCGACATCTTTCCCGAATTAACGGCAGCAGCTATCTCTACGGCAGACAGCTTGGATGCTGTCGCTATCTTCCATCTCTCGGCAGTAGTGAGCGTTCTGTACATCGCAGCCTGTTTAAGCAACTGTGCTTCCCGTAATTTCTCAGCCTTAATTGCATTAGTTGTTGCGACAACTTCTTTCCCTAGCATGGCTGTTCTAGCTAGCTGTAATCCCTTTAATGCGGCATATCCTACAGCAACGCCCTCTATTGCTTTAGAGAAATATCTCCAGTTGTTCATTGCATCGGTTATGCTTCCCACAATTCCTTTCAGAACGGAATCATTCGCCTCGCCTATGTCATTCATCATAATCTTGTATGAATCGGCAAGGTTACTTACCATACCTTTCAAAGATGCGGCTTGTATTTCCTGCATCTTGTAGAACATACCACCATCTTCCGTCATTGTGGTAAACATCTCCCGAATATACTCGAAAGGAATCTGACGTGTTGATATGGCGTTGAACACATCATCAGTAGTTTGAGCCACACCTCTTACTTCTTCCAGTTTCTTTCTCAATGAATCCAATGCAGGAATACCGGCTTCTGTCAACTGGCGTAATTCCTGTCCTCTCAATACACCTGCGCTTCTTATTTGGCCATAGGCAAGAATGATACGTCCCATATCAACGCCAAGACCTGCGGAAACGTCCGCAAGACTTTTCATTGTACCGTATAATTCGTTGACAGGTATCTGGAATGCAGCAAGCTGTTTGGTATATCCAACCAAATCGCTGAACTGGAAAGGAGATATTACAGCAAGACCCTTAATCTGACTGAATATTTGGTCAGCCCGTCTTGCATCCTGTATGATGGCACGCAATGACACCTGTTGTAACTCGAACTCTCCACGAATGGCAACAAGTTCCTGAAACATATCTCTGAAAAAGTAGAATCCTGCATAAGTCTTTATCGTATTGACAAACTCACGCATCATTCTGCTCTGCTTTGTCAGTTCCTCGGAAAACTCTTTTGAACTTGCAGCATTTTTCTGATTGGTCTGCTGCATCTTTGTTCCATAGGATGTGGCTTCGTTTACAAACTTGTTATGCTCCTGTATCTTCCTGTTTAGAAGAGTAAGGGTACGGTTATAGTTTGCATCAGTCGTATTAAGTGCATTACGCCTGTTCGTCAATTCAGAAATAAGATTGTTAGCCTGATTGATAGACGTAGGATTGATATTAAGCAATTCATTCGTTGATGTTTTTCTTAAAGATGATTGCAACTTCTCCAATCTGCCTTGCAATTTCTGAATAAGAGCGTCAGCCTTTGTTATCTGATTGCTGTTTAAAGGAACTTCAACCTTAAATTTATTCAATAGTTCAAGGCGTTTCTGTATGGCAGCAATCTTCTTGTTCAAGTCCTCAGCACTTCCCTCAGGCATACCAAGGGCAAGTCCAGACTGACCAGAAAGGTATTGTAGATACTTCTGATTGGTCTGCTGCATCTTCTTACTCGCCTGTTCCTGCTTTGATGCTTGTCTATCCATCTCCTTTGTCCGTGCAATCTCCATCTCGTATTGCTGGCGTAGAAGGTTAAGTTCTCTTTCATCGGAAATGGACAATTTGGGCGCACTGTTAGCAGTAAGGGAATATGCCGTTTTCAATCTGTTCAATTCAGCCACAAGATCATCTATCGCTTTCTTCTGACTTTCAAGATTGGCTTTTCTTGTAGCCATTCCCTTATCTCCGCCTGCATTGCCTAGGTTACGGTAAGTCTTTTCCAGTTTGTCATACTCTCTTGTCGCTTCGACAATCTTGTTTGACAACCCTTCCATCTGAACAAGTATATCCATTTTCTTGTTCGACTTTCCTTTCCCTACCTTGGACGCGTTTTCATTCGCTTTATTTATCTTATCTACAACCTCGCTAAGTTCTGCATTCATTTTGCCTATATCGGTCAACATAGGCTTGAAGGACATCTCCTGGTTAAAGGTGTCCTGCAACTTCTTCTGTATATCCTTTATCTGTTTGTCAAGACCGGAATCATCTAGCCCAATCTTAAACTTTAATGCTCCTAAATCAACATCAGCCATAGTTATTGTTTTTTTAATTATTGCAAAAATAGCAAAAATAAACACAATAGCATGATTTACAACAAACAAAAACCCATTAGTATTTTTTAACATATTAAAAATTGTGGATAAAAACGATTATGTTATCTTTGCAATAAAATAATTTTTTAACTATGGCTATAGAAGAAAACAAAGTAACACTCGTTGGCGTAAATTCAGCTAGCGTAACATTCAGCAATGAAGCTAATGTGGAAAAACAATACAAGGTGAATGCGAATGTAAACGTATCAAACGGAAAAAACATTGATTCATTTGATGGCGGAGAGGTGAAGTCATTGGAATCAGAGAACCAACTCGCCACATTCTATTTCAATCAGAACGGTGGTATCGCAATCAACTACAACGATCATCCCGATTTGGAAGCACAAATTGCTATCATTACCATCATCAACTCTTTCGTAACCGATGTGAAAAAATACATTAACACGAAAGGAATCTCATCAGTTTCAATCTAAAAAAGGCAAGAAAAATGACGAACCAAGAAATGTTTTTAAAGAGATTAACTCTCTTGAATATCCCCTTATCACTAGAAGGGAAGGAACTTCCATCAGAACTGAAAGCAAAAATCATGCTTATGCGTGTCGCTTACGACAAAGCTGCAAAAGCATTCGATGATGATATGCAACAGGTTCTTAAAGAAATAAAGAAGGAAGGATATGACGAGCGCGCACAGAAAATCAATCACATGAAAGAGATTGACGGAAAGGAAGATGCGACAAAAGAGGAAAAGAAAGAAGCGGATGAAATCAGAAAAACAGAAGAAGATTTCAACAAGGAAACAGAAGAACTGAACAAAGCATACTCCGAAGCATACCAAGAGAAAATGAAAGAGGAATGTGATATGAAGCCTAGAAAATTCGCTTTTGAAGGATTCGCTAAAATCATTGAACTTATTGGTACTGACGGTGCAATTAAAGTGAAATGGAACTCTCCCGAAGCATTGGAAATACCGAAGGAGGAATTTATCTCGCTTATCGCAACAAATCTTGTCGATAACCTCGAATAATATATAAGATATTAAAGTTTACTGTATATTTTATATATGCTTCATTTGGAGTCAGGTTATTAGCCTAAGCACTTTGAGTGCTACGTTGGATGAGAATGATATATAGTTACCTACGGATGTTTACCCAAGTCTGTAGCTCTAAGTTAAGTGGTTAAAAGGAGTAGCGTATTCGGTGAAACGGTGCTGCTTATGAAAACCTCATCCAACATTGGCGATGGGTATTTAACGGGAGTAATCCCGACTTATGTTGAATAAACATTAATTTAAAAGACAATGGAAGCAACAAGAAAGATGTTTCTTATAAGAAATTGAAATATATTTCATATGGGTTGATTGATGTGACGAATAAATGAATTTCAGATTTATAATATGATTTAATGTTTTTAACAATAAAACGCACATGAATAAGCCGTTTTCTATATTGCTATTTTTTTTGTTACTGTCGTGTTCTTGTTCACGCAAGCTACTTCCATCTTCGACAAATACAACCATAGTAGACCACAACACGACAGTAACGGAAAGAGTAGTATGGCAATCAAAAATAATAACTCTTCCAACAGAACACATACAACATACAACATTTGAAGATAGTTCACACTTGGAAACATCATTAGCCGTATCAGACGCTAAAATAATGTCGGATGGCAGGCTTTTTCATAGTTTAAATAACAAGAAAGATTTTCTACAAGACAGTATTCCATCTTTGGAAAAAGAAACGGTAGTGACGAAAGATTCGATAACAACCGTAGAGAAAATTGTAGAAGTAAAGGTAGAAAAGGAATTGTCTAAATGGCAAAAAATACTAATCAATCTTGGATACATAGGTATCGGTTTCATATTGTTTTCAGGTTACAAAATAGCCCGAAAGTTCGTGTAACTTTCGGGCTTATTTTAGGTATTTATATACATACCAATTGTGTTATTGGGAAGAATCCCTATATGATAAAGAAACTCTAAATTCATTAACTTCTTTACTAGATAAATCCCATTCCAATTCTGTGGTATGTAAACCTTGATTATATATGTATCTAGAATAATTACTTCCACTTAAATCTGGAGTTTCCCAAATACCAGGTTCTTCTTCATAATCAGGTATTGTCATAAAACATTTTAACCCTGTTAATTTACCACTTCCATCATCTATTGTATAATTTTCTTCGTAAATGTATTCTCTTCCAGAAACAGATATAGAATCACGTTCTATATCACCCCATGTTTTAATACCAGGATTAAATAAAGTTTTATTATTATTATCTTGTACAACCATTTGCACACGTATGTCATAAGGTATGTATGTTCCCCTACCTGAATTATCTATAAAAATAACTTTATAGAAAAATCTCTTTTTAGGGGTAGTTATTTTCACGCCTGTTATTTTTGTCTTATATCCAAAGCACTCTGGAATAATAGGAAATTTATATCCTGTAGATGATGAAATCTCATGTGCTTCATTATTACTGTCAGGGTGACTTCCATGTACAGCTACAGCCATTATGGTACAAGACCAAGTGCCTATATCCATACTTTTAAAAGCAGAATAAATGTTTGAATTGTTTGGAGAAAAACCTAATCTTAGGCTATCAGAAGTACCTTTTTCTCCCAGGAAAAATCTTCTACTACCATTCTTCTCTGCAATAATTAAAATAGCGCACCTCCATGATTTTATTGAGCTAGAAACAGTGTCATTTATAAGTAATGATAAAAGATTTCTAGAACTTCCATTTAAATCAAGTTTTACAGTTTGACTATACGTATCATAATCTAATATATTTGACGGGAGAATGTTTATATTAAGTTTAACAGGATATTCTACATGATTATACCCATCAAAATCAGTAATACGATATACACTTTTAGGAGATTTATACTCTGCAATAGTGCTAGATGGAACAGTATTTCCTATTGTATATATTATCATTTTTGTAAATGCAGTATATGTAGAATCGTTAAACTGCACAACACCTAAATCAGATCTATCAATTGGTTTTATATATGAATATCTGTTTATTCTCCCATGCGTATTTGCGCACGCATACCCTAAATCATAACCATCACTAGTAGGACCGATACCTAGAGTAGGATATACATCACTATCCAATCCGACAGGTGCAGTTATTTTACCGTTAGAGTGACCCATAATCACCCCCTTCCTCTATAACGGTATAAGAACCTTTACAAACAACAATGCCATTACAACT
>ENA-OPSD01000077-OPSD01000077.1-human-gut-metagenome-genome-assembly--contig:-NODE-77-length-83683-cov-5.870067_pt1 | contig 83683 bp, 78 predicted proteins | sample MGYA00241453_ERZ501898 | MGnify/ENA primary metagenome ERZ501898 (study PRJEB25962, sample SAMEA2042226) | human gut metagenome | biome: human gut; feature: human-associated habitat; material: faeces... | reverse complement strand
TTCAGACAGGCGTTTGGCGACCGGTTTCAAGGAATATTTTTCGACAACCTGTCCCTTCGGACGGCCGAGGTGGCTGGACAAGATGACAGCCGCATTATGTTCGAGCAAGTATTTAATCGTCGGCAGCGTCTTCTGGATACGCGTATCGTCAGTGATGTTGCAGTTTTCGTCAAGAGGTACGTTAAAGTCTGCACGGACAAAAACGCGTTTGTTTTCGACATTGACGTCGGTGATTGTTTTTTTCATGAATAGGTTCCTCCTCTAATTAAAGCAGTTGTATGATTTTTTCAGCCGCCCCTTCATCGGTGACCAGCGTTCCCGTATGGCAGGCCCGCATGACGCCGACAATGGCTTCAGCTTTGCTAGCACCGCCGGCTACGGCGATGACGTGAGGGTGATATTTAATTTCTCGCAGGGAAATGCCGATATTATTCGTCCCGTACAAAATCTTGCCGTCGAGGCCGCAGTAGCAGCCCAGCGATTCCCCACAGGCACCGAGGCTGTGCAGGGCATCGCGCTGGAGTGTCGTCATTCCCCTTTTTCGGGCCATGCGGTCGGCGCGGCCAATGCCGAAGATGACGACCTGCGCCCGGGCCGTCATGGCGACGTTTTCCTGGGTCTGGCGGTCGGCCTTCAGCATCATCTGCAAGGCAGAATCACTGAGTCCTTCGGGAATATGAATCATACGGTATGAACTGTGTGTCTTGGCAGCGACATTGGCAGCAATATAGTTGGCCTGTACTTCGACGTGGTTCCCCATGCTGCCCCGAGCCGGCAAAATGGTGACATTTGCCAGGCATTCCGGCAGCATCCGGGCCACTTCAGCCATGGTCGATCCGCCGCTGATGGCGACGGTGTCGACGCTGCCAAAAAGATCGTTTAAGAGCAGGGCACTGCGGCGCCCTAATTCTTCCTTCGCCGTCTTATCACTGTCGCTGTCACCGGGAACGATGTAGACATTCTTCAGACCCAGCTTCTGCCGGATTTGACGCTGGATATCGTCGAGGTTATTGAGACGCAGAAAGCATTCCAAGAGATCCGGCATGAGCCGCTTTCCTTCCGGTTCCATGGCAATGCCCAAGGTCGTAAAGCGGACGATGCCGCTGCGGCGCAGAACGTCGACGTGAGACCGGACGACGCGTTCAGAAAGCCCGGAAAGGCCGGCTAAGGTCCGGCGTCCTACCGGTTCGGCATCGGCAATATGCCGTAACAGTAAATATCGTTCCTTAATGGTCCCCATAACATCGGGAGCTATTTTTTGAAAGATACTCAGCGTATCTTGTTCCATCTTACTCTCTCCCTTCGAAATGCGGCAGAACGACGGAGATCATCACTGATCGATCAGGCTTTTGCCTGTCATTTCACTGGGAATATCCATTCCGGCCAAGGTCAGCATCGTCGGAGCGACATCGGCTAAGATGCCGTCGTGGAGATGAACATTTTTGTGTTCTTCACTGACCAAGATGCACGGTACATGATTGGTCGTATGAGCCGTATAAGGGCTGCCCGTTTCGGGATCAGCCATTTTTTCAGCATTGCCGTGGTCCGCAATGATGAGCAGCTGTCCATCGACAGCATGGAGGGCTTCGACGATTTTGCCGACGCAGGTATCCACCGTTTCAACGGCTTTGACAGCCGCTTCAAAAACACCCGTATGGCCGACCATGTCGGCGTTAGCGAAGTTGAGCATGATCATATCGTATTTATCGGCCTTGATCTGTTCGATGACTTTTTCCGTAACGATAGGAGCATTCATTTCCGGCTGCAGGTCATAGGTTGCAACCTTCGGGGACGGTACCAAGATACGGTCTTCGCCCTTGTTCGGTTCTTCTTCGCCGCCGTTAAAGAAATACGTGACGTGAGCGTATTTTTCCGTTTCTGCAATGCGAAGCTGGGTCTTGCCGGCTTTGGCCAGGACTTCACCCAAGGTATGGGGAATCCGTTCTTTGTCGTAGACGACATGGGCCGGAAGATCATCTTCGTAGCGGGTCATGGTCGCAAAGTAGACGTCCAATTTTTTCGGACGCGGGAATTCAGCAAAGTCAGGAACGACGAAAGCCGTCGTCAGCTGACGAGCCCGGTCAGGGCGGAAATTGAAGAAGACGACGCTGTCCCCATCTTCAACGGGATGTTTACGGATGACCGTCGGGACGACGAATTCATCGGAAACGTCGGCTTCATAAGAATGTTTCAAGCACGTGGCTGCATCTGGTTCCTGCGGTCCTTCTGCCAAGGCTACGGCATCGTAAGCTTTTTCAACGCGTTCCCAGCGTTTATCGCGGTCCATGGCGTAATAACGACCGCTGATGGTGGCGATTTCGCCGACGCCGAGTTCGGCGCATTTATCTTCCAGTTCCTTCAAGAATTCACCGGCACTGCGGGGCAGTACGTCGCGGCCGTCGAGGAAGGCATGGACATAGACTTTTTTCAAGCCGAAGCGTTTGGCCATTTCAAGGAGGCCGAAGAGGTGCTGTTCACTGCTGTGAACGCCGCCGGGAGAGACGAGGCCCAATAAATGGAGGGCTGAATCGTTTTTCTTGGCGTTTTCCATGGCACCGACCAAGGCCGGTTTTTCAAAGAAGGGACCTTCTTTGATGTCTTTCGTGATTTTGGTTAAAGCTTGGTATACGATGCGGCCGGCACCGATATTGAGGTGGCCGACTTCGGAGTTGCCGATCTGGCCGTCCGGCAAGCCGACATCTTCACCAGAAGCACCGAGGAAGGAATGGGGATATTCTTCCCAAAGTTTCGGCAAAACCTTGAGGTTCGCCTGGGCTACGGCATTATCTTTTTGGATATCGCTGCAGCCAAAACCATCCATGATGATTAACATTACTGGTTTTTTATTTGCCATTGTAGTGTTTTACTCCTTTTTGTAGTAAAGAAAAACAAAAAGGGCTGTCGCCGCAGCGACAGCCCCTTTCAGCGCTTTTCGATGTTTCAATCTGATTTGTAACGGGAGGCTGTTTACCCGTTGGGAAATGCGTCGCTACAAATTAGTGTTTGCTGTTGTAATCGTTCATTACGGCAATGAGGTTGAGGACCTTGTTGGAGTAACCGATTTCATTGTCGTACCAGGAAACAACTTTAACGAAAGTATCCGTAAGGGCGATACCTGCTTTAGCATCGAAGATAGAGGTAAGCGGGCAACCGAGGAAGTCGGAAGAAACGACGTCTTCTTCAGTGTAGCCGAGGATGCCTTTCAATTCGCCTTCGGAAGCTTTTTTCATAGCTGCGCAGATTTCATCGTACGTAGCCGGTTTTGCGAGGTTAACCGTGAGGTCGACGACAGAAACGTCGAGGGTCGGAACACGCATGGACATACCGGTCAATTTGCCATTCAATTCAGGAATGACTTTGCCTACAGCTTTAGCAGCACCCGTGCTGGACGGAATGATGTTGCCGGCAGCTGCACGGCCACCGCGCCAGTCTTTCATGGAAGGACCGTCAACGGTTTTCTGAGTAGCCGTCGTGGAGTGAACGGTCGTCATGAGGCCGTCTTTGATGCCGAAAGCATCGTTGAGGACTTTAGCGATCGGAGCCAGGCAGTTCGTCGTGCAAGATGCGTTGGAGACGATGGTCTGGCCTTTGTATGTGTCGGTGTTAACGCCGCAAACGAACATGTCTGCCTGACGGCCGTCTTCACCCTGTTTGGAAGGAGCGGAGAGAACAACATATTTAGCACCTGCTGCCAAGTGTTTTTCAGCGAGGTCCATCGTGAGGAAACGACCAGTCGATTCAACGACATATTCAGCGCCGACTTCGTCCCATTTGAGGTTAGCCGGATCCATTTCAGCCGTTACGCGGATTTTTTTGCCGTTGACGATGAGCTGGCTATTTTTGGCGTCAACTTCAATCGTGCCATCGAAGCGACCATGCATGGTGTCGTATTTGAGCATGTATGCCAGGTATTCAACCGGGCCGAGGTCGTTGATGCCTACGATTTCAATATCATCGCGAGTCTGAGCTGCGCGGAAAACAAAACGACCAATACGACCGAAACCATTAATACCAACTTTAATCATTGTCGATACACTCCTTTTAAAAACGAAAATAACTTTTGTATATAATTCTAAGAACTTAAAGGCCTTGCTACTTACAATGTAAGTATGCCACATCGGGCCGAATTTTGCAATACCATGGACGCTTTACGTCCCAATTTATTGCATTCCCAAAGATGCAGCAGCGATGCCGACGTATTCCTTGATGGCCAGACAGGAATTGAGGAGATAGGCCGATTGCGGCACGACAGTATAGGGCGACCAAATCGGATTCATATTGCTGCGGTAGTCAGACGGATAGGGAATGAAGTCCATTCCTTCACGGCTGAAGAACCGAGCTGCCCGCGGCATATGGAAGGCGCTGGTCACGACGATGGGCTTCTTCCAACCCTGCTGACGGCAAATTTCTTTAGAGAAAGCGGCGTTCTCCGCCGTATTTCGACTTTTATCGTCCATAAAAATTCGTGGTTCGGGAACGCCAAGGGACAGGAGCATCCGCTTTTCAATCTGCGATTCATTGGCCTCACCTTCGAGGACGGTTCCACCGGATAACAGGATAGGCAGATTCTTTGCTTTTTCCAAGCGAAGGGCTGTCAAGAATCGATTGGCCGCCGCACTTCCGACTTGACCGGTGCCGTCGACATCAGGGACACCGGCACGGGAGCCGCCGCCGAGTACGATGATGACGTCGCCGTCGAGAGCTTCCAGGGACGGTTGTTCATAGGCCATTTCCAAAGGTTGGATGAGGATGTCTGAAACAGGCTCCGTCGACAACAGATAGAAGACGGCCGTAATGACCAGCATGGCCCACCGGCCGCTCGCCTTCTTTCGAAAGAGCCAGGCCGTCAAAATCATAAAGGCCAATACGATACTGCCTATGGGCAAAATCCAAGCGTAAATCCATTTAATAAGATACAACATGTACGTGACACCTTCTTACGACTCTGCTGCGAGTCTGTTCGATGAGAGGCACTATCAGAAAAAGGGAGATGCCCCATCGTCGCTACTATTATATCATAAGACCCGTTGAAGACCAGTTGGCAATTTGTAAAATATATGTTATACTTAATTTGAATCTCTATGGGGGTTCTCCATCCATGGGGATGTAAAGGTTTCGACGTGGATGGTTGTATCATGAATAGCGAGCCGGGGTTTCATCTGCCCGTAAATCGGTGAACCTTTTAAATTAAACGCAAAAGAAAACAATTTTGCTTTAGCTGCCTAAGGGCGGCTAACGTCTCTTGCTGCTAATCCTGCGGGCAGTTTGCAGACGTCACTTAGCGGGATACCACATGGTTTTGCCTGGCAGCCGTGTCGGGAAACTCACAGGCTGGAATCGTCTAGTTTGTCCTTGTACGAAAACGGTTCAAGATACTAACAAGGTCTGCGCTCGGAGAAGTTCATGGGGCAGCATTTACGGACAGGAGTTCGACTCTCCTCATCTCCACCAAATTCAAAGGACTATCGTCACTCGGTAGTCCTTTTTTATTGAAAAAATGCCTATACCCTTATTTTTTTCGTTTTCATCCTTGACAAACCTTTTACGCAGGTCTATGATAAGGTGCATAACTTAAACACGATATATTGACATTCGATGACGAGAAAGAGTACAGCTTTGCAAAAGTACACAGCGAGCCGGGTATGGTGAAAGCCGGCAGCCGGAGGAAGCATGGAAAATCATCTCTGAGGATTGCAGTTGAAATGAGTAAACTGCACCGTCTGATCCACGTTACAGGAAATGCGTATGATAGTACGTTACAAAGAGCCTTGCGTCTTTTGGCAAGGAATATCGGGTGGTACCGCGGATAAAACTTCCGTCCCTTTAGTGGGGCGGGAGTTTTTTTATTTCATGTTTATCTTATGACAATCTAACTTATCATTAGGAGGAATGCATCATGGAAAACATCAATTTCGACAGTCTTAAACGGCGGAGAGATCTGCGCATTATTTTACCGGTCTTTCTCGTTTCGATTATTGCCTGCATCGACCGCGTCAACATTTCCTATGCCAAGCTGACCATGACCCAGACATTGAGCTGGCTGTCCCCTGAAGTATACGGTTTTGGCGCCGGCATTTTCTTCGCCGGTTACCTGCTGCTGGAAATCCCCGGTTCCCTCTTTGCCGCTAAATTCTCGGCGTCGAAATGGATTGCCCGCATCATGTTTACTTGGGGTGCCGTCAGCCTTTGTATGGCCTTCGTTACGACGCAGTGGCAATTCTACCTCTGCCGCTTCCTCTTAGGTGCCTCGGAAGCCAGTCTGTATCCGGTCATTTATTCGCTCTTATTCCCCCGCTGGTTCACAGCCGCTGAACGGTCCCGGGCAACGTCTCTCATGCTGACCTCCCTGCTTCTTTCGACCATCGTCGGCGCCCCCATCGCCGGCGTCCTTTTGGAACACTCTTTCTTCGGTCTCTTAGGCTGGCAGGAACTGTTCATCCTTGAATCGATTCCGGCCCTCATCTTTGCCTTCTATTTCTTACTGGCCGTCAAGGACCGTCCGGACCAAGTCCATTGGCTGACAGACGCTGAAAAAGAATACCTGACGACCATGTATGAACAAGAACAGAGAGCCATGCAGCACGTGAAAAAGTATACCGTCCTCCAAGCCTTTACCGATGCTAAAGTCTTAAAACTCTGCTTCATCTACTTCCTTTGGGTCGTCGGTTTCTGGGGCTTCTACTTCTGGATGCCAACAGTCCTGAAAAACCTCTCCGGCTGGTCGACATCCCTCATCGGCGGTGCCATCGCCATTCCCATGGCAGCGGCCCTCGTCGTCCAGTTGATCATCGGCCATACGGCAACCGTTACCGGCGATAAGGTATGGCACGTCTTCGCAGCTCTCACCGTCGGCGCCGTCGGTCTCGGCCTGTCGCCCTTTGCGCACAACATGGGCGTCGCCCTGTTTCTCATCTGCCTTTCCGCTATCGGCATCCACGCTTCCATGGGCGTCTGGTGGACCATTCCGACGACCTTCCTCTCCGGTCCGGCCGCTGCCGGCTCCATCGCCCTCATCAATTCCTGCGGCAACCTGGGCGGCATGTTCGGCCCCAATATGATGGCTTGGGTCCAGGCTCAAACCGGAAGCTTCGCCATGGGCTACTACTTAATGGCCATCTTCATGTTCAGCGCCGGACTCTTAGTCCTGACCTTGAAATATAAGGTAAACGGCACGGTAAAAGAAGATGTACACCTCGATACACGAACAAATACGACAGGTTACACCGGCACCCAGCCTAGCGTAACCCATTAAGCTACAAAAAAATCCCACGGCCTCTCATAACACTCGAAAGGCCGTGGGATTTTTTTATGACTGAAGAATGAAATTACAAAAGAGACTGAGATTTTAAGCCTTTGCCAGAAATACCCTCAGCGCTTCTTGGGCAAATACAGCGTATCCTTCGGCATTGGGATGAACGCCGTCAGCATAGAGATTTGTCCCGGATGTTCCTTCGCCATCCTGCAAAGCCTGATAAAAGTCGATAGCCGCGCAGCCCGTATTGGCACTATAATCCAAAAGCCACTGACGGTAGCGGCGGAGTATCTCATTGTGCCGATTCACATCGCCGGCATCCTGCCAGCCATAGTAGGCACTTTCCGGCTTCGTCAAAGGAGGAATGCCGATATACACCGGTTCCTCCTGGGATTTTAACAGCGAAACCATACTTTCTATATTGCGGCAGACGGAGGAAAAGTCCTTATCGAGGAGGATATCGTTGGACCCTCCCATGATGAAGAAGGCATCGTAGCCGACGATGTCGATCTGGTGCAGGCGAAAGACCATGCCGGCCGTCGTGTCGCCGCATTGTCCCCGGTTATCGATCTGAATCCTGCCGTCTGCAGCCACTAAGGTCGTCCACCGCTCTCCCGGAAGCACATCGTACCCATAGGTCAAACTATCGCCTAAACAGAGGATTTTCATGACCGGATCCCCTTTTGAACGGCTGCTACGGCCGTTTCTGCCGAAAGCCACGGCGCATCGAAGCGGCAGCCGGCTTTTTCAAGGTCCATCTGGCAGGTGAACATCTTGGGGATAGCACTGGCATAAATATTGTGGTCGTACATATAGCGCAGCGTCGTTTCGACGTCAGCATCGCTGAGGATGTGGCCGTGGTCGATGAGAACCAGTCGGTTAGCGTAAGGCAGAGCCGCTTCCAGCGTATGTTCGACGACGACAATCGTATGGCCGTAGGTTACATTCAAATCGTGAATCAATTCATAGAACTCGTGGGTCCCTTCCGGGTCCAAGGCCGACGTCGGTTCATCAAAGACCAGGATGTCGGGGTTAGTCGCCAAGACGTCGGCAATGACCAGACGCTGACGCTGGCCGCCGGACAGCTTGGTCAGGGGACGCTGGCGATAAGGCAGCATGTGGACTTTTTCCAGTGCTTCCGTGACGGCCTGATCGATTTTATCCGGAGCAACGCCCTGGTTTTCCAGGCTGAAGGCGATTTCTTCTTCAACGGTCATGGCGACCAACTGGCTGTCGTAATCATCGAGCATGGCTCCAACGCGGGTCGCGAGTTTTGAAATCGTCGTCTGCGTCGTCGCCTGTCCGTTGACATAGACCATGCCCTTCATGACACCGCCGAAATAATGAGGAATGGCGCCGGTCATGGCCATGCACAGCGAGCTCTTGCCGCTGCCGCTTTCGCCGGTAATGACCAGGAAGTCGCCTTCACGGACCGTCAGATTGACATCATCGAGGACCGGCGTCTTCTGTTTATTATAGATATAAGAAAGGTGTTCCATAGAAATGAGGCCTTCTTGAGCGGGCTTCAAGTCATACATGCTGTGATCGGAAGCCACTTCCTGTTCTTCGAGAGAATCGAGGATGCCTCGCGATACGAAGAGGCGCAGGGCCGGAAAATACATAATCGGCGTGACGATGGCATTCAAGGCACCGATGACGACGACTAAGGGCAGCATGGCTGTAAAATAGACGACGTTCGGAAGATCCATGACGAATTTTAAAATAGTGACGAAGGCACCGCCGCTCATGCAGGTAGCGGCAAAGCCGGTCAGGACAGGCAAGCAGGAATGGCCTTTCACTTTGATGAAGGCCAGGTTCTTGACGATAAAGGCACAGGTAAGGGCCCCGACGGGTTCACTGATAAGGTTGCCATAGGGAAAGCCCGATTTCGACGTCAGAACATTTACCAAGGCAGCGACAAGACCGATGCCGAGAGCCTGTTTATAACTGGGCTTGGTCAAACAAATGGCGACGCAGTAGGTAGCAATCGTCCAGTTCGGCGTAACGCCGCCGACGCTTGGCGATACGAGGTGCAAGATCGTACCGATAGCCAGCATCAGCGTCGTAATGGTAATCCAACGGAACTGACCGCCCTGACGGTGATGAAATTCTAATTTAGAAATATCTGCTACTTGTTTCATCGAGTTCCCCTCCTATACCATACCCTGCATCCGCAAGTAAACGATACCGCAGCTCAAGGCCAACATGACAAAAATAACGATGTAATCGCGTCCTTTGGGCTGAACGTTGCTCATAAAACTGTGTTCATGACTGCCAAAGCCGCGCAGTTCCAAGCTGAGAGCCATCGTTTCCGACCGGCCCAGGGACTTCAGCATGAGCGGCTGGACGACACTCATGTAGTTGATGACTTTCTTAAAAACATTGCCCTTCGTCGAAAGGCCCCGGCAGGCCTGGGCTTCCTGAACGGCCTGACTTTCGGCGATGAAGTCCGGCACGAAGCGCAGGGCCGCCGTAAACATGAAGGCGTATTCATAAGGGATCTTAATCTGCTTGACCAAGGCTGCCGTCAAATCCTGGAGGCGCGTCGTCGTCAGCAAGATGATGAAAACGATGGTCATGGCCAGCATGCGAAGGCCCGTGACGTAAGCCGATTCCATCGATCCGCCGCCTAGGAGCTGTACGACCGCCAAGAAGACGGCGAAAATGATCAGGCTGAATACGGCCTTGACATTGCGGGATAAGCTGCCGCACATGCCTAATAGAATGAGTTCAAGGACGACCAAACCGACTAAAGGAAGGGGCGTATGCATGACCAGAGCCCAAAAAGAAAAGGCAAAGGTACCGATTAATTTCGTAACGGGAACAAATTTTTTCATCATCATTTCGTACCTCCTATTCTTTCCAGCATGGCTGCCGTAAACTCTTTCATCGATTTACAATAAGGAAAATCCGGTGCCGCCATAGACAAGGCGACGGCGTCGGGCCGGCTCAGGCCCAAGTCATACAGGTCAGGGCGTTTCGTAAACAGTTCTTCCGGCGTCCCGTCAAAGGCCTTGGTATGATTGCCGATGACGATGACCCGTTGACAGTATTCTGCAAAAATATCCATATCATGACTGATGATGAGGATGGTCATGCCCTTTTGATGAAGTTCGCTCAAAAGTTCCATGAGCTGCTCCTTATCTTCGCTGTCCTGACCGCTCGTCGGTTCATCGAGGATGAGATACTGAGTATGCATGGCAATGGCCGAGGCGATGGCAACCCGCTGTTTTTCACCGCGATTGAGGTTGGGCGGATACGATTCGGCAAGCTCCGTCAGCTGCGTCGCCTTCAAGGCTTCCTCAACAGCTTCTTGGATTTCGGACTCACTCATGCCCAGCTGCTTTGGTCCATAGGCCACTTCTTCCCGAACCGTCGGCCGAAACATCTGTCGTTCCGGCCGCTGGAATACATAACCGATAAAATGGCTGCGAACGGAAGCATCGTCACCGTTTATGACCTTGCCGTTATATACGATTTCACCGGAAACGGGCTTTTCAAGACCCATGAGCAGGCGGGTCACCGTCGTTTTCCCGCAGCCGTTGCGGCCGCCGAGGCCGATGAACTCACCTTCACTGATTTGCACATTTACACCTTCCAATACGGGAACACCGCTACCGTAATTGAAACTGACATCCTTCATTTCCAGCATCTTTCTCTCCCCTTCTCTTTGAAGACAATAAAAAAACCTTTCCATCCCTATAAAGGGACGAAAGGTTCAGATTCTTCCGCGGTACCACCCAAATTGACTCAGTAAGTCCAGCTCTACATGTACGGCCTCACGGCGATACACGTTTCTTTGATAGCGGTGGAAATACACCGTCGCACCCTACTGGTCACCGTTCAGGCCGCATCTCCCGAATCCATTCTATCCGCCGGTCTGCGCCGAACTTCCACTGCCATCGGCTCGCTGTAGCTGCCACAATCGGATATACTCGTTTCGTTCATCGACAACATTTATGATTTGCTTTAGATTATATAATGGCAGTGGACTCTTGTCAAGATAGAAGAACCTCAAAACAGGTTCCTCGTTTAAAATATAATTTTTTCGCACCGTATCATTTCAAATTGACACTGATTATCGAGTATTTTCATATTGACAAATTGCCCATTCATGGTAAACTATTACACAAGACAATTGAAACGACATTTATCCAGAGCGGCGGAGGGACTGGCCCTATGAAGCCCGGCAACCGATAACACGGTGCTAATTCCTGCGGAAACTATTCCGAGAGATAAAGAACCAAGACCAAGCCTCTTTCTCTTTCGGGAAGAGGCTTTTTTCATGGATAATGGCGAAGCAAAAAGGTCTGACTATTCTATTAACAGGAGGTATAACTCATGAAAAACTTCAAAAAACTTTCCGTTCTCGCCGCTGCGGCCCTGATGGCCGTTGCATTCTTAGCCGCCGGCTGCGGCAGTGATTCCCAGACGACGGCTTCGTCCGACAAGAATGTCACCGTCACCGTCGGCGCAACCCCCGTTCCCCACGCGGAAATCCTCAACGAAATCAAACCGCTCTTGGCCAAAGAAGGGGTCGACCTCAAGGTCGTCGAATTCACGGACTACGTCAAACCGAACCTGGCTTTGAATGATAAGGAACTGGATGCCAACTTCTTCCAGCACACGCCGTACCTCGATAAATTCAACAGCGAACACGGTACCAAATTAAAAGCCATCGCCAAGATCCATGTCGAACCCATGGGCATTTACTCCCGCAAAATTAAAGATCTGAAAGATCTCGCTAACGGTGCAAAAGTCGCCATCCCTAACGACCCGACCAACGGCGGCCGCGCCCTCCTCATCCTTCAGAGCGCCGGTCTCATCACCCTTAAAGACGGCGGCAACATCACCTCCACCGTCCAGGATGTCGTAAAGAACGATAAAAACCTCCAGTTCGTCGAACTCGAAGCTGCTCAGATTCCCCGCTCCATCGACGACGTCGACATCGCCCTCATCAACACCAACTTCGCTATGGAAGCCGGCCTCAATCCTTTGAAGGACGCCCTCTTCCTGGAACCGAAGGATTCGCCTTACGCTAACGTCCTCGTCGTCCGTGACGGCGACGAAAACCGTCCGGAAATCCAGAAGCTCGTCAAAGCCCTCCAGTCTCCGGAAGTCAAGAAATTCATCGAAGACAAGTACCAAGGCGCTATCTTACCGAGTTTCTAATAGACAGGCAACAAAATCTTCAATATAATAAAGATATAGAAAAGAGGCTGCCTCTATGGGGCAGCCCTTTATCTTCTTATGATCTGAGGGGGAAATTAATGTATGCATACTCATGAGCTTTTTGCAAAAAAGACGGTCTTTTCATTCGAAGTTTTCCCGCCAAAGCGAGATACGCCCATCGAAACCGTCTACCCGACGCTCGATGAACTGAGCAAGATCCATCCGGACTTCATCAGCGTGACCTGTGGAGCCGGCGGCAACGGCGGCAACCGCACGACGGAAGTCGCAACATATATAAAAAACCTGGGCTGTGAAACAGTAGCCCACATGCCCTGCATCTATCTGACCGAAGAAGATGCACTTAAAACATTGCAGGAGCTGAAGGCTCGAGGCATCGAAAACATCCTGGCCCTTCGCGGCGACGAAACGCCGGGAAGAGAACGAACGCACCGCTTCGAACACGCCAGCGACCTCATCGCCTTTATTAAAGAAAAGGCTCCGGAGTTCAACATCATCGGTGCCTGCTATCCCGAAGGCCATGCTGAGGCCAAGACCGTCGCCGCCGACATCCGCAACTTAAAGACCAAGGTCGATGCCGGGGCCAGCGAACTGATTTCTCAGATGTTTTTTGACAATGCCGTATTTTACCGCTTCCTAGAACGCTGTGAAATCGCCGGCATCAAGGTTCCCATCGAAGCCGGCATCATGCCCGTCACCAATAAGCGCCAAATCGAAAACATGATTGCCATGTGCGGCGCCACCCTGCCCATCAAATTCCAGCGTGCCATTGCCAAATACGGCGATAAACCAGACGCCATGTACGATATCGGCATCACCTATGCCATCGACCAAATCGCCGACCTTCTGGCCAACGGCGTCGACGGTATCCACGTCTATACCATGAACAATCCGGACATCGCCAAACGGATCTCCGATGCCGTCAAAAACCTCTTGTAAGATAATCAATCAAAAACACGATTTCTCCTGCTAAAGGAAGAAATCGTGTTTTTTCATGTACAAGCTTATTCTTTTAGGACGTAACCATAGGCGTGGATGCAGCCGTCATCTTCTTTTTCCAAATAGACGCCTTGAATTTCCGAGGCAAACCCGGGCAGTTCGTTCAAACCTTCTTCGAGGGCCTTGAAATACTGAACAGCCGTCTTTGACCAGCGTTCACCCGGGACGACACAGAGGACGCCCGGCGGATACGGAAGGGCCCCTTCAAGGGCGATGCGGCCTTCGATGTTGTCGAGGGATACCAATTCGCCCTGCCCGCGGACGAAGGCATGATGAGCTTCTTGGGGACTCATGACGTATTCCGGGAAGTATTCCCGACGGAACAATTTTTTCTGTAAATCTTTTACATGATGGGATTTATAAAAATCGTGCATTTCCTGGCAAAGGCGTCGTATCGTATAGCCGGCATAGCGTTCAGGATGGGAATTGTAGACGCCGAGGAGGACTTCCTGCATGGGGACGTCGTGGTCGACGAAGCGTTCGAAGCGGACCAATTGGGATACGAGGAGGCGCATCTTGTTCTTATTTTCTGCCGGTGTCAAAAGGAACAAGATCGAGTTCAAGTCGCATTTTTCCGGGATGACGCCATTTCCCCGAAGGTACGTCGCCAGAATATTGGCATGGATTCCGAAATCTTCATATTCTCCCGATTCAGCATCGATCCCGGGTGTCGTAAGTAAGAGCTTGCACGGGTCGACCAGGTACTGCCCCGGTCCATAGCCTTCAAAGGCATGCCACGTGGCTCCGGGCTCAAAGGTAAAGTACGCCAAGTCATGTGTCATCTCATCCGTATCCCCCTCCTGCCAGGGCTTTCCGTGAACGGCAGGTGCGACGAAGGGCCGGATATAATGGCAGCGGCGCAGGATATCTTTTCGGGCATCGATGCCCAGTTTCACGCAGTCCAGCCACATCTTTCGGCCGGCGGCACCGGCGTGGATTTTGGCGTTGACGGCAATGGTAGCAAACATGGGATAAAAAGGACTCGTCGAGGCATTGGCCATAAAGGAATTGTTAAAGACCTTATGGTTACAGTACCGAGCCTGGTTGTGGATGTGATTATCCTTTTTATGGATTTGCGAAGCCTGAGAAAAACCGGCCTGCTGTTTATGTACCGACTGGACGACGAGGATGCCCGGATCGTCGTCATGCAAGTCGAGGAGGAGGGGCGAGCAGTCCTTGAGCATGGGAATGAACTGTTCATAGCCGGCCCAAGCCGAATCAAAGAGGATATAATCACAGAGGTGGCCGATGCGGTCGACGACGTACCGGGCGTTGTACAGCGTGCCGTCATAGGTATCGAGTTGGATGACGGCCAAGCGGAAGGGCCGTTTGGATTTTGCCTTTTCGGGGTTCCGTTCGGCTGCCAGCTGGCGCAGATATCCTTCATCAAAGCAGTGGTCATCGATGCCGCCGATGAAGCCATAAGGGTTTCTGGCAGTCTCCAAATAGACCGGCTCGGCACCGGCCTGAATGAGGGCCCCGATGGCAACGGACTTGTGGTTATTGCGATCGTAAAGGACTAAGTCACCCGGTGCCAATAAGGCGTTGGCGACGACCTTATTGGCCGACGACGAGCCGTTTAGGACGAAATAGGTCTTATCGGCGTGGAAGACTTCGGCCGCAAAATCCTGGGCTTCCAGGGCCGGCCCTTCATGGATAAGAAGGTCGCCTAAGGTAACGTCAGCATTACAAATATCGGACTGGAAAATATGGGGGCCGTAAAAATCGTAGAGGTAGCGGCCGGCAGGATGCTTTTTGAAAAATAAGCCGTCTTGGTGGCCCGGGCAGTCAAAGGGTGTATTCTTTTCACTGACATAGTCGACGAGGTCGGCAAAAAACGGCGGCAGCACCGTCTGTTCATAGCGTCCGGCCAAGCGTTCAGCAGCGGCGATGCAGCGGCTCTTATTGACCATTTCTTCCGTAAGGACGACGTCGACCTTGTCGATATAAGGCTCCGGCAGCTTTTCGCCGCCAGGCATGATAACCATGATGGGGATTCCGAATCCCGTTTCATTAATGGTATCGATATAATTAAAATCCTGATCCGACAGGACGGCTACGGCCACATCGGTAAAATCCGTCTCTTCAATGGGTACGATGTCTCGGTCGCTGTCAACAAAATAATATTGTACGTCAAAACTGTAAGCTATCTTTAAATGTTTCATATATGGCCTTCCTTATTGACTTCAAAAACTACCCAATTACCGGTATAGCCATATTGTACGAAATTCACCGATCAATAGCAAGACGACGGCCCTATACAACAACGAGCCTTCCCAATATTCAGCAAAAAAGCAGCCCCGTCAGAGACTGCTTTACAAAAACGATGGATGTAATTATTTATCGATGACCTTCTTTACGATGGCAACGGCTTCTTTCAAGTCATCCCAAGGGATGTTGAGGGGCGGCAGGAGACGGACCAGCCCATTGGCCGTGAGGATCAGGACGCCTTTTTCGACGCAGCCTTCGACGACGTCGCTCAGGGCTTTATCCTTAAGGGCAATGCCGATCATGAGGCCCATGCCGGAGACGTGGTCGACGTGTTGGCACGGTTCCAGTTCTTCTTTGATATACTGACCTTTTTTCTGTACTTCTTCCATCAATTCCGGCGTCAGGCGGTCGATGATGGAAATGGCGCCGGCTGTGCAGATCGGGTTGCCGCCAAAGGTCGAGCCGTGGGTATGGTCGGTCAAGGTTTTCTCTGTCGAAGCGGCAAAGAGGGTGACGCCCAAGGGCAGGCCGCCGCCGATGGCCTTGGCCGTCGAGACGATATCCGGTTCAATGCCGTAGCCCATATAGGCATAGAGATAGCCCGTACGGCCGTTGCCGGTCTGGACTTCATCGACGACGATCAAGATGTCATGAGCCTTGGCATAGGCTGCGACCTCTTTGACAAAGTCCTTATCGAGAGGATGGACGCCGCCTTCGCCTTGAACCATTTCCATCATGATGGCGCAGACCTGATTCGTTTCGCACAAGTGTTTAACGTCGTCAAAATTGTCGGCTTCGGCATAGACGAAACCGTCGACGAAGGGACCGAAATCCTGATGAAGTGATTCCTGGCCGCAGGCCGTCAAGGTCGCTAAGGTACGGCCGTGGAAGCTGTTTTTCAAGGTGATGATCGTATGGCGGCCGTCACCGTATTTGTCATGAGAATATTTCCGAGCCGTCTTAATGGCACATTCGTTAGCTTCGGCACCGGAGTTTGAGAAGAATACCTTCTTCATGCCCGTCTTTTGGCAGAGTTTTTCCGCCAGGACGGTCTGCGGTTCCGTGTAGAAGACGTTTGAAATGTGACTCAATTTATGGAGCTGTGTTTCGACGGCCTGAATCCATTCATCGTCACAGACACCAAAAATATTGACGGCAATGCCGGCACTGAGGTCGATGTACTTTTTTCCGTCTACATCATATAAGGTGGCTCCTTTGCCATGATCGAGGACGGCACCGATCCGATTGTAGACGTTTACAATATATTCTTTATCAAGAGCTTTATAATCTTCTGCCATTGTTTTTATCTCCTTTTTACCCGAATCCGGGTTGACAACCTTTTTCCCCAACAGCCTTACTTTCCTAAGGAATAGTGGCCGACGAACATCGTCCCCAGACCTTCTTCGGTCAGCATTTCAATGAGGATGGCGTGCGGCACGGTGCCGTTGATGATGAACACTCGCTTGACGCCGGCTTTGATAGCGTCGGTGCAGCACTGAACTTTGGGAATCATACCGCCGGCGATGATGCCGTCCTGTTCTAACTGCCGCGACTGTTCGAGGGTGATTTCCGTCAACAGTGAATCGGGATCAGACGGGTCTTTGAGGACGCCGTCAATATTGGTCATGGACAGCATACATTCGGCATTGAGGGCCCCGGCAATCTGGGCAGCAGCCGTATCGGCATTGATGTTGTAAGCCTGCCCGTCCGTATCCGTCCCAATCGTCGAGATGACGGGAATGTATCCCTTGTCGAGGTTGTCTTGAATGATGGATACGTCGACGTTGGTAATGCGCCCGACATAGCCCAATTCATCGCTCTGTTTGCGGACCTTGATCATCTGGTCATCGATGCCGCAGAGGCCGATAGCCTTGCCGCCGATAGATCCGATGAGATTGACTAAATCCTTATTGACCTGGCCGGCCAGGACCATTTGGACAACCTTCATGGTCGCTTCGTCGGTCACCCGAAGACCGTTGATGAACTTCGATTCAATGCCGAGTTGATCCAAGGCCGACTTGATATGCGGGCCGCCGCCGTGAACGAGAACCACTTTGACGCCGATGAGATTCAACAAAACGATATCGCCCATGACCGACCGTTTCAAATCTTCATTGATCATGGCATTGCCGCCGTACTTGACGACGACTGTTTTTCCGCTGTATTTCTTGATATATGGCAGGGCATTCATCAAAATCTGTGCCTTTTGAGCATTGGTCACAGCTTTTACATCTTCCGATACGAGATCACTTCTTTTAAACATCTATTGTCTTCCCCCTATTTAACTGCACGCTTTCAAAGCATGTTGAAAGCCTAATTTTACCAGTAACGCTTCGATTCCCCCTGCCAAAGCATCATGGCCTACCGGCTGTGCGCCGGCTCCCCCATTGGCCATGACGATGAAGGTGAAATGTTCCGTATCCATATCGGCCTTGACCTGAATCAAGGCCTTTTCAATCATAGTCCCGTCGACAACAGCATCGGTCATGATGACGCATAAGCCGGCGCTGTCATCCGTCCCGTCGGCAGCGATGCCCTGTAAAGAACCGCAGTCTCCCCCAAGAGACACGGTCTGAGACGACACATCACCATAGTTATCGAGGACGGCTTCTAAGGGCTGAGTATCTGTATCGAGGCCAGCCGTCAAATTGTTCAAGCTGTGAATCAAGAGGGACGGGCGAAAATACTGCCCCTTGACTCCATTGGCAACGAGGGCTACCGAATCCGGAGCTTCACCAACACAGGTACTGACAGCTTGACAGACTTCTTTTGAAATCTCAAGACCGCGCATGCCTTCAGGAAGGGCCGTCCCATTGTGCAGGACCAGGATTTTTCCGGAACGAGCCGTCATCCCCTGCGCTGTATCGGTCACGATGGAGCAGTCTCGTCGGCTTACGATCATAGCGACGTCCAATTTTACACGGCTGCTGCATAATCCGCTGTACGTACCGGCAGCCTGAAATCCTTGCGGTACGCCAAAGTTATCATAAACCTGACTCATACTGACTCCACCTTTCTAATGTTTTAACTGTAATCCTGTGGCCTCGTCGATGCCCATCATGAGGTTCATATTCTGGATGGCTGCACCGGAAGCGCCTTTGCCCAGGTTATCGAATAAAGAAGTGACCATGATGCGCTGGTCGTTGCCGGTTACAACGATTTCCATATCATCGTAGCCGCTCATGTCATTAGCACTGATAAAACCGCCCTTGTCGGCCCCAAAGTCGAGGACGTGGATGAAGGGGCAGCATTCATAATGTTTGGCTAAAATCTCCCAGACATCTTTGGCCGTGACCTTCTTCGTCAACAGCTGGCTGAAGAAAGGAATCATCACTTCCATGCCGCTGTAATAATCGTCGACGATGGGCGTAAAGACCGGTTCCTGTGCCAAGTGGCAGATGGAAACGATTTCCTTCAAATGTTTGTGCTGCTGGCCCAGACCGTATTGGCGCGGTGCGAATAGATCATCACTTTTATCCCCTTCGTATTGGCCAATCATCTTCTTGCCGCCGCCGCTGTAGCCGGTCAGAGAAAAGGCCGTCACCGGATAATCGGCCGGTACCAAACCTGCCGCCGTCAAGGGCTGTAAAATAGAGATGGCGCCACTGGCGTGGCAGCCGGGATTGCCGACGAAATCGCTTGCAGCAATGGCTTTGGCCTGTTCCTTAGAGAGTTCCGGAAAACCGTAGGTCCACCCCGGGGCGACCCGCCGCCCGGTCGACGTATCGATGAGGCGAACCTTACAGCCTTCTGCCAGTTTGACGGCTTCGGCAGCCGCATCATCGGGAAGGCAGAGGAAGGCGATGTCGGCGGCTTTCATGCAGGCACGGATGGCATCGGGGTCTTTTCTTTTTTCGTCAGCGATGGGAATCAATTCGATATCCTGACGCTGGCTCAGGCGTTCATGAATCCGAAGACCTGTCGTCCCTTCATGCCCATCTATAAATACTTTCGTCTTCACAATGCATCACTCCCAGAAAAAACAATCTATACTTCAAAATAGCTTATACCTTCATGTTTTATTGAATTTTAATTCATTATAGTTGAATTAAAATGTTTTGTCAATAAAATATGCATTGTTTTTACATAATTATTATTATAACTTTTCGTCACGGTCCTTCATTCTTGAAAAGATAATGAGGCTTTCGTCCCATTGGCTTCAAGATAGGCCGTAATTCCATAAGGGATAAAGGCCTTATCGGCAGTATGGCCGACAGGCAGTCCCTTGACAGCCGGCACCCGGGCCAGATGAGCATAATAATCCAGCACTTCATCGGTCGTAAAGTCACCGTCATCGTGGGAGGATGCCGTAAAATCACCATATACAATGGCCGACACACGGGACAAGAGACCGCTCTGCCAGAGCTGATTCATCATCCGGTCGATGCGGTATGAGCTTTCGCCCGTATCTTCGAGCACCAAAATACACCCCGTGCCGTCGAGGGCATAGGGTGTACCGACGAGGGATGCAAGAATCGTCAAATTACCGCCTACAATAGGACCTTTGGCCGTTCCCTCAGTGATGGTCGTAAGTTTTCGTCCGGGCGGCAGTGCCAAGACTCCGCGCCATGATTCTCGTTTTAATCCGTCAAAGAATTGATTCGCTGTATAATCATTCGAACCGCCTAAGGTAACCATCAAAGGACCGTTAGCCGTGATAAGGCGGCTCTTTTCCCATAAGGCTATCTGAAGGGCCGTAATATCACTGAATCCGACGACCCATTTCGGATGGGACGCCATATAGTCATAATCGAGCTTATCGAGGATACGAGCCGAGCCGTAGCCGCCATTGAGGCAGACGATGGCCTTTACGTCATCGTCATGGAATAAGTCGTTCATATCCCGAGCCCGCGCTTCATCAGTTCCGGAAAAGAAACCGTAGGAACCGGACGCCGTCGGCATGACCTTGACCCGATAGCCGGCCTGCTCCAGACGGGCAACCGCCCTTGAAATATCCTGCCCCTCTCCATGCGTGGCCGGCGCAGCCACGCCGATATAGTCACCGGCTTTCAGCGGTGCCGGGATGTGAACGGCCTTTTCCGTTACTACTCCCCCTTGTAGTAGCGCTCCATTCCCTGAGCATAGCCGTAGTCATCGTTTAAATACTGGCCCGTCTTCTGGCGGTAGCAGAGGTTGACCGTCACGAAGTCGGCAATGTCCTTATGCTTCAGCTGTTTCTTCCGCATGGGAATTTCCAGCCAGGTATTGGTGGAGTCATTGTAGATCCAGGCCTGTCCGCGGAAAATTTTATAGGTCAAGGGATAGGTTCCTTCGATGCGTCCCGAATCTTCCGGCGAACGGAAGAGGTTGACCTTGAAAATCCAGCCTTGTCCATTATCTTTGATCGTTTCAAGGGAGCTGAGGTCGACGTACATTTCATAGCCCATGCCGAAGTTGATGGGCCGGTAATTGCTGTTGGCCGCTAAGGGGCTGTTAAAAAAGGCTTGAGAGCCAAAAGCACTGCCGAAGGTCAAGGCGGCACCCAAGGCCGCTGTCAATAAGCTGTGTTTTACGTTCATGATTATCATCCTTTCTGTCATTATGTTTATTATAGCATAATTCATGCGGATAAAACCGTCTCCGGCAGCGCCTTATCCATATCAAAACTGCCGGCAAAAAAAGAAGTCTCCCATATTCATGAGAGACTTCTGTATCATCAGACGGTGTCTGTGAAAAGTTTATTCCATATCGTAATCCTGAAGGGCTGCGACGTGATGATAGCCGTCGTTCTTACCTTTATTGGCAAAGACGCGCAGGACTTCGCGAGCCGTGTCCAGAGAGGTCAGGCAGGGAACGGCTAATTCAACAGCCATGCGGCGGAGGTTGAAGCCGTCGCGTTCCGGATGTTTGCCATAGGTCAGGGTATTGAGGACCAAATCAATTTTGCCGTTGCGGATCATGGTCGCGATATTCTGACCGCCTTCATGGATCTTGCGAACGATATCGACGGGCATGCCGTGATCGTTGAAGTAGGATCCGGTACCTTCGGTGGCAATGATGTGATAGCCGAGTTCCTTAAAGCCTTCTGCCAGATGCAGGGCTTCAGCCTTATCGCGGTCGGCGACGGTAACCAAAATCGTGCCGCCGGCAGGAATCTTCATCTTGGCGCCGTTGACGGCCTTATACAAGGCTTCCGAGTAAGAATGACCGATACCCATGACTTCGCCTGTCGATTTCATTTCAGGTCCGAGGGCGATTTCAGCCAGGCCGATCTTGCTGAAGGAGAATACCGGAGCCTTGGCAGCAACGTGTTTCTTCGCCGGCATGAGGCCACTGTGGATGCCCATATCCTTCAAGGTTTCACCAAGGGCGATGCGGGTTGCGATTTCAACGATTGGGAAGTGCGTTACCTTGCTGAGGAAGGGGACGGTACGGCTCGAACGGGGATTGACTTCGATGATGTACAATTTGCCCCGCGATACGACGAACTGAATGTTGACCGAGCCTTTAACCTGGAGTTCCAGAGAAATGCGGGTCGTATAGTCGACGATCTGGGCGATCATATCGTCGTCGAGGTGCTGCGGCGGGTAGACGGCAATGGAGTCACCGGAGTGGACGCCGGCTCGTTCTACCTGTTCCATGATGCCCGGAATGTAGACGTCAGTTCCGTCGGCGACGGCGTCGACTTCGACTTCACGGCCTACCATGTATTCGTCGATGAGGATCGGATGGTCCGGCGAAGCGATGACGGCTTCGCGGAGATAGCGTTCTAATTCCTTTTCATTATAGACGATTTCCATAGCCCGGCCGCCGAGGACGTAAGACGGGCGGACGATGAGGGGGAATTCCAATTCCGAAGCGACCTTCATGGCTTCTTTATCGCTGGTCGCAATGCGGCCGTCCGGACGAGGAATATTGAGTTTAGCCAGGACTTCATCAAAGCGTTCCCGGTCTTCTGCCCGGTCCATGCCGTCGACAGAGGTGCCGAGGACGGTGACGCCGCGCTTAGCCAAGGGCGCTGCCAAGTTGATGGCCGTCTGGCCGCCGAACTGGCAGATGACGCCGACGGGCTTTTCTTTTTCGACGACAGCCATGACGTCTTCGACCATGAGGGGTTCAAAGTACAGGCTGTCCGACGTATCGAAGTCGGTGCTGACCGTTTCCGGGTTATTGTTGATGATAATGCTGTTCATGCCGGCCTTGCGCAGAGCCCAGGCAGAATGGACGGAGCAGTAGTCAAATTCAATGCCCTGGCCGATGCGGATCGGGCCGGAGCCGAGGACGATGACGCTCTTCTTGCCGAGGGGCTTGACTTCATCTTCCGTCGCATAGCAGGAATAGTAGTACGGCGTAGCCGCTTCAAATTCAGCGGCGCAGGTGTCGACCATCTTAAACGTCGGTGTAATGCCGTGGTCGACGCGGAACTGACGGACTTCTTCTTCCGTCTTCTTCGTAAATCCGGCGATGACGGCATCGGGCATGCTGTAGCGTTTGGCCAAACGAACGTTGTCGATGGTCAAGTTATTGCGCTGGAGGTCGAATTCCACATCGATGATGTTTTTAATCTTGTGGAGGAACCACAGGTCGTAACCGGTGATGTAGTGGATCTTTTCTTCACTGATACCGAGGCGCAGGGCCTGAGCGACGACAAAGAGCCGTTCATCATCCTGCTTCTGCAGGAGTTCGACGATATCGATGAGGGACTTGCTTTCCAGCTTCTTCATGGAAATGTAGTTGACCCCGATTTCCAAGGAGCGGACGGCTTTGAGCAGGGCCCCTTCAAAGCAGCGGTCAAGGGACATGACTTCACCGGTTGCCTTCATCTGGGTGCCTAAGGATTTATCGGCCAAGGCGAATTTTTCAAAGGGCCAGCGCGGGAACTTGACGACGCAGTAGTCGAGAGTCGGTTCGAAGCAGGCCGTCGTCTTACCCGTAACGGCGTTAGTAATCTGATCCAGGGTTAGACCCGTTGCGACTTTAGCGGCAACTTTGGCGATGGGATAGCCCGTCGCTTTCGAAGCCAGGGCCGACGAACGGCTGACACGGGGATTGACTTCGATGACGTAGTACTGATTGCTGTTCGGGTCGAGGGCATACTGGACGTTGCAGCCGCCTTCGATTTTCAAGCGGCGGATGATATCAAGGGATGCCGTGCGCAGCATCTGATACTGCAAATCGTTCAAGGTCTGGCTCGGAGCGACGACGATAGAGTCGCCCGTATGGATGCCGACGGGGTCGACATTTTCCATGTTGCAGACGATGATGCAGTTATCGGCCTTATCGCGCATGACTTCGTATTCGATTTCTTTCCAACCGGCAACGGAGCGTTCGACGAGGATCTGATTGATCGGGCTGAGTTTGATGCCGCGGGTGGCAATCATGAACAGTTCGTCTTCGTCGTGGGCGATGCCGCCGCCGGTACCGCCGAGGGTAAAGGCCGGACGGACAATGATCGGATAGCCGATTTTATCGGCAAATTCAATGGCCGACGGAACGTCTTCGAAGATATCACTTTCCGGAACGGGCTGGTTGATATCGTTCATGGCCTTTTTAAATAATTCACGGTCTTCCGCTTCTTCGATAGCGGACAGGCGCGTACCGAGAAGCTGGACGTTATATTTTTCAAGGACGCCGGCATTGGCCAACTGAACGGCCATATTGAGGCCGACCTGACCGCCGAGGGTAGCCAAGAGGCCGTCGGGCCGTTCTTTTTCAATGACTTCCGTAACGTAGTCGAGGGAAATCGGTTCGACATAGACGCGGTCGGCAATGTCTTCGTCAGTCATGATCGTCGCCGGGTTGCTGTTGATGAGGACGACTTCCAACCCTTCTTCTTTCAAGGCACGGCAGGCCTGGGTACCGGCATAGTCAAATTCGGCGGCCTGCCCGATGATAATAGGGCCGGAACCGATAACGAGTACTTTCTTCAATCCTTCTACCATGTTATTTTTCCTCCATCATCTTGACGAATTGGGTAAACAGATACAGATTGTCCGTCGGTCCCGGCGAGGCTTCCGGATGGTACTGGACGCACATGATATTACGGGACGGAACTTCAAAACCTTCAAGAGTATTGTCATGGAGGTTGCGGTGAGTGATGACGACTTCATCCTTCGGAAGGGAGTCTTCATCGATGATGTAGCCGTGATTCTGAGACGTGATATAGACCCGGCCCGTGCGGATATCCTTGACCGGATGGTTGGAACCGCGATGACCGAAAGTCAATTTGCGGCTCTTGCCGCCGAGGGCCAAACCGATGAGCTGCAGTCCCAGGCAGATGCCGAAAATCGGTTTCTTGCCCATGAGCTGTTTAACCGTATCGATGATATCGGGAATATCCTTCGGGTCGCCAGGGCCGTTGCTGAGGAAGATGCCGTCAGGATTGACAGCCAATACGTCTTCAGCCTTGGTCGTGGCCGGGAAGATAGTCAGGCGGCAGTCGTTGTTGACCAGTTCGCGCAGGATATTGCCCTTGGCGCCGTAATCCATAACGGCTACGTGATAGCGGCCGTCGCCCATGTGCTTGATGTCCCGCGTTGAAACTTTTTTTACGAACTGCGTTTCAAGGGGCGTATCAAAGAGTTCTTTAATGGCGCTTTCTTCCATCGTTTCCGGTACGATGACACCCTTCATGACCCCCTGGCTGCGGATAGCCCGGGTAATGGCACGCGTATCAACGCCGTAGAGGCAGGGGATGTGGTGTGTCATAATAAAGGTAGACAGCTGGCCTTCATTCTGCCAGTTGCTCGGTTCTTCACAAAGTTCACTGACGATGAAGCCGGCAGCATAAGGACGATCGGCCTGTTCGATTTCGTGGAACAAGCCGTAATTGCCGATAATCGGATAGGTTAGCGTAATGATCTGACCGGCATAGGACGGGTCCGTAAAGGTTTCCTGATACCCTGTCATGCCGGTATTGAAGACGACTTCGCCGACAGCCGGTTCATCCATCAGCATATTGCCGTAAAATTTCTGTCCGTTCTCTAATATGAGGACACCTTTCATTATAAAACCTCCCCGTTTTTCATCACAAATTTACCATTGACGATGGCAGCTGCCGCCTTCCCTTTGAAGATCATTTCATCAAAAGGAGTCGACTTTCCCTTGGAATAGAATTTCGAGGAATCGACTGTCCATTCTTTATCGAGATCAAGGATCGTTAAATCGGCATCTTTACCCGGTGCAATGACGCCGGCATCGAGGCCGAGTATTTTGGCCTGGGCCGTCGACATGACATTGACCAGGCTCATGAGATCGATGATGCCCGTATGATACAAATGCGTCAGCATGGCGCCGACACTCGTTTCAAGGCCGACAAAGCCGCTGGGCGCCAAATTGAATTCTTGGTCTTTTTCTTCCCATTCATGAGGAGCATGGTCGGTAACGACAGCATCGATAGTGCCGTCTACCAATCCTTCGACGCAGGCATCGCGGTGGATGTCCGAGCGAATGGGAGGATTCATTTTGTAGCGTGTTTCAAAGGTCCGCAGGGCTTCATCGGTAAAGATGAGGTGCTGCGGCGTGACTTCAGCCGTTACCTTAACGCCCCGCTTTTTAGCCTGGCGAACGAGGTCGACGGCGTTCTTGGTACTGATGTGGGCGATGTGGACCGGCGTCCCCGTCGCTTCAGCCAGGAAGATATCGCGGGCAACGGCGATGTCTTCGGCAACGGCCGGACGGCCCTTCATGCCCAGTTCGTTCGATACGACGCCTTCGTGCATATTGCCGCCTTCGATGAGGTTGTCATCTTCGCAGTGGTCGATGATGATCTTATGGAACATGCTGGCATATTCCATGGCTTTACGCATGAAGTCGGAATTTTCTACGTAATGACCGTCATCGGAAAAGGCGACGACTCCTTCTTTGGCCATAGAGCCCATAGCTGAGAGTTCCTGGCCCTGTTGGCCTTTGGAAATAGCGCCGATGATTTCTACCTTAACCTTAGCTTCATGTTCAATCTTATACTTCAAGCCGTCGACGACAATAGCCGAGTCGATGACAGGTTTCGTGTTAGGCATAGTGGCAACGCGGGTAATGCCGCCGGCAGCCGCTGCCTTAGTCCCTGTTTCGATCGTTTCCTTGCCCGACTGGCCCGGTTGACGGAGATGGACGTGCATATCGATGAAGCCCGGTGCTACGACGAGGCCCGAAGCATCGAAAACTTCTTCAGCGCTGTCCGCGGCTAAATTAGCTCCAACTTCTTTAATTTTTCCATTTTCAATGAGGATATCACAAATTTCGTCCTGCTGCATGGCCGGATTGATCACTCTGCCGCCTTTAACGAGTAATGTCAACGTCATCGCCTCCCATAATTGTCAGATATAATACGGCCATACGGACGGATACGCCGTTCATGACCTGTTCCTGAATCGAAGAATGTTCGCTGTAGCAAACGTCGGAATCAATTTCGATGCCCCGGTTCATCGGGCCCGGATGAAGGACGAGAACGTCGTCTTTCGCCCATTTGAGGCGGTCTTTCTTGATACCAAACAGCGAGTTATATTCACCGGCGCTGGGGAAGAATCCGATACCCTGGCGTTCCTTCTGGATACGCAGGACGTTGATGACGTCCGCATCCTTGAGGGCTTCCTTCAAGTCGTAATGAACGGTGACGCCCATGGCTTCCAATTCCGGCTGGAGCAGCGTCCGCGGACCGACGAGGTGTACGTCTGCCCCCATCGTCTTGAGGCCGTAAATGTTGGACCGTGCTACACGGCCGTGGTCGATGTCGCCGACGATGACGACCTTCAACCCTTCGATGCGGCCTTTTACTTCCTGAATGGTGAACATGTCGAGGAGTCCCTGCGTCGGATGTTCGTGAGCACCGTCACCGGCGTTGATGATGATCGGATCGACGCAGCGCTGAGCAAAGCTCGGCGAGCCTTCCTGCTTCTGACGCATGACGATGGCATCGACCCCCATGGCTGTCACCGTTAAGAGGGTGTCGCGGAAGCTTTCCCCTTTTTGAATGGAACTTCCCCGGGGCGTAAAATTGATGACGTCGGCTCCGAGATACTTGGCAGCCATTTCAAAAGAACCGCGGGTACGGGTACTCGGTTCCCAAAACATGTTGACCACCGACTTGCCTTTGAGCAAGGACAATTTCTTATTGTCACTCTTGACGACGGCCTTCATTTTCTTTGCAACCCGCAAGATCAATTCAATTTCTTCCCTCGGCACTCCCTGGAGTCCCAACAGGCTCTTGCCCTGTATATTAACCATCGAATCCTCCTTGAAAAAAAAGACCTCTGCCGCAAGGCAAAGGTCATATTCTAAGCATGGCAAAATATGTCCCTTTGTAGCCTCTCCGGACTATATTAAAGGTACAAGCTAGAAGTATAAGAATCACACAGCCTCACAGGACTGTCGTATATTCTCTATCTATTTTATCGGCCATGGCCTATAAAGTCAAGAATTTTTTCAGGGTCTTCCGTGGAACCGAATGTTTTTTAAACCTGGTCGGCCGGCGTAATCGTTACGTCCTGCGGAGAAATAGACACATTATTATAAAGGGCTTCAAAAAGCTGTGCCGGTACGTACATCGTGCCGTTGACATTGACCGGTCCCGTGCCATACTGGAAGATGCGGTTCAAATTAATCTTCTTAATCGTCCCGATGCGTTCGTACCAGTCTTCTCCGGGCTTGATGATGATATAGGCAATGTTCATTTCGACGCGGACACTCTGGTCAGTCGGATCCCAATTTACCGTATAACCTAACTGTTCGGCAACCTTACGCAGCGGAATCATGACCACATCGCCTTTTTGCAGGACGGCTCCGTCGGCGGGATCCATGACCTTTCCGGCAACGGTAAGCTTACACTGTTGGATTGCCGTCAATCCCGGTGCCGATACATAAGGGCCCATGACCGGACCTTCATTAAAAGCAAAAGCCGGACTCACTGCCAAGGCCGCCATAAACAGGGCCGCCATCATACACTTTTTCATAAGGGATTCCCCCTCCCATCTAAAAATAAGCGATAGATAATGACATATGCTTATATATTTCGACAAAGAAATATATTTTCCTGCTTTCGGACTGATCCAGTCCCATAAATTGCAAAGGAATTTACCATATCCCGAAATGGTCGCTTACAATACGGTCCAGCTGTTCTGCAATCTTCGGAAATTCCTGATTCAAGTCCAGTGTTTTTACAGAAATCTGATTCCCACTCATATGATAGACATTGTCCGGCACAATATCTTCCTCGGTCTTTGCATAAAGCAGCATTCCGGAAACTTGATGTCCCGTTCCGGCAACTGCTGCGTCTTTGTTCTTCACATACGTAAAAATCTGGTACAGATTCCCAGAATGAAGGGTCTCTACATCAAAACGTGACTGCCATATCCGCTCGTAATATTTGGCATCGATAATGAGGGTCTGACCTCCGTACGTCAACGTAATATCTGTCTGCATGATCGGAAGCCGGGCATCAAAGCCGTCGTCGAGCTGCCAAGGTATCTGCGACGCCCGGGCCGAGAACCCTTTTATCCGCTGTCCAAATTCCTGTGCATAATATTCGAGAATGAATTTTTCATACAACCGGCTCATCCGCTGCCCATCCAAAAATCCCATCAGACGGTACTCGCCCGGTTCTGTTGTCAGAAGTGAACCTTCTGTCAGAAGTTGGGAAATGGCAAGCAGCATCTGATATGTGCGGTTGTTGCGCTGAAAGCGAATATCCGAAAAGCGGACCTGTTTTAGATCAATCTCGGCTACATTCGAAAAAAACAGCATTTCCTTCTTGAGTTCTGCCTTGTACTTGTCCTGTACATCCTTCTGTTTCAACAGCAGGATGACCGTCGATTTTAGAATCTGATTGAGCCGATTGTCCTCGGAAAGTTCTCCATAGTCACAGGTAACAACCAGGCGGTGCTGCAAGCGGTTTCTCATCGTCCCGGGCATATTAATTTTCCCACGAACGACGTGCCGATTTTCCACGCGATGGGTATACTCTCGATAAAGGCCTTGCTTGAGCTGCCGTCCGATTCCTTTAGCCAGAATCGCCGCAAAGAGGTTATGGATATTATCAAAAGGCTCTTTCTCGATAGTCTCGTAGGTAGATTGTTTTAGTATGGTGAAGGCGTAGGACAACATATAATAGATGTTTTTTATGAATATGCTTCTATCCTTTGTCATTGAAACACTCCATGGAGGATATTATCCCAGTGCTGTATCTTGCTGTCCTCGTCAAACCAGTATTCCGAAATCATAGGCAGAATGTCATAATCTACAACAGCCTGCATCCAGTTATCGGTACAAGTATCTTTCGTCTTGCCGCAAAAATAGCTGTGTCCGATACAGAATCCTTTTCCGAGGGATTTATCTCGCCGGATCGATTCATTGAGTTCGATGACCTTGGAAATGAGTTCATCAAAGGTTTCGTTATCCATCGCAGCTTTATAGTCGCTGAACCCCTTGGACTCAAAACCCGGTTCGAGTTCAAAGAAGCTGAACCGCCGCCGCAAGGCATAATCAATCATGGCTAGGCTTCGGTCAGCCGTATTCATCATGCCGATGATATAAAGGTTCTCCGGAACGGAAAAAGGCATGCCATTGTAGGCCAAGGTCGCCGTCTTACCACGGTAGTCTTTTTCAATCAGCATCAACAGCTCCCCAAAAATTTGACTCAGATTGCCGCGGTTGATCTCATCAATGATAAAGAAGAATTTTTTATCCCGTTGATTGGCAGCCTTCTGACAGAACCGGTAAAATACACCGGTTTTCAACGTAAAACCGCCCGATTCATTCGGCTTGTACCCCATCATGAAATCTTCATAGGAATAACTCTGATGGAACTGAATGAATTCAATTTGACTTTCGTTCTTTTCCCCCATCAGAGAATACGCCAACCTCTTGGCACAGAATGTCTTTCCGACGCCGGGCGCCCCCTGCAGGATGACATTTTTCTTATTAAGCAGCACTTCTGTCAGACGATCATAGTCCTCCTCGGTCAAATAGACTTCCGACAGAAAATCATCCTTTGTATACCGAGTCGGTGCCACGTCCGGATGCAGCGGGTTCTCATCGCGAATCATATCCATGATGAATTCATACTCATCCTTGGTTAACCTAAAAAAGTTGCCATTCGGATTCCGGAAAAATTCCATCTCCTTTAATTCCGGACTGGCCTTGAGTATCTGGTAGTCGATAGGAGATGACAAGCCTTCGGTCTTTTCAAAAAATATCTTCTTTCCATCATTTTCTGCTTTAACCCGGACAAGGGCAACAATCTGCTTTACCGGATTCGCTTCGTATCCGATGACGAGATCACCGGCCTTGGCATCGATAAAATTCTGGAATATTCTTCGCTTATGGCCGTTTTCGTTATATAGTGTATAGGCCTCCACTTCGCCGACTGAGAGGTCAGAAAAACTCCAGATTTTTGGATTGGCCTTCATCCACCAGTAGGAAGGTTCAGCCATTTCATCATCAGACGCTGCGAAGAGATCGACGCCGCTCAAATCAATGTGATCAAGTGCCTTAGAAAGGGGTTCCCGAAGTTTCCATATAAAACCGCCTCCATCCTTCTTGGATGCGTATTTTCCGACATACAGAACAGGCCACCATTTGGAGTCTCTGGAATTGCGATCCGGCGGCAGGGGACAACCGATCTTTTCCGCGACTCGCCTTGCCAAGGCAGATGAATTCGTATTATAGAAATTCTTTGATTCTCCGTATTTACTAGAAAGCTCGGTGCAGGTAGCTTCTCCGCCAGAATCTTTGAGCCGTTTCATAATTTGGAGGCAACTTTCGTTAAAGACCTCCTTATCCTGCAAGAGCATCACCCATTCCTCTTCCGTCAATCCCGGATCATACTCCGAGGCTTTCGGCCACCACCCATCATGTTCATTCCTATCGTCTTTGGAATAGTCCCGACTGATATAGAAGCCGACATCGAAGGTCAGTGTTTTCAACTCCGGATCCGGATAGCAGTCATCGGTAAGATGATTTCGAAAGAGCTCCACCAGCTCCGTATCTTGCTTCAGTTCCGCACAGATTTCATCATAGAGTTTGTAAAAATGTTGAAGGTTATCCCTATAGGCTCCCTTCTTAAACCGATAATCACCGTTTAAGACATCAGCTACTTTTTTTACCTCGCTGAGCTTATAAATATAGTATGTATCCGGATACCGCAGCCAAAGATAGGTTGTTATAGCGTTTTCATTTTGATAGTGCTGTTTAGCTCCGTTGCCGTATGTATCGAGAAGAACAGAAGACTGTTTCTTAAAGGCAGCAATGCGATCATAGACTTCTTTACTCTCATCAAAGAGGTCCCTATACATGGAGCGAACTTTCTCGGGAGCATTCTTGGCAAATCCGGTAATCATACCTTTGGGAAAGTTATTCCTAGAAGTAAGCAGATTATCGGTCTTGGCCAGGGATTTTTCCAGCATGGCGGCAAAATCAGCCGCCTCTGCATCCCAGTTGTCTTGAAAACATTTAACCGCTTCCCATTTGTATTTTTCCCTTTCCCAGCGCTTAGGCAAGAAATCTTTCTTGTATCGAACCAGAACGTCCGCTAACTTAGATTTATCGAACATCAATCGTACCTCCTCAGACCTTGCAAAGTATTATATATTTTCCAAGTAACATACGGTAATCAAAAGTTCATCTCCACGCGCACTTGTAAAAGATGATCTTCTCCGGTTTCGATTCGACAGAACCGAACGCCTCCTTGGCCGCCACGATTGCTGCCGGATTCATAAAATCGCCTTATGCTCTCTATCTTTATTATATTCGTTCGCTAAGGTCCCATATCCTGTCTCCCTTGTAAATATTTATGACAACAGCTCTCTAGCTTCTAACTACACTTTTCTAAAAAATATCCCCTTACGTTAATCCTTAAATCTAACGTAAGGGGATGGCACATTATTATGATATTTACGGATGGCTCATACCTAATGCAAGGAGAACTCATCAAGACGATGCATCCTCACTCATTTAAAAGCTAAAGAAACCTGTTTCATCAGCCATAGGCACGATGGGGAATCCGTGGGGTACAGGCTGGACGATCATGAATACTAAGGCTGTCAAGACGGCGACTCCCAGGGTGAGGTACGAGAAGCTGCCCTTACCGGAATGTTCATATAGACCGAACAGGCGAATGCCGACAGCCGTACCGATGGTGGCAAATAAGGCACCGATTGAAAAATAACGGTACATGGCGTAAGAAGCCACCAGGGCAATCAACATGGCCCCATTGATGACGATGGGGAAGCATTTAGACAGGACCGATTCAGGATTGCGGCGCATAGCCGTAATCCAATCCGTCCCATCGATGCCGCTGAGGCCGGTAAGCAAAGCCGACAGGTAGAGCCATTTGTCCCACCAAGCCGTACCCTTACGCCGATCGCCCATGCGCCACATGATGGCAGCATACAGCAAAATGGCAACGCCGCCGACGATATAGTAATAATTTTCCGGAATGAACTGAACTGCAGCCGCGCCTATCGTCACTAAGATACCGGCAGGAATGACCATCTGGACGATCTGCCACTTCGAAGGCCGTGACTTGGGATTCATTTCCCGGTAAATCTTGGCAAAGATTTCCAGCAGGAACACGAGGATAAAGAAGGCGATACCGACAAAGGGATTCAGTGCTGCCACGCCGACGGTAATCAAGATGGGAATGGCCAGCCGCACGCCGGGGAAAAAGGCAAAGCTTTTGATCCGCATGACGTGAAGCTGCGAATAGACGGTAAAATACGTAAAGACATTAAACATCAACATAGCCGAGATAGCTTCGACCGGTTTGGCTCCCATATACAAAAACAGGAGGAGGACACACATGCTCATATTCATTCCCGTAAACCGGGCAAATATGGTCCCCATCAAACCGGCCACAAAAAACGGGGCGATGGCCGATAACATTTCCATGGATAAAACAACTCCTGACCCAGATTATTTTAAATGATGGCTTCCCCGTTCTGTCATGGGGATACTCTGTTTGCACAGAGGGCATTCTTCCGGCTTGTACGTCGGCACCGTCAAGTGAAGCAGGGCCTGTACCTTGTCTTTCGGCACGCCGAATTCAGCCTTGCCGCCGCTGCGGTCGACGAGGAGGCCGACACCGACGATGACGCCGCCGGCTTTTTTAACGACATCGACGACTTCCTGAACCGATCCGCCGGTGGTTACGATATCTTCGACGATAAGGACCCGTTCACCCGGTTCGATATGGAACCCGCGGCGCAAAGTCATGACGCCCTTTTCCCGTTCCGTAAAGATAGCCCGCGTTCCGAGAGCTTTGCCGACTTCATGAGCCAAGAGGATGCCGCCGGTCATGGGTCCCATAACGGTCTGTACATTCTGATCCTTAAAGCGTTCAGCCAGTTCCTTACAAAGCTTTTCCGTATATTCCGGATGCTGAAGGACATTAAACTTTTCGACATACAGCGGGCTGTGAAGTCCCGATGTCAAGAGAAAATGACCTTCCAATACGGCCTTGGTTTCGACTAATAACTGTCTTACTTCTTCTTCTGTCAACATAATAAGTTATACCCCCTGAATTTCTGCTAAAATCTTTGCGGCTGCCTCTTTCGGATCGTCCGCTTTGGTAATCGGCCTGCCGATAACTAAATGGGAAGCTCCGTCGCGCAGTGCCTGAGACGGTGTCGTGAAGCGCTTTTGGTCATTGGCAACGGCAAAAGTCGGCCGAATACCCGGCGTGACGATGAGGAAGTCCGGCCCGTTCATCGAACGGATTTCCTTGGCTTCATACGGCGACGATACGGTACCATCGATACCGGCTTCTTTGGCAATTTTCGCTAAATTCTTTACCGAATCAGCAATGCAGTCTCGACCGCCGATCTCTTTCCAAGCGTCTTCATCGATGCTGGTCAATACCGTAACTGCCAGCAAACGCGGCCGTTCGATGCCTAATTTTTCCGCTTCATCATGGACGGCTTCGGCTGCCGCTTCCATCATGGCCCGGCCGCCGGTCCCGTGAAGGGTCATGAAATCTGCGCCAAGGCGAGTCAAAGCGCGAATGCTCTGCCCGACAGTATTGGGAATGTCGTGTACTTTCAAATCGAGGAAAACGTGTTTTCCCTGATCCTTTAAGTACCGCACCGCATCGGGTCCGGCGCTGTAAAACAGTTCCATGCCGACTTTATAAAAAGAAACACGGTCGCCCAGTGTTTCTACGAGCTTCTTCAGGTCTTCCAGTGAATGGACATCCAAAGCCACAATGATTCTATCATCTGCCATGAGCTCTCCTCCTGTATACTTATATAGGCATATCTAATTAATTGTGTCATGTTTTACCATACCTGTCAAGGCGATGCCCCTCACTTAGCAGCGGCACGGCAGTACCACTCGTAGGTGCGGCGAATCCCTTCGGCAAGATCCGTCGGAGGCACAAAGGAAAGGAGCGATTCCAAAGCCTTATTACTTAAGACCGACCGCAGGATATCGCCGGTACGGGCTTCCTTATAGTCAACAGAAACGGCATGACCCACGGCTTTTTCAAAGCTTTCGATCAGTTCGTTGATGCTGGTTTCAGTTCCGGTCGAGACGTTTATCGTATGATAGCCCGTAAGAGGCAGGGACCGGATAATAGCTTGGGCAATATCACCGGCATAGACGAAATCCCGCGTCTGATTGCCGTCACCATAGACGGTAATCCCTTGATTTTCCGATAAGAGTTTACAGAAAATGCTGACGACACCGCCTTCGCCTTTTTCCCCCTGCCGTTCACCATAGACATTGGCAAAGCGAAACACCGTAGCGTCCAACCCATACAGCTCATGATATACTCTCAAGTAGTGTTCCGTCGTCATCTTGGTAACACCGTAAGGCGACGTCGGCACCAAGCGCTCTCCTTCATCCAGAGGAATATTTAAATTATCCCCATAAACGGCAGCACTCGATGAAAAAAGAATGTGTGGGACCTTGTATTTTCGGCATCCTTCCAAGACCTGAAGGACGCCTTCTAAATTAATCCGGCAATCGACAATCGGCTGCGATACAGAGAACGGAACCATCGTCTGGGCCGCCAAATGGATGACAGCCGCAAAGGAATGATTTCTGAATACGGTATCCAGCCCTTCCTGATCGCAGACATCCCCTTCAATCAGCTCCATCCCGGCCGGTACATGTTCGCGGGACCCGCCGGATAAATTGTCGAAAACGACGACCTTTATATCCGGCCGCCCCTGTAAAGCTTCCAAGATATGCGATCCAATAAACCCGGCACCGCCAGTAATCAAAATTTCCACGTTGATAGGCCCTCCATTACGTATTGATAGGATCCGACATCGAGATGCCGGAAAAATTCAGTCGCCTTGGATGAGGAAGCGTATTTCATTCAATTTCGCCTCACTGTCCGGATTTTGTGAATGAAAACGGAGAAGCTCTGCGAAATACCCCTGCTCCCTGGCCAGTTTCCGGCTCTCATCATAGACGAGGTCAAAATAAAAACAAAGGGTACCGACATAAAAATCCATAAAAGTCTTTTTCACCTGGGTCGGAACGAGTTTTTTCTGCCGGGCTTCTTTCATGACTGCCTCTGAAATAGGCTGGTTTTCAACGTCGCTGTCATCGACACGCCACACATTCTGACCTTTACGCAGGCCATCGGCACAGACTTTAAAGATATCAAGCTTGTCGGCATCGCGGATGAGCTGACAAAACAGTCGCTGCCGCGGAGATAAGTCATCGGCCAGTCGATACACATTATGCTGAGAAATAGCGGCTTCCATGACAGCATCTTGACTGTCATCCTGCCAAAAATCACGGATATGACCATCCTGAAATAGATACCGTGCCCCATATTTCGCATGATCCATAGACTGATAATCGATGAACGTATGGTACTCCCGCAGTTGTTCAAACCGCCCGATATCATGAAGGACACCGATAATCCAAGCTAAATCCACGTCATCCTGCGAAAGGTGTAAGGCCCTTGCCAGTCTTTCACACCAAGCGCTGACCCGCAAAGAATGGGCGAATTTCAGCGAAATTCCCTCATCGACAGCGTCAAAATTTGCCACATAGCTTTTAAATTGTGAAATCACGAAATCACGATTCATTCCGGTCTGCCGCCTTTCAGCCAAAAACTAATCTTCGAGCCGCTGCGGATAAAAGGGCTGAAGTTCCATATCCTGAACGGTTTCTCCATCGGGAGCAAAGGTAATGATGCCCTTCACACAGTCTTCTTTTAGTACCATGGGAACCCAGGTCCGGTCGCCCTTCCACATCTCGTCGTACGGAAAGTCATGAGGTGCAAACCAGCGGGGCTCCATTTCTTCGCTTTCACAGACTGCCCCCTGCCAGTGGCGCAGGATGTAGACGTAGCCGATATGATCCAGTTCAGGTGCAGCACTAAAATGGAAGTCCAGGAAGCCGACCAATTCAAAATCTCCTTCATCGGCCATTAAACCCGTTTCTTCCCGAAGTTCTCTTACAGCGCACTGCAAAAAAGTTTCTCCGCCTTCTATTTTACCGCCGAAACCGTTCCACTTACGGACGCCAAAGCCGCGTTTCTTTCGGCCTAACAAAACTTTCCCGTCCGATCGAACGGGAAAGCAAAGTGTCGTTGGACGCATAGTCCTTACCTCTTTTTATGGAAATATTCGTGCTCTTTCGAAAGCTCCTGCAAAATCGTTTCAATGGTCCAAGAAATGTTATTGGGTGTCAGCATGGCTTTTAAAGGTACGTTTTTCAAACGGCCTCGGCGAATGCTGTCCAAGAGGAGATTGACGACTTTATTGTCGAAACCACAGAGAATGAGGGCTTCTTTCGTAACCGGCGGCAGGTTTTCATCTTCATTCATCTTTTCATGAACTCTCGCTTCTTCCGTGTCCTGTCGCATAGCCGAGATTTCGGCGATTTCTTCATCGGTCAGCCCCAGCACTTTGCCGACGGTTTCTCCCTTTTCTTCATCCGTTACGGCCTTGATTTTCGATTTCGTAAGCAAGGCCAACAGTTTAACTTGTTCCAGTCTTTCCGGGGTGAAATTTACGGCTAACATCATACGATACGGCATAGTATCACTCCTTTTCCAGAAAATGGCGCCCTTTCCGGAACCTCCGGATGAGCATATACAAAAAGGAGCTGTCTCAGGACAGCTCCTTCTCATTCATACGTTTATACTAACTCGATGATTACCATCGGAGCAGCATCGCCCTGACGAACGCCAGTCTTAATGATGCGAGTATAACCGCCCTGACGGTCGGTGTATTTCGGTGCAATTTCGTCAAACAGTTTTTTGACAACATCTTCATCCATCACGTATGCCAAAACCTGACGGCGAGCGTGGAGATCACCGCGTTTTGCGAGGGTAAGCATCTTATCAGCGACTTTGCGAAGTTCTTTTGCCTTTGCTTCCGTCGTTTCAATGCGTTCATGCTGGAATAAAGAGGTGACAATGCTGCGCAGCAATGCTTTACGTGCGGAGCTGTCTCGTCCCAACTTTCTATAAGCCATTGTTCATCCTCCTCGAACTATTCTTCATTACTCGATTTTAAGTAGTAGTTGTGCATTTCTAACTTTTCAATAATTTCATCGACAGATTTCTTGCCGAGATTGCGAATCTTCGACAAGTCATCTTCCGTCCGTTCGGTGAGATCACCAATGGTGTAAATATTTGCACGTTTCAGGCAATTCGAAGCGCGGACAGACAGGTCAAGAATTTCAATCTTGATTTTGCCCTTATCGGGTTCGGTCGATTCTTCCACGGGTTCGCCATCGTCGTCAGTGAAGATAGCTTTTTCATCGTTTACCTTTGCATCGGTAGCGATGTTCTGGAAGTAGTTTAAGTAGCTGATCATAATCGATGCAGCCTTAGCAACGGCATTTTCAGTCGTGATGCTGCCATCTGTCGTTACTTCAAGGGTCAACGAATCATAGTCCATTTCGTTGCCTACCCGGATATTGCCAACGCTGTAGTTCGTGCGCACAATGGGAGAGAAGATGGAATCGATGGGAATAACGCCGATCATATCCGTTTCTTTCTTGTTCTGCGTGGACGGAACATAGCCCTTACCGCGTTCGATATGGCACTGCATGTGGATGTCAGCTTCCGTATCGAGGGTTGCGATATGGAGATCCGGGTTTAAAATTTCAATGTCTGAGTTTACGTTAAGATCGTTTGCAGTGAATTCACATTCACCAGAGATATCGATAGTGATGTCAACTTCATCTACATCATCATCCAGGAATTTAATCCGAACCTGCTTGAGGTTAAGGATGATTTCCGAAACGTCTTCCCGAACACCGGGAATAGTCGAAAATTCATGAAGAACACCATCGATTTTAATCGAAGTGATTGCTACGCCATCCAGTGATGCCAGGAGGACACGCCGCAAACTATTACCCAATGTGATTCCGTAACCCCGATCCAGAGGTTCGCATACGAATTTTCCATAGGTACCGCCGTCGTTGACTTCGACGGTTTTAACTTTAAATTTGTTATCTTCGCTCATCAGGAAAATCCTCCTATTTCAGAATCAAAACACCTTGGTTAATCATCGATTATACGCGTCTCCGTTTAGGCGGACGGCAACCGTTATGCGGAATAGGCGTTACGTCTTTGATGGAGTTTACTTCGAGACCAGCTGCCTGCAATGCGCGGATAGCAGCTTCACGACCCGAGCCCGGACCTTTTACGAAGACTTCTACCTGACGAAGGCCATGTTCCATAGCTGCTTTTGCAGCCTGTTCAGCAGCCATCTGTGCAGCAAACGGAGTGCTCTTACGGGAACCGCGGAAACCGAGGCCGCCGGCACTTGCCCAAGACAGTGCATTGCCTTTTGTATCACTAATCGTAACGATTGTATTGTTGAATGTAGAACGAATATGAGCTGCACCCGATTCTACATGTTTCTTTTCTTTTCTTTTATTGCTTCTGACATTCTTAGCCAAAATCGTTTCCCTCCTTACTTAAAGAATCTTATTTCTTCTTACCTGCTACAGCTTTTCTCGGACCTTTACGCGTACGTGCATTGGTCTTGGTGCGCTGACCGCGAACGGGAAGACCTGCGCGATGACGTTTGCCGCGATACGAATTAACTTCGATCAGGCGTTTGATGTTGAGTGCTGTGTCGCGGCGAAGATCGCCTTCAACTTTATAATCAGAACCGATGACTTCACGAATTTTCTGTACTTCGTCTTCCGTCAAATCGCGAACGCGGGTATCCGGGTTTACGCCAGTCTTCGCCAGAATCTGCTGGGAAGAAGAAAGACCAATACCTAAAATGTAAGTCAAACCAATTTCAACTCGTTTATCACGTGGTAAATCCACACCGGCTATACGTGCCATCTATTCATTCACCTCCTGCTTATTAACCCTGTTTCTGTTTATGTTTCGGATTTTCGCAAATGACCATGACACGGCCTTTACGTTTAATGATTTTGCATTTTTCGCAAATCTTCTTTACTGACGGTTTTACCTTCATTATTAACCTCCTGCGTAATACTCTTACTTAAAGCGGTATGTAATGCGACCGCGATTCAGATCATACGGTGTCAATTCAAGTGTGACCCGGTCGCCCGGAAGGATACGAATGAAATTCATACGCATTTTACCGGAGACATGAGCCAACACGATGTGTTCATTTTCAAGTTTGACTTTGAACATGGCGTTTGGTAAGGCTTCAACGACGACGCCTTCTACTTCAATGACATCTACCTTCGACATAGTAACCTCCCTGGTCAATTCTTCATAGCCCGGTTTAAGACGGACCGTATCCATTCATTGCTGATTCTCACGGGACCAGCGCTTCCTTCAGATACGCTCGTTCCCAATATCCGGAGATGCCGGCAGTTCTTTTTCTTCGGCTTATCCAGGTTGTACTTTCTACCGTCAGCAATCCATACGTAGGGATAAGCCAAACTGCCGACAACAACATACAAGCAGCCTTTATCCTTGCCTGCCAGGCATTCTACGACCGTGCAGACAGGTATCATCGGAGTTCGTTCCATCATTCATCCGGTAAGGTCAGAATTTCAGGGCCGTTTTCCGTAATCGCTACTGTATGTTCGAAGTGGGCTGCCGGTTTGCCGTCTTGTGTGACGACGGTCCAGCCATTTTTCAACTGGCGGACCTTTTCCGTACCCATATTGATCATCGGTTCCAGAGCCAGGACCATGCCCGGTTCCAACAATTCGCCGTGACCGGGCATACCGTAATTCGGTACTTCCGGATCTTCGTGCATATCCGTGCCAATGCCGTGTCCGACGTAATCTCGGACGACGCTGTACCCAAAGGATTCAGCGTAGGCTTGGACGGCATGACCGATATCGCCAAGGTGATTGCCGGCTACAGCCTGTTCAATGCCCTTATAAAGGCATTCTTCAGTAACCTTCAGTAATTTGAGGGTTGCCGGGTTCACGTGGCCGACAGGAATCGTTACCGTCGAATCGCCATGGTAGCCATTTTTATTTACAACTAAATCAACGCTGATTATATCGCCATCTTTAAGCTTACGATGGCCAGGAATCCCATGGACGACTTCTTCATTTACGCTGGCGCAAATAGTTGCCGGGAATCCATAATAACCTTTACAGCTCGGAAAAGCGCCGCAACTGCGGATATAGTCTTCACAGCGCTGGTCGAGCTCACCCGTCGTAATGCCGGGCTTTGCCAGCTTCTTCATGAGAGCTAAGGCATTGGCCGTAATACGGCCAGCGTCGCGAATATATTCAATTTCCCGTTTTGATTTTAAGATGATCATGCTTATTTACTCTTTTCAAGACTAGCGATGATGTCTTTGTATACATCATCCATATTCTGTTCTCCATCAATTTCAATATAGAGATTGGAATTTTTATAGTAGTCAATGAGCGGTTTCGTCTGTGCAGCGTATACACTCAGACGCTTTTTGACGGTTTCAACTTTATCGTCGTCGCGCTGGTATAATTCACCGCCGCATTTATCGCAAACGTTCTTTACCTTGGACGGTTTGAATGTGACATGGTATGTCGTACCGCAAGAGCGGCAGATCTGACGGCCCGTCGTCCGCTTGATGAGTTCTTCATCGGGAACGGCGATGTTGATGACGCCATCGAGTTTGATGCCGAGATCCCGAAGGATGGCATCGAGGGATACAGCCTGGCTGGTCGTACGCGGGAAGCCGTCGAGGATAAAGCCTTTTTTGCAGTCGTCTTTAGAAAGACGTTCCTTGACAATTCCTACGGTAACAGCATCGGGTACGAGCTGGCCGTTGTCCATATACTTTTTGGCTTCAAGACCGAGCGGAGTCTGTTCTTTTACAGCTGCCCGGAACATATCGCCTGTCGAAATCTGGGGAATACCATATTTGTCAATCAATCGTTCAGCCTGGGTACCTTTACCGGCGCCCGGAGGGCCCATTAAAAGAATATACACTCAAACTACCCCCTTATTATTTCATAAATCCTTGATATTGTCTATTCAAAACTAAGGATTCTGCCTGCTTCATCGTATCGATGGCAACACCGACGACGATGAGGATGGCTGTACCGCCGAAGTAAACCCCTTCAATGCCAGTAATCCAACCGATAAAGTTCGGTAGGATGGCGATGAATGCTAAGAAGAAGGCACCGGCGAGGGTAATTCTCGTCATGATGCGATCGATATACAGGGCAGTCGGCTGACCCGGACGGATGCCCGGAATGAAGCCGCCATACTTCTGCATATTTTCCGTAAGCTGAGGGATGTTCAGCGAAATAGCCGTGTAGAAATATGTGAAGAACATAATCAGAACGGCGTACATGACCGTATTGGTAACGGTGCCCCATGCAAAGTAGCTGGCAATCCATTGGACTGTGTCATTCTGTACGAACTGTGCGATCGTAATCGGGAACATCAGTACAGACGATGCAAAGATGATGGGGATAACGCCGGCCTGGTTGACTTTCAGCGGAATGTGTGTCGAGTGGCCGCCATACATCTTACGACCGACAATGCGTTTTGCATATTGTACCGCAACGCGCCGCTGTCCCTGCGTAACTTCGATGACCACAATGATCATGAACAAAGCGATAACGACAAAAAGTAAGGCCTGGAAGATATTAATCGAACCGGCCTGAATATACTGATAAATCGTCATGACGCCTTGGGGGAAACGCGCTACGATACCGGCGAAGATGATCAGCGAAATGCCGTTGCCGATGCCGCCGGCTGTGATCTGGTCACCGAGCCACATGAGGAAACAAGTCCCTGCCGTAAGAATCAGTGATACCATGACGACCATAGCCCAGCTGTCGACGATGAGCGCACCGTTGACTTTCAGTGCATAGCTCATGGCAAAGGCCTGAATCAATGCCAGGACAACCGTACCGTACCGCGTGACCTTTTGGATCTTATCGCGGCCTTCTTGATTATCCTTGGCCCATTGTTCAAACGTTGGAACGACGGCGGTCAGCAGCTGCATGATAATCGACGCGTTGATGTACGGCGTGATGCTCATGGCCAGGATGGAGAACTTACTCAGTGCCCCACCGGCAAACAAGTCGAGTAATCCGAACAAGTTGCCGCTGCTGAAGAGGTTTTCAATGACCGACGAGTCGACACCCGGTACGGGGATGTGTACACCCAGTCTGAAAACGACGAACATAATAAGAGTGAAGACCGCCCGTTTCCGGAATTCCGGAACGTTAAGTACGTTTTGGATGTTCTCTAACATCGCAAATCACCCCTACTGTTCTGCTACCGGTTCTTCTCCCGGTACTACAACCTTACCACCTGCAGCTTCAATCTTTTCTTTAGCAGATTTCGTGAAACCATTGGCTACGACGGTCAGTTTCTTTTCGAGTTCGCCATTGCCGAGGATGCGGATGCCGTCGCGGACATTCTTAACGATGCCAGCTTCGACTAAAGCAACGGGATCGACAGTCGTGCCGTCTTCAAAGCGGTTGAGTACAGAAACATTAACTTCTGCATATTCTTTACCCCAAATGTTGGTGAAACCACGTTTCGGGAGCAAACGATACAGCGGCATCTGGCCACCTTCGAAGCCCGGGCGCTTACCGCCACCGCTACGAGAAAGCTGACCTTTCATACCTTTACCGGCCGTTTTGCCGTTACCGGAACCGATACCACGGCCGACGCGGTTACGTTTTTTCTTGGAACCAGGAACAATACTCATTTCATGAAGTTTCAATTCAGCGCACCTCCTTCTATATTAAATTTCTTCTACTTTTACCAAGTGTTCTACTTTATGAAGCATCCCTTTGATCTGGGGGGTTACTTCTTTTACTACGCTGGAGTTCGTCTTGTGGAGACCGAGGGCAACGATGGTTGCGCGCTGATCGCCAGGACGGCCAGCCAAACTCTTTACGAGTGTAACTTTAACCTGAGCCATCTTGTTATATCCTCCTTATTAACCGTAAATTTCTTCTACAGTTTTGCCACGGAGTTCAGCAACTTTATTGACATCCTTCAAGCTGCTCAAACCTTCGAGCGTAGCCTGAACCATGTTGTTCGGGTTGGAAGAACCGATCGATTTGGTGAGGATGTTGCGGACGCCAGCCAGTTCCAATACGGCACGAACCGGGCCGCCGGCAATGACGCCAGTACCTTCAGCAGCCGGTTTCAGGAATACCTGGCCTGCGCCGAAAATACCCGTAACTTTATGGGGAATGGAACCGTTTTTCAACGGAACGGAAATCATATGTTTCTTAGCGTCTTCGACGCCTTTACGGATTGCTTCAGGAACTTCACCGGCTTTACCTAAACCTGCGCCAACACGGCCATTGCCGTCACCGACAACAACGAGGGCACTGAAGGAAAAACGACGGCCGCCTTTAACTACCTTAGCAACACGGTTGATGAATACTACATTTTCCTGTAATTCGAGACCTGCATGGTCAACTTTTGCCATGTGTTATTTCCTCCTTGATTAGAATTTCAAGCCAGCTTCACGAGCTGCTTCAGCGAGAGCTGCAACACGGCCGTGATAGATGTAACCGCCACGGTCGAAAACGACAGTCGTAATACCTTTTTCAACAGCTCGTTTAGCAACCAAAGCACCTACCAATTTTGCGCCTTCAGCGTTGCCGCCGGTGACGTTCTGATCTTTCAGTTCTTTGTCCAAAGAGCTTGCTGCAACCAAGGTTACGCCGTTTACGTCGTCGATGACCTGGGCATAAATATTGTTAAGGCTGCGGAAAACGTTGAGACGCGGACGTTCTGCCGTGCCGTTGATGTTCTTGCGTAAACGCCAATGCCGTTTCAAACGGATTGTGTTTTTACTCTTATTCAAGGAATTCACTCCTTTCTAATTAAATCTTATTTCTTAGTACCAGCTTTACCGGCTTTACGACGGACATGTTCGCCAACATAACGGATACCTTTGCCCTTATACGGTTCAGGGAGACGGTAGCCGCGAACTTTAGCAGCGAATTCACCGACAACTTCGTTGTCTGCACCGGAAATGTGGATCTGCGTAGCACTCGGGCATTCGATGGTAACACCGGCCGGGGCGTCGAGTTCGAGGGGATGGGAGAAACCAAGAGTCAAGGCAAGTTTCTTACCTTTCATCTGTGCTCTGTAACCAACACCGACGATTTCCAATTCCTTTTTGAAGCCTTCCGAAACACCTTTAACCATGTTGGCTACGAGTGCGCGGGTGAGGCCGTGCAGTGCACGGTGATTTTTATCGTCAGACGGACGTTCTACAGTGATAACGTTGTCATTAATTGTGACTTTCATATCCTGGTGAAGCGTACGTGTGAGTTCGCCTTTCGGGCCTTTTACGGTAATTACGTGGCCATCGAGGTTTACATTTACGCCTGCCGGAATATCAATAGGCATTCTACCTACTCGGGACATATTGACACCTCCAAAATTTACCAGACGTAAGCGAGAACTTCGCCGCCCAAGCCGAGTTTACGAGCCTGTTTGTCGCTCATAACACCTTGAGACGTAGAAATTACAGCGATCCCCAAACCACCGAGAACGCGCGGGAGTTCTTCTTTGCCAGCGTATACGCGCAGGCCCGGTTTGGAAATTCTCTTGATGCCGGTAATTACTTTTTCTTTATTAGAACCATATTTCAACGTAACTTTCAGCGTTTTGCCTTCGTTTACGGATTCGTAGTTTTTGACGAAACCTTCTTCTTTGAGGATGTCGAGCATTGCTGCTTTAATCTTCGAAGCAGGGATTTCTACTTTTTCGTGATATGCCGAGTTAGCATTACGGATTCTTGTGAGCATATCCGCAATCGGATCGGTCATTGCCATAATCTAAAAACCTCCCTCCATGGAATACGTGTTACCAGCTGGCTTTTTTAACGCCAGGGATCTGACCTTTATAAGCCAGTTCACGGAATGTGATGCGGCAGATGCCAAATTTACGCATATAACCGTGAGGACGGCCGGTTATTTTGCAGCGGTTGTGCAGACGAACCGGAGATGCGTTAGCCGGCAGCTGAGAAAGTGCTTCATAGTCGCCTTTTGCTTTGAGTTCAGCACGAAGCTTAGCGTATTTGGCAACCATTTTTTCACGTTTCTTTTCACGTTCAAGCATCGATTTCTTTGCCATGTATGTTATCCTCCTCTATTACTTTTCAAAAGGCATGCCCATCAGTTTCAACATGTCGCGACCTTCTTCGTCGGTCGCAGCCGTCGTAACGATGGTGATATCCATGCCGCGAGCTTTATCAACCTTATCATATTCGATTTCCGGGAAGATAAGCTGTTCCTTCAGGCCGAGGGTGTAGTTGCCGCGGCCGTCGAAGCCGGTTGCACTGACACCATGGAAGTCACGGACACGGGGAAGCGTCAAGTTCATCAATTTATCGAGGAACTCATACATGCGTTCGCCGCGAAGCGTAACTTTGCAGCCGAGGTTCATGCCTTCACGGATTTTGAAAGCTGCGATAGATTTCTTAGCTTTCGTGATGATCGGTTTCTGACCGGAAATGATGGTCATATCGCTAACAGCAGCATCCAAGGCTTTGGAGTTGGTAACAGCTTCGCCAACGGCCATGTTGATAACAACTTTGGTAACCTTCGGAATCTGCATTACATTTTTATAACTGTATTTTTCCTGTAAACCTTTCACAACTTCGGAAAGGTATTTGTCTTTTAATCTGGACACTCTCAAGGGCCTCCCTTCTTATTAGATAGCTTTACCGCTCTTTACGGCTGTACGAACTTTAGTGCCGTCGGCCTGCTGGACCATTTTGACACGAGTCGGTTTGCCGCTTTCAGGATCTACGAGCATTACGTTGGAAACATGGATAGCAGCTTCCTTGGTGATAATGCCGCCTTGAGGATTGTTCTGACTCGGTTTCGTGTGGCGCTTAACCTGGTTAAGGCCTTCAACTACGACGCGGTCTTTTTTCGGATACGTTGCGATGACCTTGCCTTTTTTGCCTTTTTCTTTACCGGCAATGACAATGACCGTATCGCCTGTTTTAACGTGCATTTTACCCATTGAGAACACCCCCTCCTTATAATACTTCCGGAGCCAGGGAGATAATCTTCATGAAATCTTTTTCACGCAGTTCTCTGGCAACGGGCCCAAAAATACGAGTACCTTTCGGACTTTTATCATTGTTGTTGATTACGACAGCGGCGTTTTCGTCGAAACGGATATAGGAACCGTCAGCACGGCGCAAACCCTTTTTAGAACGGACGATAACAGCTTTGACTACATCGCCCTTCTTGACAACGCCACCGGGTGATGCATCTTTAACAGATGCTGTAATGATATCACCAATGTTGCCATATTTACGATACGAGCCACCCATGACCTGGATGCACAAAATTTTCTTGGCACCAGTATTGTCGGCAACATTCAACATAGTTTCTTGCTGAATCATGGCTTAACCTCCTAATTAATGAAGCTTATTTAGCTTTTTCTACGATCGTCACGACTCTCCAGTGTTTCTGTTTGGACAGCGGACGGGTTTCTTCAATACGAACGACGTCGCCAATGTGGCATTCGTTGTTTTCATCGTGGGCTTTAAATTTAACCGTCGAGATGATCGGCTTTTTATACAGCTTATGCTGTGTCTTATATTCTACAGCAACGACAATTGTTTTGTCCATTTTATCGCTGACTACTTTACCTACGCGAATTTTACGTTCATTTCTTTCCATCTGTGCTTGTGACCTCCTTTTAGATTCCAATTATGGACGTTCTTACGCCTGCGCTTTCAGTTCTGCTTCACGCTGTACCGTTTTGATGCGAGCGATTGTCTTCTTAACTTCGCGGATACGCATTGGATTTTCTAATTGGCCGGTCGCATGTTGAAAACGGAGGTTAAACAATTCTTCTTTCAGGCTAACCACTTTTTCATCCATTTCGGCAGCGCTCAGCGCACGGATTTCTTTAACCTTCATTTTATTCACCACCTAATTCCTGACCTTTAACAACAAACTTCGTTTTAATCGGCAGCTTATGGCCAGCGAGACGCATTGCTTCACGAGCAACTTCTGCGCTTACGCCACCCATTTCAAAGAGTACGCGGCCCGGTTTTGCAACAGCAACCCAGTATTCCGGAGCACCTTTACCGGAACCCATACGAGTACCAGCCGGTTTTGCCGTAACCGGTTTGTCCGGGAAAATCTTGATCCAAACTTTACCGCCACGTTTGATGTAACGTGTCATAGCGATACGGGCAGCTTCGATCTGACGGTTCGTAATCCACGACGGTTCGAGAGCGACGAGACCATATTCACCATGAGCGACTTTATTACCACGATGTGCCTGGCCTTTCATACGGCCACGGAACTGTTTACGATATTTGACACGTTTTGGAATTAACATTACGCTTCACTCCCTTCGTGCTTTTTCGGAGCTTTTTTAGCTTCCGGGAGGATTTCACCTTTGTAAATCCAGCATTTAATGCCGATGCAGCCATACGTCGTATGAGCTTCAGCAAAGCCATAGTCGATGTCAGCGCGGAGCGTGTGCAAGGGAATAGAACCATCGCGGAGGCTTTCGCTGCGAGCGATTTCAGCACCGCCAAGACGGCCGGAGCACATGATTTTGATACCCTTAGCGCCCATACGCATCGTGCGGCCAACGCACTGTTTCATAGCGCGGCGGAAGCCGATACGGCGTTCGAGCTGGCTGGCAACGTTTTCAGCAACCAAGGTTGCATCCATTTCGGCCTGTTTGATTTCAGCAATGTTTACGTCGACAGTCTTCGTCGTGAAGGCTTTCAACGCTTTTTTAATATCTTCAATACCTGCGCCGCCACGGCCGATGACCATGCCCGGTTTAGCAGTATGGATAACCAATTTGATACGTTTTGCAGAGCGTTCGATTTCAATGCGGGAAACACCTGCAATGTATAACTGTTTCTTTAAGAATTCACGGATCTTAACGTCTTCATTTAAGAGTGCAGCGTAATCTTTTTCTGCATACCATTTTGCGTCCCATGGTTTGGAAACGCCGACGCGGAATCCATGGGCATTAACTTTCTGACCCACTACATTTCCCTCCTTATGCTTTTTCGTCAACAACAACCGTCAAATGACTGGAATGCTTGAGAATTTTGAAAGCCTGTCCACGGCTGCGCGGATGAATACGTTTCATCGTGGAATCCTGGTCAACAAAAATTTCAGAAATGAACAATTTTGCAACGTCCATATCGTTATTGTGTTCCGCATTAGCAACGGCACTGCGCAAAGTCTTTTCAACTACACGAGAACCCACTTTCGGAGTGAATTTCAAGATAGAGATAGCTTCGCCGACGTTTTTACCCCGAACCAAGTCAGCAACAATCCGAATTTTACGGGGAGCAATGCGAATGTGTTTCGTAACAGCTTTTACTGCCATTTATGTTACCCCCTTCTTATCTGGTTACTTTTTCGGCTTTAGCATGACCCTTGAATGTACGAGTCGGTGCAAATTCGCCCAATTTATGACCTACCATATCTTCCGTGATATAGACAGGTACATGTTTCCGGCCGTCGTGAACAGCAATCGTGTGGCCGACGAAGTTCGGCAGGATCATCGATGCACGGGACCAGGTTTTGATGACTTTCTTTTCGTTGGCTTCGTTCATAGCGTCGATTTTCTTCAAGAGATGATGTGCTACGAATGGGCCCTTTTTAATGGATCTGGACACTTAGTTATCTCCTTTCCTCAACACTTATTTACGTCTCTTCACAATAAACTTATTGGAAGCTTTTTTAGAGTCGCGAGTCTTGACGCCATAAGCAGGTTTACCCCAAGGAGTAACCGGGCGTTTACGACCAACAGGAGCCTTACCTTCACCACCGCCATGAGGATGATCGCACGGGTTCATGACGACACCACGGTTGCCCGGGCGAACGCCCAACCAGCGGGAACGGCCGGCTTTACCGATCGTGATGTTTTCATAATCCGTATTGCTTACGACACCGATGGTAGCGCGGCAGCGGATGTGTACCTGACGAAGTTCGCCCGACGGCAGACGAAGAAGTGCATAGTTGCCTTCTTTAGCCATGAGCTGTGCCGATTCACCGGCGGAACGAACCATCTGGCCGCCCTTGCCGATTTTCATTTCAACGTTGTGTACGAGGGTACCGAGGGGGATGTTCTGGAGCGGCAAAGCATTGCCAACCTTGATATCCGATTCGGGACCGCTGTAAACGACGTCGCCAACTTTAAGACCGTTCGGAGCGATGATGTATTTCTTTTCGCCATCTGCATAGAACAGAAGGGCGATATTGGCAGAGCGGTTCGGATCGTATTCGATCGTCGCAACTTTTGCCGGGATGTTGTCTTTAATACGTTTGAAGTCGATCAAACGGTAACGGCGTTTGTGACCGCCGCCCTGATGACGGACAGTCATACGGCCGCTGTTATTACGACCGCCCTTATTGGTTACTTTGACCAATAAGGATTTTTCCGGTTTAGACGCCGTAATGTCTTCGAATGTCGAAACAGTCATGAAACGGCGGCTAGCGGAGTACGGTTTAAATGATTTAATGGCCATTGTAGTGCCTCCTCCTTATTCGTTAAATGCTTAAGCTCCTTCGAAGAATTCGATGGTTTCGCCTTCCTGAAGGGTTACGATGGCTTTTTTGTAATCCGGGCGCTTGCCGATGTATTTGCCCATGCGCTTGAATTTACCCATCGTGCGAAGTGTTGCTACGCTTTTAACTTTGACGCCGAAAATGGCTTCAACAGCTTTACGAATTTCAACTTTGTTAGCATGGAGCGGTACTTTAAATGTATATTTGCCATCAGACATCATCATCGTCGTTTTTTCGGTGATGACCGGTTTTAACAAGAGATCATGCATGTTCATTATGCGAGCACCTCCTCAATCTTAGCGACAGCGCTCTTCGTAACGAACAATTTCGTGTAGTGGAGCAGATCAAAGATGTTTACGCCAGTCGTAGAAATGGCTTTAACGCCTTTGATGTTGCGTGCGCAGCGTTCTACAACTTCATCGTTGTCGGTGATGAAAAGAACTTTTTCACCGGCGAATTTGAAGTTATTGATGAGCGTAACAACTTCTTTCGTTTTCGGAGCTGCGAGATTGATTTCGTCGAGGACGAACAATTCATTAGTATTGACTTTATCGCTCAAAGCGGATTTAACAGCCAGACGGCGAGCTTTACGAGGCATTTTCTGTTCGTAAGAGCGCGGATGGGGACCCCAAATGGTGCCGCCACCAACCCACAACGGGCTGCGGTTACTGCCTACACGGGCCCGGCCGGTTCCTTTCTGTTTCCAAGGCTTTCTGCCACCGCCGCGAACGAGGCCGCGAGTTTTAGTGGAATGTGTGCCTAAGCGCTGGTTGGCGAGCTGACGGAGAACGGCCTGACGCATAACGGCTTCGTTCACTTCAACGCCAAATACGCTATCGTTCAATTCGATTTCACCGGTCTGTGCACCGGCAATATTATACGTGCTTACTTTTGGCATTATATTTTATCCTCCTTCCTGTAGACAACTATTAGCGGGGTTTTACGGTATCGCGAATCATAACCAAGCTGCCTTTAGCGCCCGGGATGCCGCCTTTAACCAAGATGAGGTTCTTATCCATATCGACTTTAACGATCGAAAGATGAAGAACGGTTGCCTGGTTGCCACCCATTTGTCCAGGAAGTTTTTTACCCTTGACGACTTTACCGCCGCCACCACTGGTCATAGGTCCGAGAGAACCGGGTTCACGATGAGATTTAGAGCCGTGACCCATCGGTCCGCGGTGGAAACCGTGACGTTTGATAGTACCTGCAAACCCTTTACCTTTGCTGGTGCCAATTACGTCGACGAGATCGCCGCTTGCGAAAATATCAGCTGCCAGAGTTTGGCCTGCCGTATATTCCGGCGTATCTGTCAAACGGAATTCGCGAAGATACTTAACAGGAGCAACGCCTGCTTTGTCGAATTGACCCTTAACGGGTTTCGTCAGATGTTTTTCTTTGATTTCACCATAGCCGAGCTGAATGGAGTTGTATCCGTCCGTATCAACGGTCTTGACGCGTACAACTACGTTCGGGGAAGCTTCGACGACGGTTACAGGGACGACTGCGCCTTCTTCGGTGAAGACCTGAGTCATACCTAATTTTTTACCCAAAATAGCTTTAGACATAATCGCACCTCCTCCTATAATTTGATTTCGATGTCTACGCCAGCCGGCAGATCGAGACGGGTCAAGGCATCAACGGTTTTGTTCGATGCTTCGAGGATATCGATCAAGCGTTTGTGCGTACGGAGTTCGAACTGTTCACGAGAGTCTTTGTTAACATGGGGAGAACGAAGAATCGTGAAGATGTTCTTTTCTGTCGGAAGCGGAATCGGTCCGGATACCATTGCACCGGTACGTTTCGCCGTGTCGACGATTTTCGCCGCGCTCTGATCAAGCGTTTTGTGATCGTAAGCTTTAAGGCGAATACGAATTCTTTCCTGTTTTGCCATTACTTAATTCCTCCTAACGTCTATTTCGTTGAATAGACTGCTCCATAAGAGTTTCCCCGCGGTGCGGGCAACATCTTATATCATAGTTTAGCGCGTTTAGAGAGTATTTCCCTGTTGTCGCGTACCTACCTAGTTTACTACAAAAAGCGGCATGACGCAAGGATTTTTCAAGTCATTTCAAAATTTTTCTGACCGATTTAACATACATTACATGTCTCTCTATCATGCTAAAGAAAAAGACGAACTGCTACATAGTAACAGTTCGTCCTTATAACAGCAGAAGCAATCTGCTGCAGGTGTATTTTAGCCTTCGATTTCGGAAACGACGCCGGCACCAACGGTACGGCCGCCTTCACGAATAGCGAAGCGGAGACCAGCTTCGATAGCAATCGGAGTGATCAATTCGACGTCCATTTTGACGTTATCGCCAGGCATGCACATTTCAGTGCCTTCCGGAAGCTGGATGACGCCCGTTACGTCCGTTGTACGGAAGTAGAACTGCGGACGATAGCCATTGAAGAACGGCGTATGACGGCCGCCTTCGTCTTTCGTCAAGACATAGACCTGTGCTTTGAATTTCGTGTGCGGATGAATCGTGCCCGGTTTTGCGAGAACCTGGCCGCGTTCGATTTCTTTACGGTCAACGCCACGGAGCAGAGCACCGATGTTGTCGCCGGCTTCTGCGCTGTCGAGGATCTTACGGAACATTTCAACGCCCGTAACAACCGTGTCTTTCGGCTGGTCAGCAAGACCAACGATTTCAACGGCGTCGCCGACTTTCAATTCGCCACGTTCAACACGGCCCGTAGCAACAGTGCCGCGGCCGGTGATGGTGAAGACGTCTTCGACAGGCATCAAGAACGGCTGGTCCGTCGGACGCTGCGGGGTCGGGATATATTCGTCAACGGCATCCATCAATTTGAGGATAGACAGTTTGCCGATTTCACTTTCGTCGCCTTCGAGGGCTTTAAGAGCAGAGCCAACGATGATAGGTACATCGTCGCCGGGGAAATCATAAGAGCTGAGGAGATCGCGGACTTCCATTTCAACGAGTTCCAACAGTTCCGGATCGTCAACCTGGTCAGCTTTGTTGAGGTATACAACGATAGCCGGTACACCAACCTGGCGAGCCAAGAGGATGTGTTCACGAGTCTGCGGCATCGGGCCGTCAGCAGCGGATACGACGAGGATAGCACCGTCCATCTGAGCAGCACCGGTGATCATGTTTTTAACATAGTCGGCATGGCCCGGGCAGTCAACGTGTGCATAGTGACGTTTGTCCGTTTCATATTCAACGTGTGCAGTGTTGATGGTAATACCGCGTTCACGTTCTTCCGGAGCCTTGTCGATATCGGCATAGTCTTCGAATTTAGCGTAGCCTTTATCAGCCAAAACTTTGGTGATAGCTGCCGTCAATGTCGTTTTGCCGTGGTCGACGTGACCGATCGTGCCAATGTTGACATGCGGTTTGGTTCTTTCAAAATGTTCTTTAGCCATTTGTTGTTCCTCCAGTGTGAGTAAATTATATTAGGCGATTAGCCTTTTTCACTGATGACTTTTTCAGCTACGTTCTTAGGAACTTCTTCGTAGTGGTCAAAGGTCATCGTATAAACGCCACGGCCCTGCGTACGGGAACGCAAATCCGTTGCATAGCCAAACATTTCTGCCAGCGGTACGAAGGCGTTGATATGTTCTGCACCGGAGCGCATTTCCATACCTTCGACACGACCACGGCGGGAGTTGAGGTCGCCGATGACGTCGCCCATGTACTCCTCCGGAGTACGGACTTCGACGGCCATGATCGGTTCCAGGATGACGGGCTTCGCCTTGGGAGCGGCTTCCTTGAACGCCATCGAACCGGCGATTTTGAAGGCCATTTCCGAGGAGTCGACTTCATGGTAAGAGCCGTCATATACGGCAACTTTGATGTCAACCATCGGGAAGCCTGCCAAAACGCCTGTTTCCATAGCTTCTTTAACACCAGCTTCAACAGAACCGATATATTCCTTAGGAATAGCACCGCCAACGACTTTGTTTTCAAATTCGTAGCCTTTGCCCTGTTCCTGCGGAATGAGTTCGAGCCAGCAGTCACCATACTGACCACGGCCGCCGGACTGACGTTTGAAGAAGCCGCGGGATTTGATTTCTTTGCGAATCGTTTCACGGTAAGCAACCTGCGGTTTACCGACGTTGCAGTCTACCTTGAATTCGCGGGACATACGGTCGACGATGATATCCAAATGGAGTTCGCCCATACCGGAGATGATGGTCTGACCCGTTTCAGCATCGGTCTTGACTTTGAAGGTTGGATCTTCTTCGGCCAGACGAGCCAGGGCAATGCCCATTTTTTCCTGGTCAGCTTTCGTCTTCGGTTCAACAGCAACGGAAATAACCGGATCGGGGAATTCCATCTTTTCGAGGATGATCGGATTCTTTTCATCGCAGAGCGTATCGCCTGTCGTCGTATCTTTTAAGCCTACGATGCCGCCGATATCACCGGTATAAGCTTCTTGAACTTCTTCACGGTGGTTAGCGTGCATACGGAGGATACGGCCGACACGTTCTTTTTTGCCTTTCGTCGAGTTGTAGACGTAGGTACCGGCTTGGAGGGTACCGGAATAAACTCGGAAGAAGGCCATCTTGCCAACGAAGGGGTCAGCCATGATCTTGAAGGCCAAGGCAGACAAAGGAGCCTTGTCATCAACAGCACGGGTTTCTTCTTCGTCCGTGTCGGGGTTGGTGCCTTTAACAGCCGGAATATCCAGCGGCGACGGCATGTAGTCGACGACGGCGTCGAGGAGCATCTGAATCCCTTTGTTCTTGTAAGCAGAACCGCAGAGGACCGGGAAGATTTTATTCGTGCAGACGCCCTTACGGATAGCTGTTTTTAATTCGTCGATGGAGATTTCTTCCCCTTCGAGGTATTTCATCATGAGTTCTTCATCGGTATCGCAAACAGCTTCTACCATGATATCATGATACTTTTTAGCTTCTTCTAATTCGTCTTCCGGGATGTCAACGACTTCGATTTCTTTACCGAGAGCATCATCATAGATTTCAGCTTTCATGGTAATGAGGTCGATAATACCGCTGAACGTCGATTCAGCACCGATCGGGAGCTGAATAGCGACGGCATTGGCCTGAAGACGGTCTTTCATCATTTCGACAACGTTCAGGAAGTCAGCACCGGTCGTATCCATCTTATTGACGAATGCGATACGGGGAACATGGTAATGTTCAGCCTGACGCCATACCGTTTCCGACTGCGGTTCTACGCCGCCTTTAGCGGAGAAGACAGCAACAGCGCCGTCGAGTACGCGCAGGGAGCGTTCAACTTCAACCGTGAAGTCAACGTGCCCCGGGGTATCGATGATGTTGATGCGGTGGTCTTTCCAATGGGCTGTCGTAGCAGCAGACGTGATCGTAATGCCGCGTTCCTGTTCCTGAGCCATCCAGTCCATGGTAGCAGCGCCGTCATGAACTTCACCGATTTTATGAACTCGGCCGGTATAGAACAGAATACGTTCGGTTGTCGTGGTTTTACCAGCATCGATGTGAGCCATGATGCCAATATTTCTCGTTTTTTCCAAAGAAAATTCTCTTGGCACGGTTTTTTCCACTCCTCAAAAAATAATAAATATCGTAAATTACCAACGATAATGAGCGAAAGCTTTGTTAGCTTCTGCCATTTTATGAGTATCTTCCTTTTTCTTGATAGCAGCGCCTGTGTTGTTGAAAGCGTCCATCAATTCGCCAGCGAGCTTTTCTTTCATCGTACGTTCGCCGCGCTGACGGGCATAGCTGACAGTCCAGCGGATGCCGAGGGACAAGCGACGGTCTGCACGTACTTCAACAGGAACCTGGTAGTTAGCACCGCCGACACGACGAGCACGGACTTCCAGGACAGGCATAACGTTGTTGAGAGCCTGTTCAAATACTTCCAAAGGATCTTTATTCATTTTCGAACGGATGATGTCGAAAGCATCATAAACGATGGTTTCAGCGACACCTTTTTTGCCGTCCAACATAACTTTGTTGATGAAGCGCGTTACCAATTTGGAATGGTACACCGGATCCGGCAGCACATCACGCTTCGCAACGGGGCCTTTTCTTGGCATGTCTAATTCCTCCTCTATATTGTGTATGTCATCTGTTTCATCTTAATGGTAAATCTTATTTACCTTTTTTTGCGCCGTATTTCGAACGGGACTGCTGACGATCTGCAACGCCAGCTGTATCCAAAGCACCGCGGACGATATGATAACGTACACCAGGAAGGTCTTTGACACGACCGCCTCTGATTAATACAACACTGTGTTCCTGTAAATTGTGACCAATGCCAGGAATATAAGCTGTTACTTCGATAGAGTTCGTCAAGCGAACACGGGCAACTTTACGCAGAGCCGAGTTAGGTTTCTTCGGCGTAGCAGTGTATACACGAGTGCAGACACCACGTTTCTGCGGGCTGTTTTTCAAAGCCGGCGCATTCGATTTGGTTAAAGCAACCTGACGTCCTTTACGAACTAATTGGCTGATTGTTGGCATATGGGCACCTCCTCTCCAAACAATTAGATTTATAATGTAATCATCAACGAGCAGAGCTCATAAGATGATATTACCAAAAGTTATTTCAACAAGCCTACGGCCGCTGCTTTTACTTTAATATGGCAGGCCACTCCCAGCTCTGCCATGGTATAGGTGCGGTCGACAGGAATGTCAGCCCCTTCAGATGCTGCAATAAGCGGGGCTACGACTTGTTCATCACAGTCCTTGGCGATGAACAACTGTGTGACTTCGTTTCGTTTCATTGCCTTCAAGGTTTGCTTGGCTCCGACAGTTTTGCGGACACCGGCAGCTACATCTAAGCTCACGAAACCTCACTCCTTACGTCTTGCAAATTAGGCGCAATGCACGCATTGCGACACTTAGATATTTTATCATCACGATAATTATCTGTCAATGAGTTTTTTGGTAAAAACTGCGTAACCAGTACATCTTTTATTACACGCGCCCATGTGATTCATATCATTTCGGATAAACTTCCGATACGCCAAAATCAGTCTGCTCTTTAAAAATAAAAAAGAAGCCCTCTTGCGAGGGCTCCCTTTCAACCTTAGTGGCCGGCTTCCGGTGCTTCAACAACACTTTCAGGGGCATCTACGGGATTGCCGTCTTCGTCTTCATAGCTGATGGACGGAACGGTCTTTACTACTTTTACTTTACGGTAACGGCTCATGCCGGTCCCTGCCGGGATGAGTTTACCGATAATGACGTTTTCTTTAAGGCCTAAGAGCGGATCGACCTTACCTTTAATAGCCGCATCGGTCAGGACACGAGTCGTTTCCTGGAAGGAAGCAGCCGACAGGAAGGAATCCGTTGCCAGGGCGGCCTTGGTAATCCCCAGCAGCATCGGTTTGCCGATAGCGGTCTTGCCGCCGTTGTTGGCAATGCGCTTATTCATATCTTCAAAGATATTGACGTCGATATAATCGCCCGGCAATACATCTGCATCTCCGGCTTCTTCAATCTTCATCTTGCGCAGCATCTGGCGAACGATGACTTCGATGTGCTTATCGTTGATACCAACACCTTGTGATTTGTATACCTTCTGTACTTCGTATACCAGGTAGCGCTGTGTTGCTTCGACGCCCTGGATACGCAGGATATCGTGGGGGTTGATAGAGCCGGCCGTAATACGGCTGCCCTTTTCGATGACATCGCCTTCATGCACGACGAGATGCGAACCGAAGGGAATGGTGTAACTCCGTTCTTCGCCGTCTTTCGAGAGGACGTGAACGATGTTGATGTCGTGATGGTCTTCTTTTTCCGTAATCGATACGGTACCGCTGATTTCCGTGACGATAGCGTTGCCCTTCGGCTTACGAGCTTCGAACAGTTCTTCGACACGAGGAAGACCCTGGGTAATATCGCCGGCCGATGCGACGCCGCCCGTATGGAAGGTACGCATCGTCAGCTGTGTACCCGGTTCCCCGATGGACTGAGCTGCAATAGTGCCGACCGATTCGCCGACATTGACCTTGCCGCCGGTACCGAGGTCGCGGCCATAGCACTTAGCGCAGACACCGTAACGGCTATGGCAGGTAAGGACGCTGCGGATCCGGACGGTATCGTAATATTTAGCAATTTCTTTCGCCTGGTCGGCCATGATTTCCTCATTGAGGGCTACGATGACGGCACCCGTTTCCGGGTTGACCAGGGTTTCAGCAGCCGTACGGCCTTCGATCCGTTCTTCAAGCGGTTCGATGACGCCGTTGCCTTCGACGATGGCCGTGACTTCTACGCCGCGGATATCGTTGTTGCGGGCTTTGACTTCTTTGACATCACTGTTCAGGATGCGATCGATGGCATCTTCCGTAAGGGGCGTGCCCTTCGCGCAGATTTCAATGCCATTGGAGTCGATGACGGCTTCTTCGATGGTCTTGCCAAGCATGTTTTCCGCCATGGATTTGCGGATAGCTGCCCGGAAACCTTCTTCCGGTGCGCCGAGGGAAACCGTTTCGATGACGTTGGTATGATTGAGGTCATCGTTGATATCCATCTGGCTGCCGCGGAGATAGAGTTTCGGAACCTGATGTTCAATGATCGTATCCATGTCATCGTTGGTCAAGAGGTGTTCTGCTTCAAATACGGCTTCACCCGTTTCCGGATCCACGGCTTCACGAGCCAGGACGCGGCCGATGAGCTTATCGCGAAGGAGGTTGACAGCCTGGCGGCAGGAGCTTGCCAAGCGGGCCCGTTCGCGGACGAGATCGATGCCGAATACGTCGCAGTCGTCTTCGCGGACGATGACATCCTGGGAGACGTCGACCAGACGGCGGGTCAGATAACCCGAGTCAGCCGTACGAAGAGCCGTATCCGTCAACCCTTTACGGGCACCGTGAGACGAGGTGAAGTAGTCCAGTACGGACAGGCCTTCACGGAAGTTTGCCTTGATCGGCAAGTCGATGATACGACCCGACGGGTCAGCCATCAGGCCACGCATGCCGGCAACCTGGCGAATCTGCTGTTTATTACCACGGGCACCGGAGTCAGCCATCATGAAGATCGAGTTGAAGGGATCCATGTTATCCATCATGACTTCCGTAACATCATCGATCGCTTTTTCCCAAATAGCACAGGTTTTGCGATACCGTTCATCTTCCGTAATGAGACCGCGCTGATACATCTTGGATACGTTCTGTACCTGTTTGTCAGCAGCGCCGAGGATATCCCATTTTTCTTCCGGAATCTGAATGTCGGAAATGGCGATGGACATACCGGCCTGACGAGCGTAGTGGTAGCCGATAGCCTTAATATTATCAAGAAGTTCTGCCGTCTTGGTGTTGCCAAAGAGGTGGAAGCAGGCATCGACGAGTTTGCCGATTTCCTTCTTGCTCATGAGGACGCCGAGGCAGTCGACGTCGACATATTCTTTACCTTCTTTGAAAGCAGCGACGGCATCTTTATCGATTTTATGTTTCGGAAGCGGGCGAACGGCCATAAGGTCGACACCAAAAGCTTCTTTCAACTGGGAGAAACCATAGTCCAGGATATGACCGTCGGCATCTTTCACTTTGATGAAGTGCGTCCAGTCGATAACGCCGTTTTCATAGGCAAATACGACATCCTGAGGATTATCGAAGACCATAACCTTATCCGTATGGAAGAGGCGCAGCGGTTCGTAGATCTGGTAGTTGTACAAGAGTTTGCCTGCCGTCGTTTCAATGAGGCCGTGGCCCGGGATGCGGACTTTGATCAAGGCTTCAATGTCGATGACTTTGGCATCGTAAGCAAGCATGACTTCATCGTAATTGGAGAAGATCTTGCCTTCGCCTTTCGCAGACGGTTTAACCAAGGTCAGGTAGTAGGCACCGAGAACCATGTCCTGTGTAGGAACAGCAACCGGCTTGCCGTCTTTCGGAGCCAGGATGTTGTGCGACGACAACATGAGCGTCCGAGCTTCGGACTGGGCTTCTACCGACAGCGGCAGATGGCAGGCCATCTGGTCACCGTCGAAGTCGGCGTTGAAGGCCGTGCAGACCAGCGGATGAAGCTTAATGGCCCGACCTTCCCAAAGGACCGGTTCAAAGGCCTGGATGCCCAAACGGTGAAGTGTCGGGGCACGGTTCAAGAGGACCGGATGTTCCTTGATGACGTCTTCGAGGACGTCCCAGACTTCATTGCTGACGCGTTCGACTTTTTTCTTGGCGTTTTTAATGTTGGTGGCAATTTCTTTTTCGACGAGCTTCTTCATGACGAAGGGCTTGAAGAGTTCCAGTGCCATTTCCTTCGGAAGACCGCACTGGTGCATCTTCATTTCCGGGCCGACAACGATAACCGAACGGCCGGAATAGTCGACACGTTTCCCGAGCAAGTTCTGACGGAAACGGCCCTGCTTCCCTTTCAGCATATCCGAAAGAGATTTAAGGGGACGATTGCCGGGGCCCGTAACGGGGCGGCCGCGACGGCCATTGTCGATGAGGGCATCGACGGCTTCCTGAAGCATGCGTTTTTCATTGCGGACGATGATGTCCGGCGCACCCAATTCAAGGAGGCGGCTCAAGCGGTTGTTTCGGTTGATGACCCGGCGATAGAGGTCGTTCAGGTCAGACGTTGCAAAACGGCCGCCGTCAAGCTGGACCATGGGGCGCAGTTCCGGCGGAATGACCGGAATGACGTCCATGACCATCCATTCCGGTTTATTGCCGGAATGACGGAAGGCTTCGACGACTTCCAGGCGGCGGATCGTGCGGACGCGGCGCTGGCCCGAAGAGTCGCGGAGTTCATCGCGCAGCTCTTTATCGAGCTGGTCGAGGTCGAGCCCCTGGAGGAGCTCTTTAATCGCAGCGGCACCCATGCCGACGCGGAATTTATCGCCGTACAAGTCGAGATACTGGCGATATTCCGTTTCCGTCATCAGCTGCTGCTTCTGGAGAGACGTATCGCCCGGATCGAGGACAATGTACGAAGCAAAGTATAAGACTTTTTCCAGCGAACGGGGCGAGATATCGAGAATCAAGCCCATCCGGCTGGGAATGCCTTTAAAATACCAAATATGAGAAACAGGTGTAGCCAGTTTAATATGGCCCATCCGTTCACGACGGACTTTGGCGCGCGTGACTTCGACGCCGCAGCGATCGCAGACGACACCTTTATACCGGATACGTTTATATTTACCGCAGTGGCATTCCCAGTCCTTCGTAGGCCCAAAAATGCGTTCGCAGAACAACCCATCCCGTTCCGGTTTTAATGTACGGTAGTTGATCGTTTCTGGTTTCTTGACTTCCCCATGAGACCATTCGAGAATCTTTTCGGGCGAAGCAAGGCCAATCCGCATGGAATCGAATTCATTCACATCAAGCACTAATACCGCTCCCTTCTATCGACTCGTTATTCATCATCGTCAGTAGTATCATCATCGTCAGCCTGTTCTGCTTCGGCAACGGCATCGAGGCTCATTTCGCTCATGACGTCATCTTCGTCGCCGTTGGAAACGGGTTCCTGATCGTCATCTTCGCCGTTTTCATCACTGCCTTCAGCAGGTACTGCCGGAGTTTCCGGGCCATTTTCACCTTCCATGACGCGACGGAGTTCGTCGTTCTTTTCCGGTTCTGTTTCATCGTCTTCGTCAAGTTCCTTGATGACGACTTCATCGCCGTCTTCATTGAGAATCTGGACATCGAGGCCGATAGCCTGGAGTTCCTTGAGGAGTACCTTGAACGATTCCGGCACACCCGGTTCCGGAATGTTTTCGCCTTTGACGATCTTTTCGTAAGCCTTGACACGGCCGACGACATCGTCAGATTTAACCGTAAGCATTTCCTGGAGGGTATAGGCTGCGCCGTAAGCTTCCAGAGCCCAAACTTCCATTTCGCCGAAACGCTGACCGCCGAACTGGGCTTTACCGCCGAGAGGCTGCTGCGTAACCAAGGAGTACGGGCCTGTCGAACGAGCATGGATCTTGTCGTCGACGAGGTGATGCAGTTTCAGGAAGTATGTATAGCCGACAGTGACGCGGCGATCCATCGGTTCGCCCGTACGGCCGTCATAGAGGACGGACTTGCCGTCACTGGGGAGACCTGCGATTTCGAGTGCATTAAATACGTCTTCAGCCTGAGCGCCGTCAAAGACCGGTGTGGCAATATGAATCCCGGCAACATCCGGTTTCGGCATGCCGTACTTATCAAAGTCATAACCGGCAGCACGCAGTCTTTCTTCCAGACCCGGATCCATTTCCTTGATCTGCTTGCCCAATTCATGGACAGCCCAGCCAAGGTGAGTTTCCAAAATCTGACCGATATTCATACGAGACGGTACGCCCAAGGGGTTCAGGACGATCTGGACCGGCGTGCCATCAGGCAGGAACGGCATGTCTTCCTGGCGCATGACGCGGGAGACGACACCTTTGTTCCCGTGACGACCGGACATCTTATCGCCTTCGTGGATCTTACGTTTCTGAGCGATGTAGACACGAACCAAACGGGTTACGCCGGGCGGCAGTTCGTCGTTGTTTTCACGGGAGAATACGCGGACGTTGACAACCTTGCCCGATTCCCCGTGGGGAACGCGCAGGGACGTATCACGGACTTCACGTTCCTTGTCGCCGAAAATAGCGCGCAGGAGACGTTCTTCCGGAGTCAGTTCCGTTTCGCCTTTCGGCGTAACTTTACCGACCAGGACGTCGCCGGGGAATACGTCGGCGCCGATCATGATAATCCCGTTTTCATCGAGGTTCTTCGTGCTTTCTTCGCTGACATTGGGGATTTCACGAGTGATTTCTTCAGAGCCGAGTTTCGTATCGCGGGCATCGCATTCATATTCTTCAATATGGATAGAAGTATAGAGGTCGTTCTTCGGCAATTCTTCACTGAGGAGAACGGCGTCTTCGTAGTTGTAACCTTCCCAAGGCATGTAGGCTACGAGGATGTTATAGCCAAGGGCTAATTCACCGCCATCAGTTGCCATGCCGTCGGCCAGGACCTGACCTTCAGTAACGACTTCGTTTTTGTAAACCAAAGGACGCTGGTTGATGCAGGTACTCTGGTTGGAACGAACAAATTTAATCAGTTTATACGTATCGATTGAGCCGGAATCAGTACGGACTTCGATGGTATCACCGGTAACGTGGGATACGACGCCGCTGTGTTTTGCCAGGACGCAGACCCCGGAGTCACAGGCTGCCTTGTATTCCATCCCGGTCCCGACGAGCGGAGCCTGGGTACGGAGGAGAGGAACAGCCTGACGCTGCATGTTCGCACCCATGAGGGCACGGTTAGCATCGTCGTTTTCGAGGAAGGGGATCATAGAAGTACCGACAGATACGACTTCCTTCGGCGATACGTCCATGAAGTCGACGCGGTCAGCCCGGAATTCACGAGTATCTTCACCGTGACGGCAGGCAACGCGTTCGTTGACGAAATGGCCGTCTTCGGTAAGGGGTTCGTTGGCCTGGGCAATGACGTACTGTTCTTCTTCATCAGCCGTAATATAGTAAACCTTTTCCGTTACGACGCCCGTTTCTTTGTCGACGCGGCGGTACGGAGCTTCAATGAAACCGAATTCATTGACCTGACCGAAGCAAGCCAGGGAAGAAATGAGGCCGATGTTCGGACCTTCCGGCGTTTCTACCGGGCACATGCGGCCATAGTGCGAATGGTGGACGTCGCGGACTTCAAAGCCTGCGCGTTCACGGGACAAACCGCCGGGACCAAGGGCGCTCAGACGGCGTTTATGTGTAATTTCAGCCAAGGGATTGGTCTGGTCCATGAACTGGGACAGCTGGCTGGAACCGAAGAATTCTTTAATGGCGGCTACGACAGGACGGATGTTGATCAGGACCTGCGGCGTAATGCTTTCGGCATCCTGAATCGTCATGCGTTCGCGGACGACACGTTCCATACGGGTAAGGCCGATACGGAACTGGTTCTGAAGGAGTTCGCCGACGCAGCGCAGACGACGGTTGCCCAAATGGTCGATATCATCGACAGTGCCAAAACCATCCATCAAATTGAGGAGGTAGCCGATGTGAGCGATGATGTCTTCGCGGGTAATCGTCCGGTGATCATAAGGCAGATCGCTGTTATTGCAGATGACCTTATAGACAGAGCCATCCTGCTTTTCAACGAAAGCTTCTACTAAACCGCCGCCGTCACCGAGGGGGGCATCGGCTGCGATTTCACGGTGGAATACACCGCTTTCGCGGATTTTTTCAACTTCTGCCGAGCCGATTTCCGTATGAGCATCGACGATGATTTCCCCCGTTTCCGGATTGACGATCGGTTCGTGAAGGGTCAGGCCGAAGAGGCGGCGTTCCCAACCGAGTTTCTTGCCGGCTTTATAACGGCCGACGCGGGCCATATCGTACCGACGCGGATCGAAGAACAACCCTTCAAAGAGGTTGCGGGCGCTTTCAACAGTCGGCGGTTCACCGGGGCGAAGTTTTTTATAGATTTCAATTAAGGCTTCGTCCTGATTTTCCGTCGTATCTTTTTCAAAAGTAGCCTTCAGGCGTTTGTCGTCGAAAAAGAGGTCGAGGATATCCGAATTGGACGCCCAGCCCAGGGCACGGATGAGAACCGTAACCGGAATCTTACGGTTGCGGTCAATGCGGGCATAGATAATATCGTTAGCATCGGTTTCGAGTTCGATCCAGGCGCCGCGGTTCGGAATGACCGTCGAATTGTAAAGGCGGATGCCCATCGGGTCAATTTCACGACCGTAGTACACACCGGGAGAACGAACGAGCTGACTGACGATAACGCGTTCTGCCCCATTGATAATGAACGTGCCTGTATCAGTAATCAGAGGGAAGTCACCCATGAATACTTCCTGGTCCTTAATTTCACCTGTTTCGTGGTTGACAAGACGGATCTGGACTCGGAGCGGTGCGGCATACGTCGTATCGCATTCCTTACATTCACGAATGTCGTACTTCGGTTCCCCTAATTTAAAACCCTCAAAGGATAAAGACAGGTTGCCCGATGCATCTTCGATAGGAGAAATGTCTTTGAAGATATCTTTAAGTCCCTTTTCGAGGAACCATTCGTAGGATTTATTCTGTAAATCCAACAAATGAGGCATTTTCAAGACCTCGTTAATCTTAGCATATGTGTATCGAGTCCTTTTCCCTACTTGTACAGGTTTGAACATGCTGATTCTTCACCCCTTATAAAAAGTAAACCATTATAATCGCGCCAAGCGCGTCGTTAAGCGCTTCATAAAGCGACAAAAAAGCAAGGCTCTTAGAGACATTGAACCTTGCTTAATTTTTTGCTCACCGGAAGCGTTTCCTCCATGCATCTCATAACATCAATTGAACATTCTGCAATGAGTTATTATAGCATACAGAAAATCTTCCGTCAATATTAAATTTTAATGAATTTAGAAAAACGGTTTACTGCTGAACGCGTGCCAAGGTGTACTTCTTCTTGCCTTTGCGGACGATGACAAATTTCCCGTTTGAATTCTTATGGGGTTTTACGATTTCATCGAGGCTGGTAACTTTGACGCCGTTAATGGTGACAGCTCCGTTATTAATGTCTTCACGGGCCTGGCGTTTCGACTTATAGATGTTGGCATCGATGAGCCAGTTGACAACGTCCTTGTCTTCGTTGGTAACGTCGACGGTCGGCATCTTGCCAAAGGCCTGTTCCAGTTCATGTTCCGAAAGATCGGCGATGCTGCCGTGATAGAGGGCTTCCGTAATATTCTGGGCTTCCTTCAAGGCTTCCGGACTGTGAACGAAGGTCGTGACTTCTTCCGCCAGGCGGCGCTGAGCCAAGCGTTTTTCCGGTTCCTTTTCAACGGCTTCGGCCAAGGCGTCGATTTCTTCTTTGCTGAGGAAGGTAAAGTATTTCAAATATTTGATGACGTCGGCGTCGTCCTGGTTGAGCCAGAACTGATAGAATTCGAAAGGCGACGTCTTTTCCGGGTCGAGCCAAACGGCACCGCCGGCAGTCTTGCCGAATTTCGTTCCGTCCGATTTCAGCATGAGGGGAATGGTCAGGCCGAAGGCTTTGGCTTCGCTGCCGTGCATCTTTCGGATCGTGTCGATGCCGGCCGTAATGTTGCCCCACTGATCGGCACCGCCGATTTGGAGCTGAACGTCATTGTTTGAAAAGAGGTGTTCAAAGTCGATGGACTGGAGAATCTGATAGGAAAATTCGGTGAAGGAAATCCCCGCTTCCAGACGGCTGGCAACGACTTCCTTGCTAAGCATGATGTTGACGCTGAACAGTTTGCCGTAGTCGCGAAGGAATTCAAGGAGGCCGATTTTGCTGAGCCAGTCATAGTTATTCACAAAGGTGATATTCTCTGAATCACCGAAGAGGTGCGTAAACTGGGCTTTTAATTTTTCTGCATTGGCCTTGATGGTATCAATAGTCTGCAGCTGTCGTTCCGTCTTACGACCGCTGGGATCACCGATGGTACCCGTACCGCCGCCGATGACGACGAAGGGATGATGACCGGCATTGGCAAAGCGCTTGAGCATCATAAAGGGAATCAAATGGCCGATATGCATGCTGTCGCCCGTCGGGTCAACGCCGCAGTAAAGAGAGATGCTCTTTTCTTCCGTCAGTTTCCGCAGCCCTTCTTCATCTGTCATCTGATTGACGGCGCCGCGCCATGACAATTCATCAATGATATTCATCGAATTCGCTCCTTTATTATAGAAAATGATAAGATACATTTCATTATAGCTATGGCCGTCCGTTCCGTCAATGAAGATTCCTTTAAATATTTTCCTATTGGGCCGTTTTTTCTAAAATGACGCCTTGGCGGTAAGCCTGTAAGAGAGCCTTTAAGTCATCGATCATTTGAAGCAGCTTTTTCCCGTTATCCGTGTCACCAATCATGACTCGTTTCGGTTCCAATTCGACCTGCGTCGATTCCGAGTCGATGTCGACGTTGTTCATTAAAGCTTGGTAAACGTCTTCAAAGGGGTAATGGGATTTGATGCGGATGCCGTGGGAATTAAAAATCAATGTATAGCCGGCAATCCCCGTCGATCCCTGATAGGCCTTGCAGAAGCCTCCGTCGATGCATATTTCCTTGCCTTCAGCTCGAACAGGGCTTTCGCCCTTCTTGACCTTAACCGGGGTATGGCCGTTGATGATGTGCCCCTGAGGCGAATCGATGCCGAATTCATGGAGGATCTTGATGCATTCATCCTTATCTCGGTTCAAGTGGTAATAGGCATTTTGCGGTTCTTTCCATGTCGATTCATCGACGATATAGCTTCGTTCAAGTGTCTTTACGATGCGTCCCGATACGGGTGAGTCGGCGCCGCACCACAGATACCACATGAAGTCCAGGCTGTCCATATCGCGCTGGTCATAGGCCTTGCGGATCATATGCTCAATTTTATCCATAAAGGCCCTGCCCTTATACGGTTTGCCTTCGAGATAGACCTCTTTAAAACTGCCGTCCGGATTGAGGGGCAGACCGCCGTGGAACAAGAGATTGTTGTTCATGCAGCGATACAGTGACCCATGGCTGTAAAGGAATCGGATATGACGCTGAAGGCGTTCGCTTTCGAGAAATTCCAGTTGGATATCGTTCATCAATTGGTGTTCTTCCGGCGACAAAGTATACGGATCCGCGGAATTTACCGTCGGAAAATCCTTGGTCTTCAGTTCGTAAGTCTTACCGTCTAAATCAACAGTCCCTTTTTCCCAATCGAATTTGTGGAACATGAGCCGGTCATCCATATTATAGTCGGGATGGCGATAGATCGTTTGTCCTTCCAGTTTAGCTACGATGACATTAATGGCTTTGACCATCGGTTCGATGCCATCATTTTCCTTATATGTCTTCATAGCAAAGAGGGCAAAGGGACGTAAACTGATGCCATAACCATTTTCCAATATTTCCATATTATGGTAACGAATGTTATTGCGCAGGACGTTGGCAATGCAGGCCAAATTGCCGGCAGCGGCGCCCATCCAAAGGACATCGTGATTGCCCCACTGAATATCGAGCGAATGGTGTCCCATCAAGGTATCGACGATTTTATCAGCATGGGCCCCGCGGTCATAGATGTCACCGATGATGTGCAGGTGGTCTACTGCCAGCCGCTTGATGAGGGCCGCTAAGGCATAGATGAATTGCCGGGTACTGCCGGTCTCTAAAATCGTATCGAGGATTTTCCGATGATAGACCAGTTGGTTCTGGTCCTCGTCGGGCTGGGCATGAATCAATTCGTCGATGATGAAGCGGAAGGCTTCCGGCGTGGCCTTACGTACTTTAGACCGCGTATATTTAGACGACAATAACTTAGCCAGGTCGATCATCCTTTCCAGCGTCGTCCGGGCCCATTCACTCGTAACCTTTCCTTCACGATAGAGCATATTCAGCTTTTCCTTCGGATAATAAATGAGGGTCAAAAGACTGTCCTGTTCTATTTTATTCATCTTATCCGAAAAAATCATTTCTACCTTTTCGCGAATGACGCCGGAGCAGTTATTTAAGATATGATAGAAAGCACCGTATTCACCGTGAAGGTCACTCATAAAGTGTTCCGTTCCCTTCGGCAAATTAACGATGGCTTGTAAATTAATGATTTCTGTAAAGGTTGCTGCCTGGGTCGGATAATCTTTGGCCAAGAGTTCTAAATACCGCAGATATTCAGCAGAATAGGTATCGTATGTCCCCATTTAAGTACCCCTCTTTTCATATAGTGTATGTTGTATAGCGTATTTACCTCTTATTGTATACCATCGACGCCAAAGTGACTAGATTTTTCTGCTCTTTTCGTCGATTTCAAAATGAGTATGAGCGCCCCTTGTTTATGTATCAAAATCATCTTACAATTAATTTTAATGCATAGATGTGCTTTAACCTGTTGAAACGTCCCTTCACCCCCTAAAAAGCCCTTGAATTTTCACTCTTTTTTTCGCATAGCGATAAAACAATGCCGCAATGGAAAAATATTTTCCGCATTGTGGTGTTTTCAAGACGGGAAAAACATGCTATTATGTAATCGTAGAAATCAGTTTTAGGTATAACTATTTTAAATGAGGTGACTACATTATGAACAAGTATTTGCAATCTGTTATTGAAAACGTCCGTGTCAAACATGCCAACGAGCCAGAATTCGTCCAGACCATTGAAGAAGTTTTGAGCTCCCTCGACGTCGTCGTCGAAAAACATCCGGAATATGAAAAGTACGACCTGATCAGCCGACTGGTCGAACCCGAACGGCAATTCACATTCCGCGTTGTCTGGGAAGACGATAACGGCAACTACCACACCAACACCGGCTACCGCGTCCAGTTCAACGGCGCAATCGGGCCCTACAAAGGTGGTCTCCGCTTCCAGAAAAACGTTTACTCCGGCATCATCAAATTCTTGGGCTTTGAACAGATTTTCAAAAACGCTTTGACCGGCCTTCCTATCGGCGGCGGTAAAGGCGGTTCCGACTTCGACCCGACGGGCAAGTCCGACGCTGAAATCATGCGTTTCTGCCAGAGCTACATGCAGGCATTATATCGTTACATTGGTCCCGATATCGACGTACCGGCTGGCGACATGGGCGTTGGCGGCCGCGAAATCGGCTTCCTCTTCGGTGAATATCGCCGCCTGAAAGGCACCTTCGAAAACGGCGTTCTCACCGGTAAAGGCTTCAGCTACGGCGGTTCCCGCATCCGTCCGGAAGCAACGGGCTACGGTGCTGTTTACTACCTCGAAAACGTTCTCCGCGACGACGGCCAGAATATTAAAGGCAAAACAATCGCCGCTGCCGGCTTCGGCAACGTTACCTGGGGCATCTGCAAAAAAGCAGCTGAACTCGGTGCTAAAGTCGTCACTCTCTCCGGTCCCGATGGCTACATCTATGATCCCGATGGCGTCGTTACTGAAGAAAAGATCAATTACCTCCTCGAAATGCGTAACAGCGGCCGCAACCGCGTACAGGACTATGCTGACAAATTCGGCGTAGAATTCTTCCCGGGCGAAAAACCGTGGGGCCGCAAAGCCGATATCGTTATGCCGTCGGCCATGCAGAACGACGTTCACATGGAACAGGCAAAACAGATTGCTGCTAACAAAGTTCGTTACTACATCGAAGTCGCCAACATGCCGACGACCAACGATGCCCTCCAGTTCTTGATGGAACAGAAAGACATGATCGTCGCTCCGTCGAAAGCCGTTAACGCCGGCGGCGTTGCTACCTCCGCTCTGGAAATGAGCCAGAACAGCGAACGCCTCGTATGGACGGAAGAAGAAGTTGACGCTCGTCTCCACGAAATCATGAACACGATCTACAAAAACTGCAAAGAAGCAGCTGAACGCAACGGTCTTGGCTACAACCTCGTAGCCGGCGCTAACATCGCTGGTTTCGAACGTGTTGCTGATGCAATGCTGGCTCAAGGCGTCTTCTAAGATACCTAAAACTGAATAGAGAGCCTGAAAAAGGACCTGTCACCTAGGTGGCAGGTCCTTTCTTGCATACTCGATCAGATAGAAAAATAACGCACGGCTTATACGCGGACGGCAACGTGGTCTTTGAATTCATCCATCATAGCCTGACAGCGTTTTTCATCATTGCCTAAGAGAATGGCCAAACGCCCCATGATTTCAGCACCGCGAAGGATGACCGGTTCAATGGACGGATCTTTTACGGCATTAGCTATCTCGACGGAGTGTTCCGGCATAGGCACGTCGCCCAAAGCTAAATGAAGGTGGAGGGCCGGGCACTGGTGGCTGACGTTGCCCACATCGGAGCTGCCACAGTCCTTCGGCGCTTCGTAGGCGATTCCCATATCGGACAGGACTTGCTCCGCCGCCTTAGTTGCCGTTTCATTCCAGACCATATTGTCGAATTTGCAGCCCATCTGTTTGACGTCATACGTCGTTTCGGTTGCAATGGCCGCCCCTTCAAAGCATTTCATGACCTTGGCAACGACCGTATCGAGGTAGGCTCGTTCGCTGTGGCGGATACAGCATTCCACTTCAGCATAATCAGGAACGACATTCGAAGCTCTCCCACCGTCGACGATGTACGAACCGATTCGCGTTTCCGGCCGGACGTGCTGACGCAGCATGTCGATCCCGTGAAGGGCCAGCATGGCACCATTTAGGGCATTGCGCCCATTCCACGGTTCGCCGGCGGCGTGTGCCGTCTGTCCATGGAAGGCAATGCGATAGTCATCGAGGGCCAAAAAGTGAGAGTTGGCATTGGTCTTGGTCGGCGATATATGAACCATCACCGCCAAGTCATAGTCGTTAAACACGCCCTGCTCACACATGATGACCTTACCGCCGCGCAATTCTTCATCGGGTGTACCGATGAGGTCGACGTCAACGGGAAGGTCCTTCAGGTCCTTTAATGCGGCAGCGGCAAGAAAGCTCATGGCCCCGTTGGCCGAATGACCGCAGCCGTGGCCGACGCCGGGGAGGGCATCATATTCCGCAAGGAGAGCGATTTTAAGGACAGCCTTTTCCGACCGGGACACGGCGGCCCGAAAGGCTGTCTTCTGGCCCGTAAAATGTTCTTCTACAGCTATGCCCAAACTCCGGCAGGCTTCGATATAATACTGACAAGCATGAAACTCTTCCCCGGACAGCTCCGGATCATTGGCAATGGCATAATTCAATTGGAAGGCCTGTTCCTTATGGAGATCCAAGGCCGATTTCAAAGCAGAAACATGTTTCATAATAACGAGAAACTCCTTTTATCCGACGATAAACATATATAAGGGGATGACGACGATCCCCATGACAACGGTGATAAACGTGACCTGCGTCGAGTAACGGACATCGGCTCCGATGGACTTGGCAACGACCGTCATCTGGGTCATGGCCGGCATACTGGCCTGCATGGTAAAGACCTGGGACGACATAGGCGTTACGGGAATGAAAGGCAAGAGGGCCAGTACACAGGCCGGACAGACAAGAAATCGACCGATTAAAGCACCGACGACGTCGCGGTCCCAATGGATATCAGAAAAGGAAATCCCGGCCATTTCAATGCCGATGACCAACAGCGATAACGGCGTTGCCATATTGCCGACGTATTGGAAAGACGTGAGCAGGAAGTCCGGCAGTTTAATATTTGCCAGAACCAAAGCCAGGCCGATCAGAAAGCCCATGAGGGGCGGAGAAAAAACCTTTTTGATCGTCTGAGCGGAAAACAGGGGCATATTCCCCTTCCCGCCCTGACTGTCATTGACGATATGGTAAATGCCGAGAGTCCAAAACATAGTCGTATTGGCCATATAATAGAGCATGACCGAGGGCACACTCTGCGTACCAAAGAGGGCCAAATTGACCGGCAGGCCGATAAAAATCGTATTGGCGATAAAGAAACAGGTGACGAATACGCCCTGCCGTTCCCGGCGAATATGCAGCACCTTGGCGGCAATGCGGCCGACGATATAGGCCAGGAATATCGAGGCAAAGGGCAAGATGAGATCCGGGGCAATACGAATCAAAGAGTCATGGGTAAAATCCTTTTCCATTTGACAGAGCATATACAGGGGCAGGCTGATTTTCATGACCAGTTTTGAAAAAACAGCGCTCATATTCGAGCCGAACCACCCTTTTTTTGACAGTATAACGCCGATGGCGATGATAAATAAAACCTCAAAAATTCCTTCTAATCCATGGAGCACGCCTTCCAAAAAATCGCTTCCCTTCTACAAATGGTATAACTCCGGCCGCCGGTCACGGAAGACATTAATCCGGCTGCGGAAACAATCGACGATGGACAAATCAATCGTTTCCGTAAGGACGGCATCGTCACTGCCGCCTTCCACCAAAACATTCCCCTGAGGGTCGACCAGCAGTGAATGACCGCCGAATTTAAGACGCCCGCAGAAGCCGCAGCTGTTGACAGCGGCAACGAAAAACTGATTTTCGATAGCCCGGGCCCGGTTGAGGAGCTGCCAGTGTTCCAGCCGCTCTTCCGGCCAGGCAGCCGGCACGAAGAGAACCTTGGCTCCGGCTAACGCCGCCATGCGGACCCATTCCCCGAAGCGTACATCGTAGCAGATGATGGAAGCCATGGTCACGCCGTCGAGAGAAAAAACATTGAGTTCCTTACCGGCCGTAAAGGCCTTATCTTCCTTGCCCGGAGTAAACAAATGGCACTTGTCATAAGAAGAAACAAGGCTGCCGTCTCGGCGGACAACGTACGTCGTATTATAAATGTTCCCTTCATGACGACGAGCAATAGAGCCTCCTACGATATGTATATTACAAGATTTTGCCAGATCCTGTAAAAAAGCCTGTGCCAACAGCCCTTCTTCATCCGCTTTTTCTCGGACATCGGAGGGATAAAAAGACGTATCCCATAATTCCGATAAGACGGCGATATCGGCACCGTCCGCAGCTGCAGCCTGCACATGGCGGCGTGCTTGTTCAAAGTTCGCTTCCCGATCGCCGGGGACGATGGAAAATTGAATCAGTGAAATTCGCATAATTTCAGCTCCTTTCAAAACGTACAAACAGCATTGGCATCCAACCATACTAGCATAAAGATAAATATATTATAGAGGATGATCCCAAAAATAACAATTCCTTGCAAATCCCCGCTTCCCTTGTTATAGTTAAATTACTTTATACGCAAAGAAGGGGTATCATGGAACAAGATGAAATGATGAAGGATTGGCTGGAAAACCTCATGGCCTGTCAATCTTGTCATCTAAGACAGGAAGGCAACCGCGGACCGACGAGATATACAGGAAATATCACATCGCCCTTGATGTTCGTCGGTGAAGGCCCCGGCGGTGTGGAAGATGAATACGGCGTTCCCCTCGTCGGCCCGTCGGGGCAGCTCCTCGACAAGGCCTTGTGGAGCGTCGGTTTGACCCGCGACCGGGTATACGTCACCAATATCGTAAAATGCCGGCCCAAGAACAACCGTACGCCAACCTTAGACGAAGGCCGTCACTGTGCCGACATCCACTTAATCAAAGAAATCGACATCGTGCAGCCAAAGGTTATCGTCTGTCTGGGAAAGGTCGCCTTCCAATACTTCTACGGCAAGGCAGCCAGTATCATGCGCAATCGCGGCAAGTGGTTTACCTGGCGAGGCTATCCCGTCATGCCGACCTATCATCCGGCCTTTCTCCTGCGTCAGACCGGCCACGACCTGGTCGAATCGAAATGGCAGGTCTATTACGATTTCAAGGCTGCCGTTGAAAAAGCAAAAGCCGAAAATCCCGATTATACCTACCAGAGCCCGGAAAAAACGAATCTCTTAGAACAATACACACCACTGAAAGAAAGCCGAAGTTTTTGATTCAAGCCAAAAAGCACTGCCATCATCGCGTGATGGCAGTGCTTTTCGTTTGTCCTGTAGGTTTGCTGTACATTCGTAAAAACTACGCCAGCTCAGTCAAAATGCCGGTCATAGAGATGACTGTTTTCCAAGAATTCTTCAACCGTCGGGAAGCCGAGTTTCTTTAAGAGTTCGATGACGTAAGGATTTTCCATCGGAGTACGGGAGAAGGCCTGTTTCCCATAAGCCTGGACGTTAGCCTTGCCGTCTTCCTTTTTGATGATGGCACGAGGACCGCCGACGCAGCCGCCGATGCAGCCCATGCCTTCAAAGAAGTTTCCGTCGCGGTTGCCTTCCAAAATGTCGTTAATCATGGCCTTACAAGCCGGAACGCCGTCAGCCTTGCGGGTCTTGATGTCGACCTTGCGGTCGGGATCGAGCTGGTACACCGTCGTCGTGACGGCTTCGGCAACGCCGCCTGCATAGGCATAGCTGATGCCGGCTTCGGAAGCGTGAGGTACGTTGTCTTCCGGCAGGGATTCCAAATCGATATCGGTTACAGAGAAGAAATCCTTTACTTCCTGATACGTTAAGACGTGGTCCACAGCACCGACCAAATCGGGTTCATTCCGTTCCGCTTTTTTAGCCAGGCAGGGCCCGATAAAGACTGTCTTAGCCTTGGGATGAAGGGCCTTTACGGTCCGGCCGCCGGCAATCATCGGCGATACGGATCCGGGAACGTTCGGCAAAAGCTGATGATAGAGCTTTTTAATCATAGCAATCCACATGGGGCAGCAGCAGCTCGTCAGCTGGAACTGATCTTCACTCTGAATGTTGCGATCGAATTCCAAGGCTTCTTTTAAGGTCAGGATGTCGGCAAAGACAGCGACTTCCAACATGCCCGTAAAGCCCAAGCGTTTAAAAGCTGTCCGCAGCTTGCCCATGGTGACATTAGGCCCAAACTGGCCGGCAACAGCCGGTGCGACCATGGCATAAATCGGTCCGTCGTATTCGTGAAGATCCTGAACGACGGGAATGATGTCCTTGCGGGTCTTCAAGTTGTCGAGCTTGCAGGCATCGACACAGGCCTGACAGCCGACGCACTGGCTGTCGTCGACTTCAACGCCTTCCGGGCCGCGTTTGATAGCCCCCCAATCGCAAGCATCTTCACAGCTGTGCGGTTCATCAGGAGGGCAGAGGCAGGGTTTTACTCGCCAAACCAGCGGATGGTCATCGGGATGAGCTAAACAATCGATCAATCTCGGTTCCCCTTCAACGCCAATAGGTTTCCCATCAGCTGCTCGTTTGAGCATTTGCTGATATAATTCATCTAATGTTTTCATACATAAACCCCCTTAAAGAGAATAACGAAGCCAAATCAGTTAGTTTCATTATAACAGATTTTTAAGGGGGCTGACAGTTTTTTTACTGAAATTTTAGTCTAAAGTCAAAAGTAATGCCATTTTAAACGGCCCATCGGCAGTTACGGCATGGCGGCCGTTTTTCGCAAAAGCAAAATTTTCACCGGCTTTAATCGGAAAATCCTTGCCTTCATAGTTGATAACAGCCTTGCCTTCAAGGGCGAAAATAAGAGCTTCACCCGGGGCGGCGTGTTCGGAAAGACCCGTTCCGGCCCCAAAGCTCATGACGACGAATTTCATCTTCGGCGACTGGATGATGTCGCGGTTGATGATTTTACCGTCCTGGCAGGGGACGAGATCGGCCAAAGAAAAGAGTTTTCCAGTATCGATATTCATAAGAGATTCCTCCTCAATCGTAATTTCAATATAGACGGCACCGCCCTGGCTTCTCATACCGACGGCAACACCTGCCGGTACGGCCACGACCTGCCCTGAAGGGACTTCCCTATCCCCAACCTCTCCATAAAGGGACAGGCTTCCGGAAAGGACATAAACGACCTTGGCCTTCTGATACGTTTCAGGACTGATATCCGTATGAGCGGCCAAAGAAAAATAAAACAAATGATAGTCGCGTTCATGGGCGACTTCCTTAGAAATCGTGCAGCCTTCTACAGGCAGATTCTCTTCCGGGATAGAAAAAACAACACCTTTTCGTTCATTCATCATGTATCCCTCCTTCTTATGGCTATAGTATACCTTTTTAGTAGCGTTTTAGCTGTTGTAAATCCAACAAAAAAAGAAGAAAATAGAATGTCCCCCAAAACACATCCCCCTGCGACCCATCTATAGAATCTGAAATCAAAGCTTTACAAAACGGGACTTTACTGTTAAACTGATATAGTAACTTAATATGTGCGGGTGTAATTCAGTGGTAGAATACGAGCTTCCCAAGCTTGGTACGAGGGTTCGATCCCCTTCATCCGCTCCATCGAAAAAAGCTCACGACACGTCGTGAGCTTTTTTAGCGTCCAATTTTCCTGAAACCGGATAACTTCATAACATAAGCTGGATTGGTTTAAACAAATAGTTTTAAAACATTTTCTATTTATTAATATATCGTTACTTTGATATATATATACTTATTTATTTATATAAATACAATTCGTAAAATTCTAACAGCCAGTTAATAGTTGTCCTTTTCGCATTCTATCTCCGCAATAAACGGCTTTTAATAGCCATTTATTTAATTTGTAATCGATATATATCATAGACATTAAATTCATATTCTCAAGAATACACTTGAATTTTTAAACGGTTTGGTGTATTATCATTGTAACATATTTGACACATCTTTTTGTGTTAAATAAAAAAAACATAAATTTGGGAGCGTGGAATACAAATCACGTACGTTTTTCGATGCATGAATCTCGATATTTTTTATCAACAGCCTCTCGAATAGAGATTTCTGCTGATTTTTTATTTAGAGAGAATGCTGATATTTTTTATCGGATATCCGTCATCATTTGACCCATTCCCAAAAACGTACATGAATGGATAACACCCGCATCCCGAACTCACCAAGGAGGCATCATGTTGATGAGAAAATCACTTTATACAAGAAAAAAATCTACCCTGATCGCCATTTTAGCCGCATTGGCAATCTGTGGAACCCTGTCCGTATCGGCTGCCGACTCGACTGAAGAACCGGTTGGCGATACACTGGATCTAACAACGTCCGATACCACTCACAAAAATAAAGTGACCAATAACGGCAACTCCCAAAAGGATACGATTGCCATCGGTTTTGACAACATCGCACGGGATGGCGGCTTAGCCATCGGTTCCAACAATACCGTAAGCAATGCAGCCCGCATGCATCTGGCCACGGCAATCGGTCGAAACAATACCGCCAATAACGACTCCGTCGTCGCTGGTCACAGTAACTCCGGGATCGGCGGCAGTGTCGTCTTCGGCTACAATAACTATGCTACCTCTTATGCCACGGCAATCGGTCTCAATTCTAAAGCGGCCGGTGGTATTTCAATCGGTGACGGTGCTAAAACCGGAGCTTTCCATATTGCAGATAAACCCTATACAGCAACTATGGTAAAAAATACTACAGCCATCGGCAATAGCGCTATGTCTTTGAGCGGGACGTCGATTGGCTTCGAGGCTAAATCAAATCTCGAAGGCCTCGCCTTAGGTAACAAAACCAGTGCCCTGTACGGCGGCACGGCCCTCGGCAGCGGTGCTGCAACGGCAGAAAACACCTACTCCATCTTGCATGCCGACGGTGTCGCCCTCGGTGACGGCGCCCAGGCCGACCGCAGTTACGGCGCCTATGGCTACGCCCCCCTCAGCGATACGGCTGCGACCTTAAAGACAGAAGACTCGATGGCTAATGATCTCGCCTTAGCGAAGCAAATGGGCGACTCTGTCCTCACAGCCGTACAGGGCTTCTACGATACGTACGGTGAAGCTACCTATAAACAATGGCAGTCGCTGGCAGCAGAATATGACAAGGCAGACCTAGCCTATAATCAGAAAAAAGTTGCTATGGAAGCGACCACCTATGCATCTGAAGCCGACCGCCAAAAAGACTACACCGAGCTAGTAGATTTAGGTCAAAAGCTCACCGATGCAGAAAACACTTTGAAGGCTTTTGAAAAAGCAAACACGCACGATGGCGTCAACCTCCGAACGGCTGTCCGCCTCAAAGAACATACCCTGTCCCCCTTCAAGGCTAACGGCAGTGCCGTCAGCATCGGCCGATCCGCCGTCATCGCCGCCGACGGATCGGTTGTGACCAGAGCGATTACTCGCCAAATCACTAACCTGGCTGCCGGTACGGAAGACACGGACGCCGTCAACGTGGCCCAGTTGAAACAGGTGAAAACCTATGCAGACGGCATTGCTAATACGGTCAAAGAACTGACGGACAAAGTCGCTTCCGGCAGCCGCGACTTCGCCGGCGACGACCAGAGTAAAGTCAGCGTCAAAGTCGGTGAAACCATGGAAATCACCGGCGGCGCCGCAACAAACAACCTGTCTGACGACAATATCGGCGTCGTAGCAAAAGGCGAAAACGGCGTTTCCGTCAAATTGTCCAAAGACTTAAAAGGCCTCAATACGGCGGAATTCAACACCAGCATCACCGTCGGTACCGGAGACAACAAGACGGTCATTACCGGTGATTCCATCCGGACAGGCAACACGACGATCAACAATAACGGTCTTACCATTGTAAACGAAGACTCGTCGAAAAACATTACCATCCAGGATGGCAACATCAACATGGGCGGCAATGCCATTCACAACGTCGGCGAAGCTACGGAAGCCGGCGATGCCATCAATAAAGGCCAGTTCGATCGGACAATCAACAACTTCACCACCGGCATGAGTGAAATGAACAGCCGTATCGGCCAGATTGACCGCAATGTCAACCGCGTCGGTGCCGGTGCCGCTGCCTTGGCGTCCCTCCATCCCTTGGATTTTGATCCCGATGACAAAGCATCCTTCGCCGTCGGCTTCGGTTCCTACAAGAGCGAACACGCTACTGCCCTCGGTGCCTTCTATCGTCCCAACGAAAACACCATGGTAAACCTCGCTGCAACCATCGGAAACAGTGATGACATGTACAGCGCCGGCGTTTCCTTTAAGATTGGCCCTGCTTCCCCTTACGCTCACATGAGTAAGTCGGAAATGGCCGTCAAGCTGGAAGAATTGACAGCTCAGAATCAAAAAATTGAAAGCCAGAACCAGGAACTCAACGAAAGATTGGCTAAATTAGAAGCTCTCGTCGCCTCTAAATAATAGCTGATTCCCAGATAACCAAGACATCCTTCGATATGATCCTCTCGTCGAAGGATGTCTTTTTCATTGAATTTTCATATGACGGTATATTTTCGTCATATCTCATTTATATTTCCCCCACCATTCAATAACGTTAGAACCGATTATTTTATAGGAATTTTTCTGACAAGATTTCCATCTTCGGCAATCTATCATAAACGATGATCGACTATATAAAGCCATTTATAAGCTTTTAATTTTCATAGGAATAATTCCTACGAAACATTTGTTTTTGTGACATGACAATGATATATTTAAATAAAAATCGTCATAAAGCCTTGTATTTCACTTCAAGTTGTAGTATTATACTCCATGGAAAATACATAGCAAAATGTATTTTATATTCCTACATATGAACTTGCATATTGCCGGTTCATTTATTTTTTACAGTTAAATAAGATGTTTTTAATCATATTTAACCGTTAATTTGGACTAAAATTATTCATATTATCCGGTTAAAAAATAAATGAGCCGATAAGCTGCCTAGTAGGAATCATCGAGGAGGATTTACGATTATGAAGAAAACAAAAAGATTTAGCCAAAAGAAAGTCACCCTGAGTGCCCTCTTAGCCGCATTGGCTCTCTGCGGCAGCCTGTCTGTATCGGCTGCTGACAAGCTGGATTTGACCACGGGAGATACCCACAAGAATACCGTATCATCCAGCTCCACGACTACCGATACAGTAGCCATCGGCTTCGACAACAAAGCGTATAATGGTGCCTTAACCATTGGCGATCACAACAATGCTATAAACACCGATACCACCGTTATCGGCCGGAATAACACCGGCAATAACGGCTCTGTCGTCGTCGGCTACGACAACCAAAGCACAGCCGCCGCTACCGTCGTCGGGCAAAGAAACCTCGGTACCAGCTGGGCCACCGTCGTCGGTCGAGATTCAAAGGGCGCCGGTGCTGTCGTTATGGGCATGCAAGCCAGTGGCGGGATTTTCAACATTGGCAAGTCAATGACCAATGACCAAACCCTATCCTACTATTCAACGGCTATCGGTAACTATGCCACGGCGCTCGTCGGGACAGCCATCGGATATAAAGCAAAAGCAGATCACGGCGGCGTTTCCCTCGGAGCCAGTGCCAACGCCATGTACGGCGGCGTAGCACTCGGGAAAGGGGCTTCCACGGCCGAAAACACTTACTCCTACATCCGCTCTGACGGCGTCGCTTTAGGGGACAATTCCTACGCCAACCGCGGTTACGGTATCTACGGCTACGTTCCCCTCAAAGACTCAACAGATATTGTCAAGAGTATCTACTCAACAAGCGCGGCAACGGACTCGATGGCAAACGATTTGGCCCTGGCCAACAAAACCGGCGACGACAGTGTCGTCACAGCCGTCACTAACTTCTACAATACCTACGGCGAAGATGTCTATAATGACTACAAAACGGTTGAATCTGCCTATGAAAAAGCCGTCATGGCCTATGATAAACAGGCCGCTAAAATGAACAGCACGACCTACGCCACAGAAGCTGACCGGGCCGCCGACCTTGCCACACTCAACGACTTAGCTGCCGGTAAAAAAACGGCCATCGCCGCCTTGAATGCCTTCGAAAAAGAACATGACGGCATTGCTAAGGCCGTCCTCCGCAAAGACAGTGCCCTTTCCACCTATAAGGCAACGGCTGCTGCCGTCAGCTTAGGCTATGGTACGACCGACAGCAACGAAGCCGTTACTCGTCAGATCACCAACCTCGCTGCCGGTACGGCTGACACGGACGCCGTCAACGTCGCCCAGTTAAAACAGGTAGCCACCCTTGCCAATAATCACACGGCCATTACCGTAAACGGAAAAGCTCCGACAGCAGGAACCGACGGTGAACTTGGAAACTATGTCGGCAACAATAACCTGGCTATGGCCGTGAAGGACGTAGATGGGCAGAAAACGTACGACTTAAAGTTGAGTAATAATCTCGTCATCGGTGAAAAAGGTACGGACGGCACCGATGGAACCGACGGCACAGCCGGCAGCATCGGCATCGTCGGACCGAAAGGGGAAGATGGCAAGAATGCCTATGCTGATATCTCCGTAAAAGACGGAGCCGACGGCCTTGACGGCGAAAGCCTTACCCGCATCGTTTACACTGATGAAAACAACCAGGAACATCAGGTAGCCACCCTCGATGACGGCTTGAAATTTACCGGCGATACAAAAGATGTAACCGTCGCCAAGAAATTGAACGAAACCCTTTCCATTACCGGCGGCATCAGCGATGCCTCTAAACTGAGCGATAACAATATCGGTGTCGTCGCAGACAGTAACGGCGGCTTAACCATTAAACTGTCCAAAGATTTGACCGGCATCAACAGCATTACAGGCCTTACCAATACGACTTGGGATGCTGCGAACATCGTAAGCGGCCGTGCAGCTACAGAAGATCAGTTGCAGTCCGTTGCCAGCGGCATTACCAATACGGTAAACGCCAATAAAGTCATTGCCGGCGATAACATCAGCGTTACGCCCAACAAAGACGGCAGCGGTACAACAGTTTCCTTAAAGAACGACATCACCTTAGGTGATAAAAATGATTCTTCTAAACAGGTAAGCATCAATGGGGAAGCTTCCAAGATTACGGCCGGCAGCGATGACAATCAAGTCGCCATCGACGGCGCTAAAGGCCAGATGACGACGGGCAGCGGCATTATCCTCGGCAATCAGACCGTTGAAGCAAAAAAAGCGGACGGCACGGTTGTAAAGAGTGAAACCGGAAGCTACCTCACCGGTCTCGATAACACGACCTGGGATCCGAACAACACTGGCTACGTAGCCGACCGGGCCGCTACAGAAGGTCAGCTTAAAAACGTATCCGATACGGTCAAAAACATCAGCGATACCATTGGCGTCATCGGCACCGGCACTCGCGACTTTGCCGGAGATGACTCGACCAATAAGGTCAGCGTAAAACTCGGCGAAACAATGAATCTCACCGGCGGTGCCGACGTCAATAATCTCTCTGACAACAACATCGGCGTCGTCGCCAACAGCGCCAAGAACGGCTTTGACATCAAATTGTCTAAAGACTTAAAAGGCCTCAATACGGCGGAATTCAACACCAGCATCACCGTCGGTACCGGAGACAACAAGACGGTCATTACCGGTGATTCCATCCGGACAGGCAACACGACGATCAACAATAACGGTCTTACCATTGTAAACGAAGACTCGTCGAAAAACATTACCATCCAGGATGGCAACATCAACATGGGCGGCAATGCCATTCACAACGTCGGCGAAGCTACAGAAGCCGGTGATGCCATCAACAAAGGCCAGTTCGACCGGACGATCAACAACATCGGTAACGGCATGAACGAAATGAACGGCCGCATCAACCAGATTGGCCGCGACGTCAACCGCGTCGGTGCCGGTGCCGCTGCCTTGGCATCCCTCCATCCCTTAGATTTCGACCCCGATGACAAAGGTTCCTTCGCCGTCGGATTCGGCTCCTACAAGAGCGAACATGCCGCAGCCCTCGGCGCCTTCTATCGCCCCAATGAAGACACCATGGTAAACCTTGCCGCTACCATCGGCAACAACGACAACATGTACAGCGCCGGCGTTTCCTTCAAAATCGGCTCTTCTTCCCCTTACGCTCACATGAGCAAGTCGGAAATGGCCGTTAAATTGGAATCGCAGGATAAAGAACTGACGGACCAGAATCAAAAAATTGAAGCCCTGGAAAGCCAGAATCAGGATCTCAATGCAAGACTTGCTAAATTAGAAGCTCTCGTAGCCGCTAAATAATACGATTTTCTCCTTACGAATCAAAACCACCAGTTTAACTGGTGGTTTGCTCAGGCCCTATAAGGGCCTATCTCTTGTGGTTGCACTCTAAAGAGT